>Ga0209921_1000313_pt1 | contig 16108 bp, 5 predicted proteins | sample SalPonF2_C_D2_MG_FD_185730 | JGI IMG/M metagenome (GOLD analysis project Ga0209921, IMG submission 185730) | Salt pond soil microbial communities from South San Francisco under conditions of wetland restoration - Salt Pond MetaG SF2_C_D2_MG... ...
TAGTGCCGGTTAATAAGGAAATTAATATTGAGGAAGTTAAGCTTACGGCCAGAAAGGCATTAAAAAATGTTTTGAAAGGCACATCACTCAGTTTTGATGTTTATTCGAAGCAATTGGTTTTATTTCTAAAAACACAAAGTGATAATCAATCACAGGAAATATCTGTAACTGGTAAAGTTACTGATGCTGGCACGGGACAAACTCTCCCGGGGGTGAACATTGTCATTAAAGGAACGACTCAAGGAACTGCAACCAATTCAAAAGGGATTTATAACATTTCAGTCCCATCTCTTCAGGACACTTTGATTTACTCCTATATAGGCTATCAAACGAAAACGGTACCTATTAATGGTAGAACAAAGATTAATATAGCACTGACTACCAAAATATTAAATGGACAGACACTTGTCGTGGTAGGTTATGGTACACAAGAGAAAAAAGATCTAACGGGTTCTATTGCGACGATTAAGACTCGAAATTTGTCATCTGTCCCGGTACCTAGTGTTAGTGATGCGCTTCAGGGTAAAGCATCGGGCGTGCAAGTTATTTCCTCCGGTGTTCCTGGAAATGACGCGACTTTTCGAATTCGTGGGACCAGTACGATTAATAATAGTAATCCTCTTATAGTCATAGATGGTGTGCCGACCAATACCGGATATAATATGCTGAATCCGAATTCAATAAAATCCATACAGGTATTAAAAAGTGCCTCTGCAGCCGCGATTTATGGATCAAGGGGAGCTAATGGTGTAATTATCATTACGACTAAAAGTGGAAAAAGTGGGCATAATCAATTTAATGTTGATGTTTATCGTGGCATTCAGCAAGTCACAAATTTACCAAACATGCTTAATGCCACGCAATATGCGAAGTTATCCAACAGTATGTTGGCTAATAACGGTTTACCCGAAAATCCAGCTTTTTCCAAACCTTCTTCCCTCGGACAAGGAACTGACTGGTTGGGTCATTTATTTCATACAGCTCCCATTCAAAGCTATTCGATTTCTTATTCGGGCGGAAATAAAAAGACAAATTACTACGTGTCGGGTAATATGCTGGATCAACAAGGAACGGTTATTTCTACCGATTATAAACGTTACTCTATTCAGCTTAATTCTGATACAAAATTATTGAAAGACCTGACGTTTGGAGACCGATTGACATTGGAACATGACATTAAAAATCATGGGAACTACAGCATTATAAATGCAATGAAAGCATTGCCAACGCAACCTATATATAATTCTGATGGAACCTATGCCGGACCTAATGGAAGAGCTTCATGGGTTGGAAGTATTACTAATCCTGTAGGGCAGGCTAATTTGATTAATAATTCTACTTTGGGATATAATATTTTAGGATCTGTGTATGGTAAATTACAAATAACCAAACATTTAAGATTTAAGTCTGATTTTGGAATTAAAGCTAACTTTTGGGATGGAAGAACTTGGTCACCTAAATATAATTGGCAACCCATTCCTCAGCCCAAATCATATCTATCGAAGAATTATAATAAAAACATTACCTGGCTGACGGATAACACACTAACTTATGATAAAATGTTTAATGATGGTCAGCATGTGAAGGTTATGTTGGGAACCAGCGCACAGAGTAATCGTTCGGATTGGATGCGTGGTTCTGTTCAGGGATTTGCAAGTAAAAAAACACAGCAATTAACAAACGGAACCGACCAACCTACATTGAATGGCGATGCCTCGGAATGGAGTTTGTTATCGTTTATGGGAAGAGTTAATTATTCTTATAACGATACTTATTTGGTAACAACTACGCTTCGCCGTGATGGTTCCTCACGTTTCGGTTCTGGTAACAAATGGGGATTATTTCCTTCCGGTTCTGTAGCATGGAGAATTTCAAACGAGAACTTTTTTAAACCTATCAAATTTATAAATAACCTTAAACTCAGGGCAGGTTATGGGGTTACAGGTAATCAGGAAATTGGTAATTATTCCTTCGCTTCGGTACTTCAGACTGTTCAATACAATTTAAACGGACAATTGGTTGGTGCTGTTGTACCGAGTGTTATGCCGAATCCCAATGTTCATTGGGAATCCGTTGAACAGTATGATATCGGACTTGATGCTGACATGTTTAACAACCGCATCAGCCTTACTTTTGATGCCTATATCAAAAATACAAATGGAATGCTCGTACCTGAATCTGTACCTATTACAACCGGTTATTCGGACATCAATGTACCCTCGATCAACGCAGGTAAGATGCAAAATAAAGGAATGGAGTTATCGGTGTCCTCCAAGAATGTAAAAGGTAAATTCTCCTGGAATACAAAATTTAATATTTCTTATAACAGAAATAGAATCGTAAGCTTAAACGATACCGTACCAATGCCAGAGGGAAATATTGACTTTAATTACACTGTTGGGCGCTTGGAAGCCGGTCATCCAGTTAATGAATTTTACGGTTATGTGACTAATGGCATCTTTCAAAATCAACAACAGGTCAATGCTTATGCCGTTCAGCAACCTGGTGCGGATCCCTATAACCGGACAAGTCCTGGTGATATTAAGTTTGTGGACCTCAATAATGACGGTGTGATTAATAGTAATGACCGCACATACATAGGTAATCCGAATCCTGATTTTACTTTTTCCTTGAATAATAGCTTCAGCTATAAAAATTTCGATCTGCAAATCTTCCTGCAGGGAGTTTATGGTAATAAAATCTTTAACGCCAATCGAATTTGGAATCAGGGAATGGCATCTGCAATCAATCAAACTTCGGCAGTCTTAAATCGATGGACCGGGCCGGGTACAAGTAATACGATGCCGAGAGCGATCTATAATGATCCCAATGGAAATACAAGAGTTTCTAACCGATATGTAGAAGATGGATCATATTTACGAGTCAAAAACATAACGCTCGGTTATACTTTGCCAAGACGTTTGAGTCAACGTTTCAGTGTCAATATGGCCAGAATTTATATGTCCGGAGAAAATTTATGGACTCTTACGAATTATTCAGGAATCAGTCCGGAAGTACCTGTGAACGGGATTGATTTAAATGTTTATCCTGTAGCCAGAACGATCAGTTTAGGACTCAATATCAGATTCTAAAGTACAAAGGTAGATACCATGAAATTTAAAAATCACATATATCAAGTAATATTATTGACCATTTTATTAGCGGGGTGTAAGTCACAATTTTTAAACAAAGCACCGCTCGATTCGATCAATACTGCAAATTTTTATCAAACTAAATCGGATGCTATTGCCGCAATAAACGGTGCTTATCAACCGCTGCAATGGCCCAAATTATATAATATGCGGATGTGGACGACCGATATTATGGCTGGCAATTCTGTGACTGGTGGCGCCGGCGGGACAGATGGTATTGAGACTAAAAATGAGGCCAATTTTGTTACCAAGCCATCCAATCCTGGGGTTTTAGATCTCTGGAGAGGACCATGGCCGGGGATTTTACGAGCTAATACGGTGTTACAAAAAGTCTCGGGAATGAATACGATTGAACCTACTTTAAAAAACCGAATTTTAGGTGAAGCTCATTTCTTACGGGCACTTTATTATTTCAACCTGGTGCGATTTTTTGGGGCTGTTCCGATGATAACAAAGCCTCAGCATCCTGGCGATAATTTACGACCACCAAGAACCAAGCCCTCTGATATCTATAATAAAGTGATTATTCCTGATCTCAAGAAAGCCATCCAATTACTCCCAGCAAAATCATCATATAGTGGATCTGATATTGGAAGAGCTTCAAAAGGAAGTGCAACAGGATTACTTGCAAAGGTTTACTTAACGATTGCCAATATGCAAAAATTTGCCGGGAAGAAATATGATAATCAAAGTACAAATAGTGATTATCAACAAGTGGTGAAACTTTGCGATCAAGTTACACAACTGGGTTATAAATTAGATGCCAATTATGCTGATAATTTTAATCCCAACCACGAAAACGATCAGGAATCCTTATTCTCTGTTCAGTATTATGGAAAAACCAGTAACAGTTTCTGGTCGAATGAAAATCAGTCATCATGGACCAGTACTTTTATGGGACCACGAAATTCGAATATGGTGGCCGGAGCTTATGGCTGGGATCAACCGACTCAGGAATTCGTGAATGCTTATGAAAAAGGGGATAAGCGGAAAGATGCTACAGTACTATACAAAGGAGGTCCGTCTTTCGGTGGAATGAATTACGATCCTTCCTGGTCGAATACCGGTTTCAATGTTCGTAAGTTTTTGGTTCCCAAGTCAATTGCACCGACTTACGATTCAAGCCCTCTGAACTTCAACGTATTGCGCTATTCTGATGTACTTTTAATGAAAGCCGAAGCACTCAATGAATTGGGACAAACATCAGCCTCAGAAACTCCTTTAAATGAAGTACGTACCAGAGCAGGTTTGTCGGGAGTAAGCGGACTTAATCAATCCAATATGAGATTAAAAATTCTGCATGAACGGAGAATGGAATTGGCCTTTGAAGGTCAGCGCTGGTTCGATCTCATTAGTCATCCTGATTATGCCTTAAACTTCCTTCATTCCATTGGAAGGACGAATGCAACAAAGAATAATTTCTTATTACCCATTCCACAAAAAGCTATTGATGCGAATCCCAACCTTACCCAAAACCCGGGATATTAAAATAAAATGAATGGGATGATATAATGATCAAAACTTTTAAATGGCATAATTTTAAAATTAATGAGTTTCAGGCATAACATGATGAGTACCATTCTACTGGGTTTACTGATGTTATTCGGATGTAAAGGCAACAGTCCGGTTGGATCTGGTAAGCAGAATCAAAATAATCCGTCGCTGGATAATATCACGATATCTACCAATAAAGCCGCTTATCAGCCCAACGAAAAGGTAGTCTTTACATTGAGTCAATCGGTTCCATCAACGGCTCAGTTAATGGTACGGTATGATCATTTTGATAAGATCATAGGTGAAGAACCGGTCACAAGTTCTACATGGAGCTGGACACCACCTTCCAATGACTTTACCGGTTACATGGCCGAGTTATATCAGAAAAAAAACGGGAAAATTAATTTATTAGCCACCATTGGGATCGATGTTTCCTCAAGCTGGATAAAATATCCCCGCTATGGATTTTTATCTGATTTCTCAAAGTTGAGTTCTTCTAAAATAAATTCTGTGATGGATAAACTGAACCGGTATCACATCAATGGAATTCAGTATTATGACTGGCAGTTTGAGCACCAGAAAATGTTAGCAGGCACTGTTGCTAATCCCGATACCGTTTGGAAAAACATCGGTAATCATGATGTGTACCTCTCCACGGTACAATCATACATCAAGGTTGGACATCAACACAATATTAAGTCCATGTTTTATGATTTGATTTATGGTGCACTGGATGATGCTGCAAGTGATGGTGTTTCGAGTAAATGGTATGTGTATAAAGATCAAAATCACAATACCAAAGATGTATTTAACCTGCCACAGCCACCTTTTAAAAGTAACATTTATATAATGGATCCATTAAATACCGGGTGGCAGGATTATTTGATCAATCAATGTCAGAAGGTTTATGATGTCTTTGATTTTGACGGATATCATATGGATCAACTTGGAGATCAGGGAACGCTCTATAATTACAGCGGCAATTCAGTGAACCTGGCTCAAACATTTCAACCGTTTATTGAGGCTGTTAAACAAAAGATCCCTAACAAATTTGATGTGATGAATGCCGTTAACCAATATGGGCAGCAAGGAATAGCAAAAGCTCCAACCAGTTTTCTCTATTCTGAAGTTTGGAGTCCGAATGAAGGATACAAAGATCTGGCAAAAATCATTAAGGATAATGACGACTTTTCAAACAATCAGAAAAATAGCGTTCTGGCAGCTTATGTAAACCGGGGGATGTCCAATAAAACCGGATTTTTTAACACGCCCGCGGTTCTGATGACGGATGCGGTGATATTTGCCTTCGGAGGATCTCATATTGAACTCGGAGATCATATGTTATGCAATGAATATTTTCCCAATGACAATCTTTCTATGAAAAGTGATTTACAGAAAGCTATCGTTCATTACTACGATTTCCTGGTTGCCTACGAGAATCTTTTACGTAGCGAAAATGGAACTTTTAATAGTCCAGATTTGACTACCAGCGGACAAATCACTATAAATCAATGGCCGCCACAACTTGGACAAGTCTCTGTTGTGGGCAAAAAGATTGGTAATGATCAGGTAATTCATCTTTTAAATTATAAAGATGCGACAACCCTGAACTGGAGAGACAATAACGGAACCCAGGCCTATCCCTATGATATAAAGAATGTGCCATTGACTTTTACGACCAGTAAACAAGTGAAAAAAATCTGGTATGCCACACCTGATCAAAACATGGGAGCTTCAGAAAATATTCATTTCACTCAATCGAGCGGAAAAGTGACGTTTACGCTTCCATATCTCAAATACTGGGATATGATCGTCATTGAGTATCAGTGAAAATAATAAATACGGTGGTTAAGAATATTAATAATCAAATGATTATGAAAAACACAAATACGTATAACAAAACAGTAAAAAAGCAGAGTATTAGGCTATATTCAAAAGTTATATTTGCCTTAATAATAGGTCTACTATCATTAGCATCATGTAAAAAGGGGCAGCCAATCGGACCTAATCAATCTAGTATTGACCGGAAACCGAATTTGAAGGCATCATCCACCAATCTTCAACTAAGTGAAGCAAATTTTGACAAATTAGCTGAAGATCTTATATGGACACCGGGTTCGAATCATGGGACGAATTCCGCGATAGATTATACGATACAAATAGATTTAAAAGGGCAGAATTTTTCCAATCCATCAAATATCAAAATGGGTAGGAATGTATACGATAAAAAGTATACAACATCCGATTTTAATAAAATGCTACTCAATCAGTTGAACCTTGCCCCTAATACGAATGCAACAGTGGAAGTGAGGATAAAATCATCAACATCCGATACTACCATAAAACCTCAATTCTCGAATGTTGAAAATATTAAAGTAGCCACTTACAAGCCGGTTTCATCAACACTATATTTAATTGGAGATGCCACGCCCAATGGTTGGGATGCTAATAATGCAACTCCGATGAAACAGGATCCGAATACACCATATGTATTTACATATCAAGGAAATTTATCTGCTGGTCAGTTTAAATTCATAACGACAAAAGGACAATTTTTACCATCGTATAATGAAGGTCAGGATTCTACAAAATTATTCTACCGTACAAAGAATACTCAGCCTGACAATAAATTTACGATCACCAATCCCGGTCCATATTCCATTAAAGTTGATCTGGTACATTTAACCATTACCCTAAAAAAATTAGCAGGCCCGGCTTACAACAAATTATGGATCATTGGAAGTGCCACCGCAGGCGGATGGAGTTTGAATAATGCCGCTCAATTGAGGCAAGATCCGGGCAACCCTTTTATATTCACATTTAACGATAGTTTGAGTGTCGGAGAATTCAAAATTGCCACGAAATTAGATTTTAATGCACCTTTTTACCGGCCAACCACTAATCATCCCGCAATATCCGATACAACGGTACAATTAAACGCGGGAAGTCCGGATAACAAATGGTATATATCGCAAGCCGGTGCTTATCATATAACATTGAATCTTCAAAATATGACGATTCACATCAAACCATTTAAACCCTATTCAAAATTATGGATGGTTGGAGATGCTACACCTAATGGCTGGGATATCAACAATCCGACACAAATGACTGTTGATCCAAATGATCCGTTTATATTTACTTATAATGGTCCATTATCAACAGGAGAGTTTAAGATTCCTACGGAAACCGGAAATTGGAGTGGATACTATTTTACACCTGGAATTAATCATCCGTCAATAAGTAGTACATTTGCAAAGCTATCTTATGTGGTGAGTGGCGGATCAAAAGATATTAAGTGGCAGATATCCACGGCAGGTAATTATACTGTTAAACTTGATCAATTACATGAAACCATAAAAATTATTAAGAATTGATTAGGTCTATATAAAATAATCTGATAGCCAAACTATTTATAATAAGTAGTTTGGCTATCAGATTATTATTAAAGGACGGTATATAATTTTTAATCGATGCTATAATCATATTTCCAAACTTCCCACTTGAGAAACCTTTGACCTTTTAGTAAACTCAAATCATTACAAAAATATTAATTCAACCAAATGAGTGATGAAGCCCATTAAAACAGCTATAGTATTATTTCTCGTTCTGGCTTTTGGTACGCTTAGTAGTCGTGCCCAGCAAAACAGCTTATATCATTTCGCCGGAAATGTGAAAAGTTACCATAAATCAGATGGCGGTGTTACTTTTAAACTGACGAATGGAGCCGTTAAAATTGCATATCTCAAAGGAGTCGGTTTCCGTATTCGCTATTCTTTCACCGGTAAATTTGCTCCATTATTTTCTTATGCAACGGTTTCGAATTTGCCATCTAAAGAAAAAATTAGTGTAAGAAATCATGTAAGCGCTTTAATCTTAAAAGCAGGTAATGAAGAGCTTGAAATTCAAAAGAAACCTTTTCGTATTGGATATAAAAGCTCCGACGGTTATCAGTTTATGAAAGATACGTTTGGTGCCGGACATCAGGGAGATAAGGTCTGTCACATCATAAAACGGTATAAAGGAACGGTATACTATGGCTTAGGTGAGCGTCCGGATGATTTAAACCGTGCAGGTAAACGGTATGAACTTTGGAATTCGGACACGCCGGGATATCCGAAAGGAACAGAACCATTGTACGAGTCTTACCCGTTTTATATTGGTTTGCATAACAATAAGGCGTATGGCGTTTATTACGATAATTCTTTCAAATCTATGTTCGATTTTGGCGGACAATTAAAAACGCATATCGGTTATTACGCTTCCGGTGGAGAATTACGTTTTTATGTGTTTTATGGTCCGAGCATCAAAAAAGTGTTGAAAGAGTATACGAATTTAACCGGACGTGCTCCGTTACCACCCAAATGGGCTTTGGGTTATCAGCAAAGTCGATGGAGCTATTATCCCGCTAAGGAATTGTATCGCCTTAAGTATCAATTCAGAAGCAGAGGAATTCCGTGTGATGTTTTTTACCTGGATATCGACCATATGCGGGGTTATCGCGATTTTACCTGGAATAAAAACTTCTTCCCGCATCCTCAACAAATGTTATCGAAACTGAAAAAGGATGGTATTAAAGTAGTGACTATTATTGATCCGGGAATTAAGAAGGACAGTACGTATTCGGTGTATAATGAAGGACTTCAGAAAGATCTGTATGTGAAATATCCGGATGGAACCAATTACACGGGTACGGTTTGGCCGGGTAAAGTGGCTTTTCCTGATTTCTCAAATCCCAAAACTCGTGAATGGTGGGGTGGATTAATTGGAAAATGGCATCAGGAAGGTGTAGCAGGTATGTGGATCGATATGAACGAGCCTTCCGTATTTGGCGGCAAGACGATGCCTTATATCACGGTCTTCGATAAAGATGGCCGAAAAGCCAGTGAATATGAGATGCATAATTTATATGGCATGTTGGAAGCAAAAGCCACTTATAATGGTCTGTTGAAACAAAATCCTAACAGAAGACCTTTTATTGTGAGTCGTGCCGGATTTTCAGGAATTCAACGTTATTCTTCAATATGGACCGGAGATAATACCGCACGCTGGCAGGATGTGGCACTTACGATGCCAATGATTATGGGAACCGGTTTGGCCGGAGAACCTTTTGCCGGATTTGATATCGGTGGATTTAATGGTTCCCCAACAGGTCAGATGTATATGCGTTTTCTCCAAATTGGTATTTTAATGCCATTTTGCCGGACCCACTCAGCCAAGGGTACGATAACGCAGGAACCCTGGGATTATGGACACATGTACACGTACATCAACAAAAAACTGATCCGTCTTCGATATAAATTACTGCCTGTTTTTTATACCTCCTTTTATGAGCATACACAGACAGGTGCACCGATTGTGCGCCCGTTAGTTTGGGATTATCAGGATGATCCGCATACGTATAATATTAACGATCAGTTTATGTTAGGTGATCATCTGATGGCAGCTCCGGTCATCAAAAAAGATATGAATTCACGAAAGGTATATCTGCCGCAGGGTACCTGGTATGAATTCTTTAACAATAACAAATATGAGGGTGGTAAAACCATCGACGTGAACGCTCCAATTGATGCCGTTGATACCTATAATAAAATTTACTCACATCCATTTGCCGGACTTCCATTATTTGTGCAGGCCGGATCGGTTATTCCGATGCAAAAAGTACAGCAATACGTCGGACAGGATAAAATCACCAATATGAATCTCCGTGTATATAATGGCGGTTCCCGTAAAAGTAAATTATATGAGGATGATGGTATTAGTCAGGATTATCATAAAGGAGATTATCGCCTCACTCATTTCCAAACGGTATCTGATTCCAAAAATCTCAATATTGATGTAACGATGAATGGATCCTATTCCGGTGCTGTCAAAACTTTCACCTGGAAAATTTACGGATTAACGACTCAACCACAATCAGTTGAAGTAAACGGCAAAAAAGTAGTTGCTCAATATGATGCAAAATCCCATATCACAACTTTTAAAACTGATGCCAAACCGATGAAAGTTGAGATAAGCAAATAGAATCTACCTAATTTTCTCATATAAAAGGCGATATCTCATTGGAGGTATCGCTTTTTTTTCTTGACGATAGACAACCGACCGCAGACGACAGAGAAATGCTCTGATATTAATTAAACATTATTTATTCTGAAAAACCGTATAATCAACGTGAGTTAGAATTCGGAATCATGCTTTAGGCATCAAAACAGCTCTTTGTCGTCGATGGTCAGTGGAGGCTGTGAAAAACTATAAATCAAATTCAATTGCCTTAAATAAATTAGGTGCTTCGTGCGATTTCGCTTGGCTTACCCACTCTCAATCTCCCGAAAGTATGCGGGACAAGTTCTCCCTTTCACGGATAAATCTGCGGCAGGGAGAGAGGCTCTTCAACAAAACTCAAAAACAATTAAAAAATTAAGGTGCCTTGTCGCTTGCAAAGTTATTAATTCACAGCCTCAGTCGTCCGTCGTCAAAAGATATGTTATGTTTCCTCAGGTCGTATTCTCAATGTAATTATTTCCACTCTGCGATTCATATCCATACCTCACGTTAAAAAGCTACCGTCCATATAAAACCATTTATCGTCTGATAGTGCTTAAATGGATATTTTATTTCAAAATGAGATTAATTATTGGTAAAACTCCAAAAAATTGATTCCTGCCTTAGAAAAATGGGCGTTAAAAATCTGATGGAATGTAGCATTAATCCCGAAGGCGTTCGGGACATACCGCATGATTCGTTGAATCAGGCAAGCCTAGAAGTGGAGCATTGGATTTTTTTAGCGAAATGTAATCGGATTTAGCTCATTTATCGTCAGCAGGCGATTTTTGGAACCTTTTCATCGTTGAAAAGTAACATAACGAAAAAAGGAATGTTGTTTTTGTTCTGCTTATAAATTTTCACCAAAGTTTCTTAACTCAAACACTCGCTATTTACTTGAGAAACCTGCAGGCATTTAGTAAACTCAACAATGTTTTAAAATTTTAATTAATCTAAGGGAATAATGAAGCTCATAAAGACAGCTATAGTATTGCTTTTGTTTCTGGCTATTAGTGCGGTTAGTGGTCGCGCTCAACAAAACAGTTTGTATCATTTTGCCGGAAACATGAAGGGGTATCATAAAAAAGATGGTGGTGTTACTTTTAAATTAACGAATGGTGCTGTAAAAATTGCCTATTTGAAAGGAGTCGGATTCCGTATTCGCTATTCTTTCACAGGTAAGTTTAACCCACTGTTTTCCTATGCAACGGTATCGAATATGCCGTCAAAAGAAAATATTAGTGTAAGCAAAAATGTAAGCGCTTTACTTTTAAGGGCCGGAGATGAAGAACTGAAAATTCAAAAGAAACCGTTCCGAATCAGTTATCTCAGTAATTCCGGGTATCAGTTTATGAAAGATTCGTTCGGTGCGGGACATCAGGGCGATAAGATTTGCCATATTACCAAAAGATATAAAGGAACGGTTTACTATGGATTAGGTGAGCGACCAGATGGTATGAATCGTGCCGGTCAGCGTTTCTTTTTATGGAATACGGATCACGGCGGCTATAATTGGGGAACTGAGCCTTTATATCAATCATATCCGTTTTATATCGGACTTCATAATGACAAAGCCTATGGCGTTTATTATGACAATTCCTTTAAATCGATGTTCGATTTTGGTGGTCAGCTGAAAACGCATATCGGTTATTATGCTGATGGCGGTGAACTACGTTTTTATGTTATTTATGGGCCAAGCATCAAAGAAGTGCTGAAAAAGTATACGAAACTTACCGGACGTTATCCACTTCCACCGAAATGGTCGTTGGGATATCAGCAAAGCCGGTATACGTATTATCCCGCTAAAGAACTGTACCGATTAGAAAATGGGTTCCGCAGCCGGAATATCCCCTGCGATGTTTTCTACCTGGATATCGATTATATGAATGGATATCGCGATTTTACCTGGAATAAAAACTTCTTCCCACATCCAAAACAAATGCTGGCAAAATTGAAAAAGGATGGAATCAAAGTAGTTACTATTATCGATCCGGGAATTAAAAAAGACAGCACCTATTCTGTATATAATGAAGGACTTAAGAAAGATCTTTATGTGAAATATCCGGACGGTAGTAATTATGTCGGAAGAGTATGGCCGGGCAAAACAACATTCCCTGATTTTTCAAATCCCAAGACAAGAGAATGGTGGGGAAATCTCGTTTATAACTGGGAAAATAATGGGGTTTCCGGTGTTTGGCTCGATATGAATGAACCATCCGTTTTTGGCGGAAAAACCATGCCTTACATTACGGTTTTCGATAAAGACGGTCGCAAAGCAAGTGAATATGAAATGCACAACGAATATGGAATGCTTGAAGCCAAAGCGACCTACGATTACCTCAATAAAAAACAGCCAAATAAACGGCATTTTATCCTTACACGCGCAGGCTTTTCAGGAATCCAACGTTATGCGGCTATGTGGACTGGTGATAATGTTGCCCGTTGGCAGGATGTGGGTAAAATGATACCCATGATCATGGGAACCGGTATGGCCGGCGAACCATTTGATGGGTTTGATATTGGTGGATTTGGAGGTTCTCCATCCGGTCAGTTATATATGCGTTTTCTCCAAATAGGTGCATTGATGCCTCTGTGCCGGACGCACTCATCCAAAGGAACCGTCATGCAGGAACCCTGGGATTATGGACATATGTACACCTATATCAATAAGAAAATGATACAGCTTCGTTATAAGTTGCTGCCGGTTATGTACACATCGTTTTATGAACATACCCAAACAGGCGCTCCTATCATACGGCCTCTCGTTTATGAATATCAGGATGATCCGCATACTTATAACATTAATGATCAATTTATGCTGGGTGATCATTTGATGGCGGCTCCAGTAGTTCAGAAAGATCAAAATTCAAGAAAATTATATCTGCCTAAAGGTACCTGGTATGAGTTTTTCAATGATACCAAGTACGAAGGAGGCAAAACGATAAAAGTGGCCGCTCCTATACGTGCTGTGGATACATATAATAAAATTTACAACCATCCGTATGCCGGACTCCCGTTATTTGTTCAGGCCGGATCGGTTATTCCGATGCAAAAAGTACAGCAGTATGTCGGACAGAAGAAGATTACCAATATGAATCTTCGGGTTTATAATGGTGGTTCAAGAAAAAGTGAACTGTATGAAGATGACGGTGTTAGCCAGAATTACAAAAAAGACGATTACCGTTTAACCCACTTTCAAACCGAGTCTGATTCCCGTGATTTCAATATTAACGTGACTATGAACGGAAAATATTCGGGAGCGGTTAAAACCTTTACATGGAAGATTTATGGTTTGAATAACCAACCACAATATGTAATAGTAGATGGTAGGAAAGTAGATGCTCAGTATGATGCCAAAAATCATACTGAAACCTTCAAAACCGACGCTAAAGCCATGAAGGTTGAAATAAAAAAATGAGATGTATGACCAAAAGTGGAAAAAGGGCGATAACTTTAAGGGTTATCGCCTTTTTAATTTACTTCCAAAACCTCACAATAACGTTCTAATCCGTTTATCTCAAACTTATCTCCAACTTTACGACCTAAAGCGGCTACACCTATCGGAGAACGATCACTTACAACTATAAATCCATTATTTTTCTTAAACTTTTGATCTCCATGTGAAATTTTCAATGTCGCTACTTTATTATTATCCAGATATTTGACTTTAACTTTTGAACCGACTTTGATTAAAGCTCCATCATTCTTTAAATAACCATTATTTTTATGAGATTCTTCGGTAGATTTTAAGACATGATTAGGTATTTCATTTTTCGGGATTTCTTTAAAATCTATAGATTCTTTTTCAGGCAGCTCTTCATATTCTTTTGCATTTCCATTTCGATTAAACAATGTATCTAATTGTAAATGTTCAGTTATAGGATCACGTTTTGATTCTACATTGATTTCTTTTGAATCTTGAAGCTGGATAAATTTGACTAATTTATCTAATTCGCGATCTGAATTTTCCCACCAATCTCTTGACCAAATACGATGAAATACAAAACCATGTTCCTCCAAACGTTTTTGGCGATATATATCCCAGGCGTAATCTTCTAAACTTCCATGGTAAGTAGCTCCATCACATTCTATTGCTATATAAGGTTTGCCTGTTAATTTAGATCTCACCGCTATGTCAATTCTGAATCCACCGGCACGATATTGTGTAACAATTCTATCCTCTGGTATTTTGATAAGTAAAGCTTCCATGACAGCATCTTCAAAAGGTGATTCTGTAGTAAAATTATTAATGGAATGGTCACCTTCTGATTGATTTAAAAATTCAAGTAAGGAATGAATGGTTTCACGATCTCCTTCTGATACGGCTTTCGCATAGCATAAATAGGCATGGAGATAACCTCCCTCAACTATATTCGAGCCGGATAATTCATTTTTATAATTCAAGCACCTTTCTTCCGGAATTGAAGTTAATACAAAAACCTTCATTTTGGCACGGGTAATGATCACATTCAATAATCGTCTACCGATATCTTTTCTAGTGAGTGGACCATAATTGGCAGTATATCGGCCATCTGATCTGATGCCGAATGTGGTGGAGATAATGATGATATCGCGTTCATCACCCTGAATATTTTCAAGATTTTTTATGAAAAGTCCATCACTTTCTAATTCTGTAAAACGATTTTGAAACTCGTTATCCGTTTGAATCTCCATTTTAATAAGATCCCATATAAAATTACGTTGTTGTAAATTAAAAGTGGCGATCCCAACAGAAGGTAATTTTCCCTCTTTATCTCGTTTTAATTGTTTTAAAATGGATATTACTGTTTCTGCTTCCTCCTTGTTCTGACGGTGTTCATATAATCCATTTATACGAAAAAATTGAATTGGTGGATTAGGTATTCTTTCCGGCAGTGGATATAAACGATTTTTATAAAAAGCAGCATTGGAAAATTGAATTAAAAGGGGATGCCGGGAGCGATAGTGGAAATCCAAATAATATTGTTTAAAATCACAATGCTCAGCAAATTCTAACAATGATTCGCTGTCTGCGAGACTTCGAGCTGTTTCATTTTGTACATATCGCTCAAGAACCGCATCATCTGAATTATCATCAATTTCATCTTCTAAAGTCATTTCATCAGAACCGTTACTGGTGAACCAATAGGAGGGAGGCATTTGATTTTTATCACCTGATACGATCTTACGTTTTCCACGTATTAATGTACTTAACGACTCTTCCACTTTTAATTGACTGGCTTCATCAAATATAACCAAATCAAAAAGTTCTGGTTGTAAGGGGATAATTGAAGCACAAACCGAAGGATTTACCATGACAACCGGATAATAAGCTGTGAAGGTCTTAAAGTCTGTTTTAATAATTTTTCGCAGACTATTTCGTCTACGACCCTTTGATCCTCGCTTATTATATAGAGTTGACATAGGTAGTTTCGGGCGTA
>Ga0209921_1000315_pt1 | contig 16090 bp, 16 predicted proteins | sample SalPonF2_C_D2_MG_FD_185730 | JGI IMG/M metagenome (GOLD analysis project Ga0209921, IMG submission 185730) | Salt pond soil microbial communities from South San Francisco under conditions of wetland restoration - Salt Pond MetaG SF2_C_D2_MG... ...
GGCCTTGCCGATACCCCAGATACGCCCGTCCTTCAGGCCCACGTCCGCCTTGACCACGCCCCAGTAATCGAGGATCAGCGCGTTGGTGATCACGGTGTCGGCGGTGTGTGCGCTGGCCAGTTGGCTCTGGCCCATGCCGTCGCGGATGACCTTGCCGCCGCCGAACTTGACCTCGTCGCCGTAGCGCGTGCGGTCCTCCTCGACCTGCAGCCACAGCGCGGTGTCGCCCAGGCGCACGCGATCACCGGTGGTCGGGCCAAACATCTCGGCATAGGCACGGCGCTCTATTTGCGTCATGGCTTAGCTCCCTGATTGAGGGCGCCCATCACCTCGCCGCGAAATCCGTAGATGCGGCGGGCTCCGGCGTAGGCGACCAGGCGCACGCGACGGGTCTGCCCGGGCTCAAAGCGCACTGCAGTGCCGGCAGCCACATCCAGCCGGAAACCGCGCGCCTGCGCGCGTTCAAAGCGCAGCGCCGGGTTAACCTCGGCAAAATGGTAATGCGAGCCGACCTGCACCGGCCGATCTCCGGTGTTGGCCACTTCGATTTCGCGCCGCTCGCGCCCCGCGTTGATCTCGATGGGGGAATCCAGCGTTTCGATTTCACCGGGGATCACCGGTTATCTCCTTCAGTAATCGCCAACCAGCAGCATTGCCGGGCGCTCATGTAATGGGATCGTGCACGGTCACCAGTTTAGTGCCATCGGCGAACGTCGCCTCCACCTGGACCTGGTGCAGCATTTCAGGCACGCCTTCCATGACGTCATCGCGCGATAACAACGTGCGTCCATGATCCATCATCTCGGCAACACTTCTACCGTCGCGCGCACCTTCCAGAATGAACGCCGATATGTACGCTACCGCTTCCGGATAGTTGAGCTTTAGGCCTCGAGCCTTCCGCCGTTCGGCAAGCAGGCCCGCAGTAAAAATGAGCAGCTTGTCTTTTTCCCGCGGTGTCAGTTCCATGTTCAATCCTCGCTAGCGCGGCCGCTTCACCGCGCCAAATCGCTCACGTGGCCCAAATACGCGGCCACACCGGCAATTTGCCCAGCAGCCAAGGGCGCAACACTTCCCACACCGTGCACAGCTTGTCGCGCACCCGCCAGGCACTATCGCCCAACACCCGGACGACCAGCGCGCCGTCAACATCAGTGACCCCGCCGCAGCCTGGTGCCTCAAAGTAGTCGCGCACCATCTGCATGGTGTCGCCTGATATACCAACCGGCCCAACAGCCATTAAGGTGCCCATCACACAGTGTCCGCCCAACCCCCAGCGCGCTTGACCCAAGCGATCGTCCCCGTAGCCTGGGATCCGCGTGCGCTCGATCCAGCGCAGTTCTCCGTCCACCACCAGTTCGATCACGCTGTCGAACACACCTTCGTCGAAGGGCTCATCCGACGCCGGACGCCCGAAACAAACCACATCCCACGCGACAAGGCGCCCATGCGCACTGATATCGGCACACAGTCTAGTCTGCGCGCGCGCGCCGCTGAAAACGATCGTTTCGAGCGGCAGCCATTCTAAGCTCGCGCCCTGCTCAACACTGAGTCGAACGTCCTGCCACGTGGCACCCGTCGGCGCCCGATAGAGCTTAGCTGCAGCCGGCGTCGTCACAACTGCACTTGCACCCTCACCCGCGTGTAATCGTACGTTTAGCCGGTCACCTTGCACCAAACCACCAGGCGGGTGCACTAGATAGAGATGTGCAGTGCCATCACCTTCAGGATAAAACGCACGCTGTACACACAGTGGTCCTCGATGCTGCCGCCTAATAACACGAGAGCATCCCCGAGAACGTTCTATGCCAATGTCAACTTCTCCTAACCACTTTGTCGCGAACGATCTTATAGTTGATACCCCCAGTGAAGTGGTCATACTAAAGGATACCCTATATTACCCCTACCATAGATATTGGTCTGACCTATTGTGTCGGCATCATGACGCGACGAGTTGTGCGCAACTTCAGCCTTTGTCCATTTGTGCGGTTCTTTTTTCCCTAAAACTAGCCACCCCTCATAATGCCAGCGTAATTCCTTCCTCACGTTAACTTTGTCCTTGCCCGAGAAATGCCGCGAACTACACGCTTCCCGCACGGAACTAGATCCTGAACCTCTAGCCATGCGCCGTAGCAGCGCCTATACATTCTCGCCATGCTAAATCCTCGGCCATTTTTCCTTCCACGGAGCAGCCTTCTCAAAGGCAGCCGAGGCCTGCAGAACGGAACGGTCGTCCAAATGTCGCCCGATTATTTGCAGGCCAACAGGCAGGCCATCTTCAGTCCAACCAGCGGGAACCGACGCTGCCGGCTGTCCAGTCATGTTAAAAGGGAACGTAAACGCGAGCCAATAAAAAGGAGGAACAATTTTCCCGTCAATCTTTTCCGGCCCTTGCGTATTTACCGCAAAAGGAGGCACTGCCAAGGTAGGTGTCACCAATAAATCGTAGTCTGCCATGAAGCGCCACATCCTGTTATTTACCGCTTTCCGCATCATAACCGCATCGGTTAAATCCTCCGCCTTCCAGTCTCGACGAATGAACTCTACCAAGTGTGGAGTCATCCTATTGGCATATTTATCCACCATTGCGCGCAGGCCACGAAGATCCGACTCCCCCGCAACGAGACCCCAAAAGGCTTCATACGGATCCGGCCATTGAGGACTCGCTTCCTCTACGTGGCATCCGAGCTCCCGCTCGAAGACTTTCACAGCTTTGCCAACCACATCCCTTACCCGAGGATCAACCGGTGCGTATCCTAAATCACTACTATAAGCAATTTTCTTACCCTTAATGTCCTTAGATAGGCCTGATAGCCAACCCTCCGACAAATCAGGAATACTGAGGCGATCCCTTGGATCAGGGCCGGCCATCACAGACATTACTAGCGCTCCGTCCTCGACTGTACGGCTGAGCGGGCCGATATGCTCAAGACTCTCCCAACTCGAAACACCCGGATAACGCTCGTCCTTTGTACCTGGGTACAGGGGCACTCGTCCCATCGACGCCTTCAGCCCAAAAAGCCCACAATGGGCCGCCGGTATCCGGACCGACCCTCCTCCATCACTACCCAGGGCAATCGGGCACATACCCGAAGCCACCGCAGCACCAGAACCCGCACTAGAACCGCCCGGCGTCATCTCTAAATTCCATGGATTCCGCGTTGTCGGGAACACCGGGTTATGTCCTACTCCGCTATAGCCAAACTCCGGGACATTGGTCTTACCCATAATCAGGCTATCTGCATCTTTCAGTCTCTCAACAACCACATCATCTTCTTCTGGAACAAACTCTTTATAGGCCACTGAACCTGACACGGTACGGATACCCTTGGTACAGATTAAATCCTTCACGGCAACCGGAACCCCAGCAAGAGGGCCTGTCGGCTCACCCCGCATCACCGCTTTTTCTATTTCCTTCGCCCTAGTTCTCGCATAGTCGAAACTCCGTGTGCAAAACGCGTTGAGCTCCAAGTCAACCTGTTCAACACGGCCTATAAACGCCTCCAGTACCTCAACGGGGGACAGCTCTTTCGCCTTCACCGCCCTCGCTACCTGCGAAGCTTCCATCTTCCACATCTCTGACTGTGCCATATCTTAATCTCCACAACCTCGAAGCGCGCGAACGTACTTACGTCCTACCGTAGCCCCCTATATAACGGCCTATTTAGCTAACAATTCTCTAACCTTACCATCTATAAACTCGACATCCTCCGGATTTGTGCCCGGCCCCCCTGCAAAATGTCCCCAGATCGACGGTATCGGGATTAAGTCCGCATTCGGCATGTTCCCAACTTCATACTCACTGTCCTCCGGCGGGAAATAGAGGTCCGTCTGTCCCGGCATCACGAACGTCCTCGCCTTTATCGCCGCAAGAGCATGCTCGAAGTTCCCGTTGTACAGCTCGTTAGCACTTATATCGGCGTGCTGCCACGTCCACAACATAGCTAACAAGTTATTCGCGTCTTTCGGCAAAAAGAATCCTTCCCAGAACCCAACCAAGAAGTCTTCTAGGGAAAGATAGCCCAGGTTCTCTACATCCAACTTTTCCCGGTAAAATGACTGCGAAAATCCCCATCCTGCATATACTCGCGCCGCGGCCCTTAACCCCTTGTTGGGGGGCGTCTCGTACCATCCCTCGTTCCATGCTGAGTCCGCCGTTAAGGCTGCCTTGACTCCCTCTAGAAAGACATAATTATGCCTCGAGCATTTAGCCGATCCGCAAAATGGCAGCAAAAGATCCATCGCGTCTGGATACATGGCCCCCCAATGAAATGTCTGACCTGCCCCCATGGACCATCCTAGAACCATTTTCAACCTAGATATGCCGAAGACCTTTGTGACTAATTCATGTTGCGCTCTTACATTGTCGTGCATCGTCACATGAGGAAATCGTGGTCCGTTAAACGGTTTCGGCATATTGCTAGGCGACGACGATAGCCCATTGCCGAACATGTTTGGAATTATAATGAAATAGCGGGCGGGATCCAATGCCATTCCTTCCCCGATTAACCATTCGTTGTCGTAATGTTGGCCAGAATACCATGTTGGATAAAGAATGGCGTTGCTTTTGTCTTTATCGAGTGTCCCGAATGTCTTGTAGGCAAGCTTTGCATTTGGCAACGTCATCCCGCTTTGCAATTTAACGTTACCCATTTCATAAACCATATAATCGTCAATCATTGCGTATCTCTCCTAACGCATGTATTAAAAAATATACAGCAATCTCGTCAATGCCTCCGCCCCAGCCACTTTCACGCCGTCTCTATATTTTCCGCGAAGACGAGAGACAGTGCACCGTAAACCAGGATTGCAACAACAAACGCGGAGAGCGCGGTTGACCAATCGGGTGCCCTGAAGTTCACAAACAGTGCGACCGCTGAGCCCGCGGCCCATGCCACAAACGCCGTGGGCCGCCAGTCTGCGTCTATTTCGGAGTTTCTGCGTCCGATATACTGATCTACTAAAATTATCGCGCCGATCGGGGGCACTAGGACGCCAAGCAGTGAAAGCCACTGAATAAAATAGGCCCATACGTTACCCGCCGCAATTAGTATGCCTAGTCCACCTAATAGAAGTGCCAGGAGCCGCATATGGCTTCCAAAAATTCGGGCCCATCCAATAGCGGAATTGTAAAGGCAATGGGAACAAACGGATCCAAGATTACAATATAAGAAGATAAACGCCAATATACTTAGCCATACGCTTCCTACGTCATTCATATAACCAAACATGTTGTCCGTAGCGAATGGCTGCGGGTTGCTCTTCGCGAGCGCCGCCGTCATAACGCCTCCGACCAGCATAGCTACCAGATTTGCAAACGGAAATGCGCTAAACGTGGCCAGGAGCGAGCTTCGGGTGTCTTTAGCCCATCTGTTAAAATCAGCAGCCACAGTACCTGCGTCTACAAACAACGTTAGCACTACAGTCAAACCAACCCCCATTGACATACTTGAAACGCCGGTTGCACCATTATAGGCTACTACATGCCCCCAACCGGCATGAACCGCGGCATCCGCAGCGACCCACACGCCCAAGATCACAAAGAGCGGCACAGAAACAATCCCGATCCAGTGCAAACCCCGAACGCCGACCAGAGTTACCCCTATGTACAGGATCCCTGCGACCGCCGTCATTAGAACGTAATTCAGATGATATGCGGACGCCACTAGGTTTCCCGTAATCCCGGTCTGTACCGCGTACCACCCAAGTAGCAGTGTCGACAGAAGTGCTGACGAAAATACGTATCCTTTTCGCCCGAAAACGATGCTCGCCAATAGCGGATAGTTCATTCCTCGTTTAGTTCCCAGTAGCCCAAGGGCCCCCACGTACCCGAACATAAGCAAGTTCCCGACAACCATTGCGACGACCGCCCGCGCGAAGCCCATACCAGCCACTAAAATGGAACCAGTCATCGCCCCAGTAATTATCATCGGAAAGCCGATCCATACGGTCGTCACAGAAAACGTACTGCGACGCGCCTCATACGGAACCGGTTTATGTTCGTATTCGGCCCCGAACACTTCGTCGACGGTATCTTCCACCGACTCAATGCCGGTTACCGACTTAGCTTCCTCTTTCATTCCTCGTCTCCTCTCCAAAACGCACCAATGCCGCGGCGCGCCACGGCGTCGCGTGTTTCTTCCTAACCCCTTCCCTGCCTTGTAACGAATCCCTTATACCAACTCCCCGGCCACCGAATTCCCCGAGTGTTCCAGGCGACCCAGCTAGTTAAATACTTAGCCTACTGAACATTAGCACTTCCCTGCCTCGCGTGCCACAGCGAACCTCCTTACCTCCTTACCTCCTTACCTCCTCCAATTACACCGTCCTGCCAACGGCGAAGCTCTATTGACCTCCGTTCTTCGACCTCGCATCCCCGAGTATATCCGCCGCGTGAATGATCGACCTAGCGATATCAACTGTAGTTGCCCGCTTTGACATCGCTTGCTGCCGGATTCGGCGATACGCCTCCTCTTCGGAAATATTGTACAACTTCATCAAGACAACCTTCGCCCGATTTAGCGTTTGCTGATTCTGAATCTTCACATTGAGTTTCGCGACCCTAGCCTGTAACCGCTTTCGCTCAAGCCATATTCGGCGGGCCATCACGACGCTAGTAAGCACACCATACGGCCGTAACGGCTTTGTGATAACCGAATCAGGCTGCAAGTCAAGCAATCCCTGTAAAACGGAAGGATTTTCGTAACCCGTCAGCGCTACTAACGTCGGTCGGTCCATTCCTGAATCAGCTAGTGACGAAGGCGCCATCCTGAGTACCGTTTCGCTAACCTCTAAGAACACCAAATCAACATCGTCAAAGAACTGTTTCGGCGCGGGCCACAACGTTTCCGTCTTACATCCAATCCGTACTAACTGAGCTAGCAATTCCTGTCCTTGGTTATCCGGGGGGTGTATAACCATCGCTCTTAACGAGCGGAGCGACTTTAATATATGACCTTTTTGCACTATTCGTTAAACGCGGTATGCTGGCTATCCTCCAACGTCGCACGTCGGAGCCCGAGCCTCCAGTCGTTCAGCGCCGGATATACCAAATACGGATCCGGCTTGATGGCATTAGCTACCTCTCGCTCAATCACGAAGCGACCTTCTCGATCGACTTTCGCAATACGCGTATGCAAATAAGTGTGACTATTGTCTGGATCGATTCGCACCGTGCCCTGTGGCGCGTCAAATTCCGCGCCGAGAAGCGCCTTACGTAAAGTCTCGGTATCTTGCGTACCCGCCCTCTTTAATGCCTGCGCAAACATATGAGTCTGGAAGTACGCCGCCTCACAGCACCCTGTTACTTCACGTCCTTCGCCACCGAACTTGCGTTGGTACCTACCTACGAAAGCCGTACTAGCAGGCGTCTCGAGGGTGTTGAAATAAGGAGCGGCTGTTATATGTCCTTCCGCCACCTCCGGCCCCATAGACATTACTTCCGCTTCACTCGTCGTCAGGCTCGCTATAGGCATTGAGCGCGGATCCAGCCCCGCATCCTTATAAGCTTGATATAACTTCACTGTTCCGTCTCCGACGACTGTGGAGAATATGGCGTCCGGACGTCGGGATTTGATATCACTGACTATTTTCTCCATCATTTTTTTACTGGCGTCCAAAGGTAAATACTCCTCCCCGACCACCTCCCCTTGGGCCTGCCGCACTATATGCCGCATTACTCTGTTGGACTCCCGCGGGTATATGTAATCTGAACCTACCAGATATAGCCTGTTGCCATAGTTACCAAAAATAAAGCTTGCGAGTGGTACACTATTTTGGTTTGGTACGGCTCCTCCATAAATTACATTTGCTGAATACTCGAAGCCTTCGTAGAGAGTTGGGTAGAACAATAATCCATTTCGCCTTTCTACTACCGGCAACACCTCTTTACGGGAGCTTGACATGTAACATCCAAAAATAACGTTAACACCATCGCTGCCTAGTAGCCGTTCGGAGAGGAATTCGTAGCGCCCAGCTTTCGATGCCGGATCGTACAAAACTGGGACTATCTCTCGACCAAGAATCCCGCCCCGCTCATTCAATTCCTCGATCGCTAGCATTACCCCATTTAGCTGTACTCGCTCGACAATCGCTGTCAGCCCCGATTGCGAAAACAGGACCCCTACCTTCCATGGTGCTTTTCGGGTCTTTACATTCGCCATAAACTCACCATTGGTGCAGCCCCCCCGAGCGCCAACTCGGGGTCCATGCAAGGATCGCTACCAGCCTGCAAAGGGCATCCAATAGCGCAGGTGATTTTAAGTGACTCAGTTAGCCGCACCGGCCTCACGCTCTCTATCCGGCAACTTGGACACGGATAGAATCTCCGACTCTGCTGAGGTCGTAGGTCCGAACGTTCTCGCAAGGCGGCGTCTCCAGCATCGCGTTGGCCAACGGCACCTCGACGTGCCACCGCACCGCTCGATACACGGAACGCGCGCCATATACGTCGTCAAACCCTTTATCGCAAAGCAACGCTATCACTTCCTCTTGTACCCGCAGTTGTGCTCCCGCAGCCCTCGCACGCGCGCGAAGATCGTCGAGTTCTAACCTCACTATCTCTTCGATGGCTCGCCTTCCTAACCAATTAAAGGCGATTATCTTATCAATTCTGTTAATAAACTCTGGATCTAGCTGGGACTCGATATCCTTTTTTATCACCGAGAGGATTGGGCTATCCTTATCTCGCCTGCTAAACAACCTCCATCGCACCTTAGTGCTGAATTTACTTCCTCGGTGGAACTTGATTATCTTCCTAGCACCGATGTTGCTTGTCATAAAGATAATGCTATTAGTAAAGTCAAACCGCTCTTTTCCTGACGCTAGAGCCATTGTTCCGTGGTCGAAGACGTTAAGGAGCGCTCTGAGAACGACTTGACTTGCCTTTTCCACTTCATCGAACAATACAACACCTGGCTTCGAAAACGTTCCTTCTATTTTATCTTTCTCTAGTATGGTATTGCCCTCCTTGCTCCCAACATATCCCGGAGGCGGACCCGTAAGTGCAGCGGCGTAGTGCTCCTGCGACAACGTATTCATATCCACTCTGCAAAGCCTGTTACGATCACCCCAGATCGCCTCGGCTACCACCCTAGCCATCTCGGTTTTCCCGACACCAGTAGGCCCTACGAGCAGTCCTACAAATAAAGGTTTCGTGGGCTTATGCAATCCCGCCTTCACGACCCTGAGCCCTTCCAACACCGAGGTAACCGCTTCTGGCTGCCCCCGTATCCGACTCTTTAGAAGCGATGCAACATCGTCCGGTCTGAACGCAAACCGCCCTTTGATGCTCTCGGTCTGGTCCCTTGGGCTCGGTCCACCCTCCGTCTCCGGGCGATCCGACGTCCGCTCAGTCTCAGCAGAGGTCGCCTGGAAACTCTGGACCATTTCGTTCAAAAATGGCATCAATCTTCCTCAGCTCCACACTATTCGCTCGCTTGAGGGTCGCGCGGCCTAAACAGACCGCGCGACCCGCCTTCCGGTCTACCGCGAGGCCTCACGCTCCTTGCCCTTATACGGAAGCGACCCGACCGGACATTCTGCAACGCCAATCGTCTCCCGAGTAAACTGCTCCACCTGTTCTTGGGCCTTCTGAGCATCCATGACCCACGTCTTATAAAACTCAAACGGACATTCGGCTACCCCTTTGTCTCCGTCGCCAGACTGATAAACGCCGGTATAGCCTCGATGAAGTAGTTTAAAGAGATGGTTTTGCGACTGATCGTTGTGCCTTGCGTCCCTAATGGCCGACACCGATAATTGGCCATACTGTATGCCATACTCCTCTTCGCCGCATTCCCCAAGCGTCCTCCCATCGAATCCAATAATCGCGGAATGCCCGAAATAGGAATACACCCCATCAAAGCCAGAAGCGTTGGCAACGGCTACGTAACAGTTATTTGCCCACGCCATTGTCTTAGCCATAAGGACCTGCTGGTCTTTCGCCGGATACATATACCCTTGGGGCCTTACAATGAGTTCTGCACCCTTCATTGCACAGTCGCGCCAGATTTCAGGGTAATTACCGTCATCACAGATAATAAGGCTAACCTTAAGACCTTTTGGGCCCTCATTCACGTGAGTAGTATCGCCGGGGTACCACCCCTCAATGGGAGTCCATGGAAGTATCTTGCGATACTTCTGAACTATTTCCCCTCGGTCGTTCATAAGGACAAGCGTATTATATGGATTTTTATGCGGGTGGTTCTCATGTCTCTCGCCTGTCAACGAAAAGACGCCCCAAGTCTTCGCCGTTCGACAGGCTTCAGCGAAAACTTCCGTTTCCTCCCCCGGTATCGTCGACGCCGTCTGGAACATTTCCTCCGGATCGTACATGATCCCGTGCGTACTATACTCTGGGAATATAACTAGATCCATGCCAGGCAGACCTTGCTTCATCCCAACCACCATGTCCGCGATCTTGCGCGCGTTGTCTAGTACTTCCGATTTCTTGTGCAACCGGGGCATCTTATAGTTAACAACCGCAACCCCGACCGTATCGTCACTGCTTGAAATATCGCCATGTCTCATTTCGTACACCTCCGTCAATGTGCTGTTTTCAAAATGCGCTGTTGGCGCCAGCCCCTGCGGGCCCTCTACTCGTCGGCGCCTATACCGTCATATGTTCCCGAATTTTCGAATCCGACAACTCGTCGACGCCGCCGTCGTACGCTAGCGAACCTTTATCCATAATCAATACCTGTGAGCACGAACGTTTGATGAATCCAATGTTTTGCTCAACTAGCAGTATTGTTATATCTAATTCCTTGTTGAGACGAACGATCGTTTGCTCCAGTTCAGCAACTATATTGGGCTGTATCCCCTCTGTGGGTTCATCAAGCAATAATAAGCGCGGATTAAGGCATAACGCACGCGCGATCGCCAGTTGCTGCTGCTGCCCACCCGAAAGATCACCCCCTTTGCGGCCGCCCATCTCTTTCAGTACCGGGAACATCTCAAAGACGAAGGCTGGTATAGACCGTTCACCGTCGCTGCGACCGAATATCCCCAACTTAAGGTTTTCCACTACCGTGAACGTGCCGATAATCTCGCGCCCCTGAGGAATATATCCGATACCTCGCCGAGCCCTCGCGAACGTTGGTCGCTTCGTAAGTTCTTCGCCATCAAACTCAATACTACCTTCGACCTTATCTGTCAGGCCCATAATCGTCCGCAATAATGTTGTCTTTCCGACGCCGTTTCGCCCTAACACGCCGGCGATCGTTCCCTTCCTAACCGCGAACGAAACCTCCTGAATAACAGGGCTGCTTCCGTAATACGAAAATACCTTAGTCAACGCTAGCATTTTCCGCCTCGACGCTGCCTAGGTAGACTCGCTGGACTTCCTTACTATTCTGCACGCTATCGATATCCCCTTCAGCTAGAATTTGTCCCTGATGCAAGACTGTAACGGTCTCGGCAATCTGCCGGACGAATTGCATATCATGTTCCACGACTATCAGCGTGTGCTTGCCCTTAAGCCTAGAGAATATCTCGCCAGTCTTGGCCGTCTCTTCAGCTGTCATTCCCGCTGTCGGCTCATCCATCAAAAGCAACCCGCTATCTCTCACTAAAAGCATGGCCATTTCGAGCCACTGAATTTCCCCATGTGATAACTGCCGGGCTTTCACATCCCTACGATTCTCCAGCCCCACTGTATTCAAGACCTCAGCACGTTCAGCGGGGTTTTCGCCATACCAAAGTCCTCCCAACCCACTCCACACCCGTGCTCTTAAGTTGTCAGCGACGGCGAGATTCTCTTCTACTGTAAGATCGGGAAAGACCATAGGCACTTGGAACTTTCTCCCAACTCCAAGGCGACTCCGTTTGTACTCAGGTGTCCGGGTAATATCCTTTCCCTCGTATATAATATTTCCCTTCGCTGGAATAACTTTTCCGCATATCAAGTCCAGCAACGTGGACTTACCCGCGCCATTTGGGCCAATAAGGCATCTCAGTTCACCTTGCCGGATATTGAAACGGACATCTCGCACGGCAACAAACCGATCAAAAATTGCCCACACGCCATCCACGCTAAGGTGGACATTATCGTTCATTTCTGACCTCCGGTGAACTTGCTCGTTCCTTGCCCAGGCATTCGTTCTTTCGGCGTATGAGGTCGCGCCCCGCTATACCCCACTAGCGAGGTCCAGATGCGTCGGAACGCGCCGCCGATCTCCGGTACTATACCCTCCGGCAAAAACAGGACGATAATAACGAATAAAGCTCCGATAACCAGATTTGAAACATCGAGGAGGTCCGAACTCAGAGCCCCTTGGATCGCATTGACTACAAGAGCGCCTATCGCTGCGGCTATCAGCGAACGCCGGCCGCCGACCGCACACCATATTACGATTGACAGGCTGAACGGTACGGCCATAAATGTCGGTGACGCAAAGGAGTTTCCAACTGCGTAATACATACCGGCGATGGCCGCCACACCTGCCGACGACGCGTATGCAAATGTTTCATATGCCGCGACATCATACCCAAGATACCTAGCCCGCTGGGTGTTGCTATTAATGGCCCTTAACACGAGGCCAGTCTTAGTTCTAGTAGCGTACCACCCCAATAAGAGGACAACTACAAGAGTTATACCGACCAAGTAGTAAAAGCCGAATCCATAGCTGCCTATGTCCACGCCGCCTACTGTCACGTCAGCTAGATTAGTAATCCCATTCCAACCCGCGGTTAACCCCTGCTCTGTCACAACCACAAGATTTACAACAACTAACAGAGCCAACGTAATGATTGCGACGAATACGCCCGATATGCGAGCGCGAAATATAAACCATCCAATCAAGGTTGACACCAACACCGAGACACCGATGCCTAATATCACACTAACAAGCAGCGAATGGAACGGCGTCCACACAAGGGGAAGTGTGCCAACGCTATTCCAAGTCATAAAATCCGGTAGTCCTCCAGGGTTGCCCGCGCTTGCCACTAGCTTTAGATGCATGGCCATGGCGTAAGCCCCAATGCCAAAGCTCACGGCCTGCCCAAGGTTAAGAATCCCTGCGTATCCCCATGTAAAGCTCAGTGCTACGGTCGCCATAGCGAGCGCCATGTAGAGAGCCGATTTGTTTAAAAGGTAGGAATTCCCCCGCAGCAGGAACGGCAATACGAGAATCAGCCCACAAAACGCCACGTATCCCAGCAGTGTTCTCTTTCCGGTCGTAGTCATGACTCTAGCTCGGCTGCCTTACCTTAGAAACAAACAACCCCTGAGGGCGAAATCTTATAATCGCTATGACGGCAAGGAAGATGATAACCTTAGCGGTCGTATCATCTATAGCAAATCCTATAATCGATTCCATTTCGCCTATTATACCGGCACTTACGAACAGTCCTAGAAGACTTCCAACCCCGCCGACCACGACGACGAGAAACGCGTCCACGATATAGTGGATTCCCATCGTAGGTGATACACTCTTGATAGGAGCGACTAAAGCACCGGCGAACGCCGCTAGGCCCGAGCCATATGCAAACGTGGCGGCGTAGATTAATCCTGAATTCACCCCATGCCCCTCTGCTGTCTCAGGATTGCTAACCACCGCGCGGACCTTGAGGCCAAAATCGGTTCGGAAGAAAAGTACCGATGTCGCAATCAGTAATGCTAAAGCAATACCAATGATAAGAATGCGGTATACGCCAACGTGAGCCCCGAACAAAACCCAATCCCCGCTCAGCATGCCGGGAAGCTGCACATACTTCAGGTTTGACCCGGCACCGAGATTTACGGCTTCCTCCAATAAAATGCTTATCCCCCATGTGGCTAGTATGGTGTCCAAAGGTCGCCTATACAAATACCTAACCACCGTCTTCTCAACTACGAGTCCTACGATGCAGCCAACGATGAAAACTACGGGCAACGTCGCGATTAACCCCATATGCCAATATTTTTGCAAGTACCACGTAGCGTATGCGCCGATCATGAGGAAATCGCCGTGGGCAAGGTTAATTACACCCATCGTCCCGTAGATTATCGCGAGCCCAAGCGCAACTAGTAAGAGTATAGACCCAATACTTAATCCAGACAGCAAGGTACCGAAACTGAACATACTTAATTCCTTAACCAAGTATTAGCGAGCTAAGGATCCGCCTTGTAACCCGCACTTCCTTGTGCGGCCTAGCTAGGCAAATTCGGGCTTATGATTTCTCTGTTTTCACGCCGCTAGGCGTGCATACACGATTACCTGGGTACATCCAATACGGTTTTGGTTCCACCCACTTCTTACTCTCATGGATAACCTTTGCCTGACCATCTTTCTGCCATTGACCTATTTTCGGCCAGAGATAGGTATGCTGATTTTTCGGATCCAGCTTTACAACGCCTTGAGGCGCGTGCACCTGCTCGCCTAGACATGCGTTCCTGATATTGATGGGCGTTAGGTCTCCAACACCATGTCCTTGTGACAGTAATTTTTCGACGCCCTTTTGGAACAGAAAGACCTGGAAATAGGATGCCGATGAAACGAAGTTGGTGACCTTATCGGCGCCGTATTTTTTTTGATAGGCAGCCACAAACTTATGGTTCGTCGGCGTGTCCGCGCTCATGAAGTAGGGAGCGGATGTGAAGTGGCCAGCCGCATACTCGCCACCCATGGCCGAGACCTCTTCTTCGGAAGTCGTCAAACTAGCGAAGGGCATCTTCGAGGGATCTAGCCCAGCCGTCTTGTATTGCCTGTGCAAGGCGATGACAGAGTCGCCGACAACGGTACAGAAAATGACGTCTGGGCGTAAGCTCCTCATCTTGTTGATGTTCGAGCTAAACTCCGAATGGCCCAAGGGTACATATTCCTCGGCGACGACTTCTCCGCCGTATTTTTTTAGTAATGCTTTACAGATGCGATTCTCGTCTTTGGGATATATGTAGTTTGACCCGAGGAGGTAAAATCGTTTTCCAAAATTCTTAATCAACCACGGCACGAACTGTTCCTGCTGTTGATTTGGAACTGCACCTGTGTACATAATATTTTTTGAGCATTCGTCCCCTTCGTATAGTGTCGGATACCAATAAAGGCTGTTGTATTTCTCGACGACGGGCAGAACTGCCTTCCGGGATGCGGAGGTATACCCACCAAAGGTTGTTAGCACCTTCTGCTGCAGAATTAATTCCTTTATTTTATCGGCGTAGACTGCCGGAGACGATTGTGAATCCCGCACTATAGGCTTTATTTTTTTTCCTGATATGCCCCCGTTCGCGTTTATTTCGTCTATCGCCAGCATTGTTGCATTGTGTAGGGAGCGGCCAATGACAGCAATTGTGCCACTCAAAGGAAAAAGTACGCCAACTTTTATCTCATCTTCGGCCGCGTACGCGGTGCCGTATGTGCTAGCTAACAGCGTCGGAGCAGCCGCTAAGCTGACAGTTCCACCAGCGATGCCCTTCAACACAGTTCTACGTTTCATTGGACGTCTCCTCTTATGGTTGTACATGGCACTCGTGTTGAGTGCGCAAAATAAAAAGCCCCGCCTGTCGCACCCGTTGGGGGTGTACACGGTGGGGCGTCTTCGCCTCATAGCGGTAGGCGCCATTGCCTTTCCGCCGTCTTGGTGTTGCCGGAGGTCTACGTTACCAGAGCCCAAAATCTGCCAGATGCAACTTCGCAGTCCGGCCTACTGGTTGACGAATTGTCGTCGTTGGCTTCCGGTGTTTAGCTTATAGGTAGCATTTCCTCCAACGAGTGTCAAGCGCAAGACTCCTGTGACTGGGCACCGAATGGCCGCATGAGCTACTTACCAGTGCCCCTGCTGGTCCGGACGTACGCGATTTTGGCTTCGAGCTCCCTGGGCAAACACTAGCTGCGTAATGAAGCGAGCTATGCACAGCGGTTCCCGCGCGCGCCAGGAGGCCGGACGCCCGAGGCAAACGATCTCCCACGCCATCAGGCAGGCATTTGCGCTCACCTCGGCGCGCAGCCGGGTCTGCGCATACGCGTCGCTGAAAACGATGGTCTCGAGCGGCAGCCATTCCAGGCTGGCGCGCTCGTTGACGCTCAAACGCACGCTCTGCCGCGTACCCCTGTCCGGCGTCCGGTAGATCTTGGCGGCAGCCGGCGTCGTGACCAAGGCGTTCGCGGCCTCACCA
>Ga0209921_1000316_pt1 | contig 16034 bp, 11 predicted proteins | sample SalPonF2_C_D2_MG_FD_185730 | JGI IMG/M metagenome (GOLD analysis project Ga0209921, IMG submission 185730) | Salt pond soil microbial communities from South San Francisco under conditions of wetland restoration - Salt Pond MetaG SF2_C_D2_MG... ...
CGGGTCGCGATCGTCATGCTGGATTCGGTCGATTTTCCGGCGGCCTTCTGGGGGGCGATGAAGGCCGGGTTCGTTCCCGTGCCGCTCAACACCCTGCTCACGAGCGACGACTACCGCCGGATCGTGTCCGACAGCCGCGCCCAGGCGGTCATCGTCAGTGCCGACCTCATGGAGAAGGTCGCTCCGGCGCTGGCCGATCAGCCGCTGCTGCGCCACGTGCTGGTGCAGGGGCGCCCGCTTGCGGGCCTGCCCGCTCTGGCGGATTTGGCGCAAGCGGCGGCGGGCCCGCTCGAGGCCGCCCGGCGCACCCCGGACGACGTGGCGTTCTGGCTTTACTCCTCGGGCTCGACGGGTCCGGCCAAAGGCGTCCGTCATCTCCAGGGGAGCCTGCGCGCCACGGCCGAGCTATTCGGTCACGGGATCCTCGGAATCAGCGCGGACGACGTGGTCTTCTCGGCGCCGAAGCTGTTCTTCGCCTTCGGCCTGGGCAACGGCATGACCCACCCGTTCAGCGTCGGCGCGACGGCGGTTTACACGGCCCTGCGACCGACGCCGGAAACCGTTCTGGCGGTGCTCGACCGGCACCAGCCGACGGTCTTCTTCGGCGTGCCGACCCTGTTCGGCCAGGTCCTCGCGGCGGTGGAGAAGGACGGCGTTGCGCACGCGCGCCCACGCCTGTGCGTGTCGGCCGGCGAGGCGCTGCCGGAGGCCGTGGGGCGCGCCTGGGAGGCGCGTTTCGGCTGCGAGATCGTTGACGGCGTGGGCTGCACCGAGATGCTGCACACGTTCCTGAGCAACCGCCCGGGGCGCGTGCGTTACGGCACCTCGGGCCAGCCGGTCCCCGGCTACCAGGTCCGGCTCGTCGACGACGCCGGCGCGGACGTCGCCGTGGGCGAGATCGGCGAGCTCTGGGTGCAGGGTCCCTCGGCCTCGGGCGGGTACTGGAACCAGCGCGACAAGAGTCTGCGCACGTTTCTGGGGCCCTGGACGCGTACCGGCGACAAGTACTTCGTCGACGCCCCGGGCGACTACCACTACTGCGGACGGGCCGACGACATGATGAAAGTGGGGGGCAACTGGGTCTCGCCCTTCGAGGTGGAGTCGATCCTGCTCGCGCACCCGTCGGTGCTCGAGGCGGCGGTGGTCCCGGCCCGGAACCGGGCAAACCTGGTCAAGCCCAAGGCCTTCGTGGTGCTGCGCGACGGCATCGAGCCGTCCTCCCGGCTGGAACGGGAGCTGAAGGACTTCGTCCGCTCGCGGGCGGCGCTGTGGAAATACCCGCGCTGGATCGAGTTCATCGATGAGTTGCCCAAAACCGCTACCGGCAAGATCCGGCGCTTCCAGCTTGCCGGGCGCACATAAGCCTACGCGTGCCAAGACGAGGAGACGATCGTGACGAACAACAAACGAGCTGGCCACCTGATCGCGCGCCTGGACCGGATCTCGGTCTGGTCACTGCCCTTCCTGTTCATCGGCATCATCGGGATCGGCTTCCTGTTTACCTTCTACGACATCTTCGACATCAACGTGTCGTTCATCCAGACCTGTGCGCAGATCGTGCCTTCGTGCTCACCGCACAACGCTTCCGGGTTCCTGGGGCTGCCGGTGCTGCTCAACCTGGTGGGTTACGTGATCGGGACGCTGATCCTGAGCCCGATTTCGGACCGGATCGGACGGCGCGACATGCTGCTGGTGACGATGCTGATCACCGGCCTGGGCTCGCTGGCGACGGTATTCGTCCACAGCTACCTGGGATTCAATGCCGCGCGCATACTGACCGGTGTGGGGATCGGCGCGGACCTGGCCGTCGTCAACACCTACATCAACGAGGTCGCCCCGAGCCGGGACCGGGTCAAGTACACCTCGCTCATCTTCCTGTTCTCCGCGCTGGGCGCGTTTGTCGGCATCTGGCTCGGGCTGATCCTGACGACCCCGGCGACGCCGTTCCCCCTGGGGCTGCCTTTCGCCGTCGCCGGCGAGCACTTCGCCATTGGCTGGCGGGTGATGTACGCGGTCGGTGGCCTGCTCGCGCTGATCGGAATTCTCCTGCGCTTCCAGCTGCCGGAATCCCCGCGCTGGCTGGTGGCCAACAACCGCCTGGACGAGGCCGAGCAGGTGGTGCAGGACATGGAGGAACGGGCGCAGCGCCATGGCACGCTCGCGCCGGTCACCGAACCGGTCGCGGTGGCGCTGGCATCCCTGAAGCGCAAGCCGCTTGCCTACTCCCACATCCTGCTGGATCCAAAGTACCTCCAGCGCACGCTGCTGATGGCCGCGGTCTGGTTCATCGGCTACATCACCGTGTACTCCTACGCGGCGGGATTCACCTCGGTGCTGTCCTCGCTCAACTACCCGCCGCCGGAGGCCGGACTGATCGCGGCGTTCGGCACGCTGGGATTCATCGCCTGTGCCTTGTTCATGGTCAGGTGGGGCGAGATCGTGGAGCGGGGCTCCTGGATCCTGGTCGCCGCGGTCATCACGCTCGCCGGCGGGGCCCTGATCGCGCTTGCCGGGCATTACTTCGTGCTGAGCGTGATCGGCGCGATCATCGTGTTCTTCGGCTTCAACATGTGGGTGCCGGTCGCCTACAGCTGGTCCACCGAGCAGTTCCCGACCCGCGCCCGTACCACGGGATTTGCCCTGGTTGACGGCGTGGGCCACCTGGGCGGCGGCGTGGGTCTGATCCTGATCGCGCCGCTGCTGCCCCGGATGTCGGTGCTCGGCGCGTTCACGCTGATCGGTGGCTTCCTCGTGGTTGCGGGCGCGCTCGCGCAACTGGGCGTGAGGACCCGTGCGCGGGTCCTGGACGAGGTCTCGCCCTGAGGGTGACACGGACCGGCGGGCCTGCCGCGCGCGGGGGCGCCGGTCCGCACGGCGCATCGCCGACGGGGGTCAACGAGCCGCCCGGGGGCAGACACGCCAGACAGCCGCAGGCCGCGACGAAGCAGGCCGATCGTCGGCGGCGGGAGGGCACGATGGACTACCTGGTCTCGCGGGACGGCTACAGCTACGTGCAGGCCCCCGGCGTGCTCCCGGGAGGGACCACGCTGGCCGCGGAAATCGAGCGGACCAGCCGGCGGTATCCTGATCGGCCGGCGTTGGTCGACGACGTTGGCGCCCTGACCTACCGGCAACTGTGGGACGCCGTCCTGGCGCGCGCGCGGGTGTTGCACGGCCAGGGCGCCAGAGCCGGCGACCGGGTCGCGGTGATGCTGCCGAACGGTTGCGAGTACGTGGTGACCGCCCTGGCGAGCTACCGCCTCGGTACGGTGCTGGTGCCGCTGGCGACCAACAACGGGCTGCGGGAGGTCGAAGGGATACTCGCCCACAGCGAGGCCGGCGTCGTCGTCGCCGGCGGCGGCCCGCGCACGCGGGACCTGGCGGGCGTGGTGGGCGACGCCCTGGCTGACGGTCGCCTGGGCGCCCGCCTGGTGGCGCTGGGTGAGGGCCCGGCGGCCGGGGGCACGCGCGGTGCCCTGCCTTCCGCGCCCGAGCCGGACGCTCCGGCGGCGATGCTCTACACCTCCGGGACCACCGGCGCGCCGAAGGGCGTGGTCCACACCCACGAAGGGCTGCTGCGCATGGCGCAGGCCTCCAACGCGGTGCGTCGTGCCGAGGGCGGCGTGTGGCTGTGTCTGGTGCCGCTGAGCCATGCCCTGGGATTGGAATACGGGCTGGCGTGTCCGCTGATCAGCGGCGGCACCCTGGTGCTGACGGACGGGTTCGACGCCCGCCGCGCCCTGCAGGCGATCGCCGTCCAGCGGGTCGACCACCTGGTGGCCGTGCCGACCATGGTCATCCGTATGCTCGCCGCGATGGACGCGGCGTGCGACGTCTCCAGCGTACGCGCCATCTATCTCGGGGGCATGGCGGCGCCGCCCGAGGTGATGCGCTCGATTGGCGAGCGTTTCGGCTGCACCATCAGCATGACCTACGGGGCCACCGAGTTCGGGCACGCGAGCATGACCCGCCCCGAGGATCCCGCGGAGGTGGTCGCGGCGACGTCCGGCGGCCCCATGTTCGGCGGCCTCGAGCTGCGGGTGATGGCGAACGAGCGGACCGTCCCGATCGGGGAGATCGGCCAGATCTGGGTTCGCGGACCGACCACGTTTCTCGAGTATTTCCGCGATCCCGTGCGCACGGCGGCCGCGCGACGCCCCTCGGGCTGGGTGTCGGTGGAGGACCTGGGCTATCTGTCGCCCGGCGGCACGCTCACCGTGGTCGGTCGCCACAAGGATATGATCGTTCGCGGCGGGCAGAACCTCTATCCGAACGAGATCGAACTCCTGCTGCATCGTCACCCGGCGGTCCTGATGGCCTGTGTGGTGCCGGTTCCGGACCCGGAGCTCGGGGAACGGACCTGCGCCTGCGTGGTCCTCGCCGACCGGGCGGCGGCCCTGGATCGGGCGGCGGTCGTGCCGCTCTTTTCCCGGGTGGCCCGCCACAAGATCCCGGATTACGTGCTCGCCTTCGACGAGTTTCCGCAGACCTCCAGCGGCAAGGTGCGCAAGGACCGTCTGGCGCCGTTGGCCACCGCCCGGCTGGGACTGGCCGGCGCCGCCGGGCGGGATTCCGCTGCCCGCTCGCATGGCTGAGGGCCGGCCCGGTCGCCCCGGGCCGCGGTGGCACAGGTGCGATCGTGCGACCCCCGGGAGGGGACCGACGCGCTTCCCTGCCGCGGCCCATCGGGCGCAGCTTCAGCGACCGCCGAGCCGGGCGCCCTGGGGCCGGTCTGCCGGCGGCCAGGTGGCGTGCGGCACGCGCAAGAGCGTTGAACGAATAGTCATTCACAATCTGCGGGAACTCTGGTAGGCTATGAATGAACATTCGCTCGATACGCGCACAGCAACAGCAGCCACGCTCTGGAACGGATGGCGGGAGGGCACCGCGAATGACCGGATCACGACAGCAGGCCCCGCGCGCCCGCTTCCCGCAGGCGGCGCCCGGGAATCACCGGACGGGCGCACCGGTGTCGCCATGAACGCCTCGGCGACCAACGCGGCCGCGGAGGCGAGCGAGAGGGACGGCGTGCGCTACGAGCGGCGGGATGGAGTGGCGCAGGTGACGCTGGACCGGCCGCCCGTCAACGCGCTCGGCCGGGGGATGGTGGAGGCGCTGTGGCAGGTGCTCGAGCGGGTGCAGGCCGATCCCCGGGTGGTCGTGCTGCACCTGCGCGGCGAGGGTCGCTGCTTCAGTGCCGGCGCCGACCTCGACGAGATGCGTGCCGCGATCGGCGGGCGCGGTGGCGCCGACGCGCAGGTCGCTTTCGTGCGGCGCCTGCAAGCGCTGTTCGATCGGCTGGAGGCGCTGCCGACGGTAACCCTGGCCGAGATCGGCGGCCATGCCCTCGGCGGGGGCCTCGAGCTGGCCCTGGCCTGCGACCTGCGCCTCGGCGCGCGCGAGGTCCGGGTGGGCTTGCCCGAGCTTTCGCTGGGCCTGGTGCCCGGTGGCGGCGGGACCCAGCGCCTGGTGCGGGTGTGCGGAGGGGCCCTCGCCAGGCGCCTGATCCTGGGCGCCGAAACGATCGACGGCGCGACGGCGGCCGACATGGGGCTGCTTCACTGGGTGCTGCCGGCGCCGGAACTGGCGGCCCGCGCGGCGGAAATTGCGGATCGGCTGGCGAGGTTGCCCCGGGCCGCGGTTGCCGCGGCCAAGGCCTGCATCGGGCTTGCCGACCGTGGCGACGGCGCCGGGTTCGAGGCGGAGCTGGGCGCGACCCGGCAGTTGCTGGCGGAGCCGGAGACCCGCAGGCGCCTCACCGCATTCCTGGACATGGATCGGGTGCAGGCGCGCCCGGATCCGTCACCTAAAGCAGAGGTGGGAAGACCATGACATTCGACGAACACACAGCCATCGTGACCGGAGCCGCTTCCGGAATCGGGCTCGCCACGGCCCGGGCCCTGGCCGGCGCCGGTGCCAGCGTGGTGCTCGGGGACATCTCCGAGGACAAGGGCCGCGCCGCCGCCGAGGCGATCGCCGACGAGGGCGGCAAGGCGGCCTTCGTCCCGCTGGATGTCGCCGACGATCGTTCGGTCGCCGCCTTCGCCGAGGTGGTGCTGGCCCGGGCCGGGCGGGTCGATGTGGTGGCCAATGTCGCCGGCTGGGGCAAGATCCAGCCCTTCGTGGACAACGACCAGGCGTTCATCGATCGCGTCATCGAGGTCAACCTCAAGGGGCCGATCCGCGTCATACGCGCGTTCCTGCCGGGCATGATCGAGCGCAAGTCGGGACGCGTGGTGAACGTCTCCAGCGACGCGGGTCGCGTGGGCAGCCTCGGGGAGACCGTCTACTCGGGCGCCAAGGGCGGTGTCATCGCCCTGTCCAAGGCGCTCGCGCGCGAGACCGCGCGCTACGGCATCACCGTCAACTGCGTCTGTCCCGGCCCCACCGAGACCCCCCTGCTCGATGCCGTGCCCGAGAAGCACCGGGAAGCCTTCCTGCGGGCCATCCCGATGCGCCGCTTCGGCAAGCCTTCGGATATCGCCGAGGCGGTGCTGTTCTTTGCCAGCCCCGCCTCGGAGTACATGACCGGCCAGGTCGTCAGCGTCAGCGGCGGCCTGACGATGGCCGGCTAGCGCCCTCGACCCGGAGAACCAAGCCATGAAGACGATACCCGCGAGTGAGTTCCGCCCGGAGCATTTCAAGCTCGACACCGAGGACGGGATCGCGACCATCACGCTGAATCGGCCCGAGCGCAAGAATCCGCTGACGTTCGATTCCTACGGCGAGTTGCGCGACCTCTTTCGCGACTTCAGCTATTGCCCCGAGATCAAGGCCGTGGTCCTGACCGGGGCCGGCGGGAACTTCTGTTCCGGCGGCGACGTGCACGAGATCATCGGTCCCCTCACGGAACAGGATATGACCGGCCTGCTGGCCTTCACGCGGATGACCGGCGACGTGGTCAAGGCGATGCGCAAGTGTCCGCAGCCCATCGTCTGCGCCATCGACGGCATCTGTGCCGGTGCCGGCACTATGCTCGCCTGCGGCTCGGACATCCGCTATGGCACGCCCCAGAGCAAGGTCGCCTTCCTGTTCGTGAAAGTCGGCCTCGCCGGTGCCGATATGGGCGCATGCGCGCTGCTCAGCGCCATCGTCGGGCACGGGCGGGCTTCCGAGCTGCTGTTCACCGGACGCGCCATGGGCGGCGTCGAGGCCGAACGCTGGGGCTTCTACAACGCCCTGGCCGAACCGGACGCGCTGCAGGATACGGCCCGGGCCACGGCACTGTCGCTCGCACGTGGGCCCAACTTTGCTCACGCCATGACCAAGACGATGCTGTTGCAGGAATGGAATATGGGGCTGGAGGAGGCCATCGAGGCCGAGGCCCAGGCCCAGTCGATCTGCATGCAGACGCAGGATTTCCGGCGCGCCTATCGGGCGTTCGTGGCCAAGGAAAAGCCGAGGTTCGAGGGCGACTGATGGTCGACAAGAGCCACAAAGCCTGGCAAGAAGCCCCAGGCGGGAGGTAACCATGCGCCCCCCCGGGAACGTTCCCACCGCTCATGCGGACACGTTCGTCAGGGACCGGCTGTCCCCGCGCGAGCTGTGGCCCGAGTTCGACTACAGCGCCGCGCACCTGCGGGGCTATCCGGACCGGTACAATGCCGCGACGCTGCTCGATCGGGCGGCCACGGGCGACGCCCGCGACCGGACCGCGTTTGTCTACGAAGGCGTCCGCTGGCCGTATGCGCTGCTGCGCGACCGCGTCGAGCGTCTGGTTCGCGTACTTGACCGGCGGTATCACCTGGTCCCTGGCGAGCGCGTGCTGATCCGCGGCGGCAACTCGCCCATGGCCGCCGTTTGCTGGCTGGCGGTTCTGAAGGCGGGCGGCGTCTGCGTCACAACTTCCCCGTTGCTGCGCGCCGACGATATCCGGTACGTGATCGACAAGGCGGCGGTACGCCTCGCCCTGTGCGAGCTCGACCTGGCCGAGGAGCTGGAGCTGGCCCGTGCCCGGGCGCAGCGGCCGAAGGACGTCGGCTATTACACGCCGCTGGGATGCTCGCCCGCCGAGGCGGAGATCGACCGCCGGATCGAGTCGGCCCCGCGCGAGGCCGGCTCCGTGGCCACGGCGGCCGACGACCCGGCGCTGATCACGTTCACCTCGGGCACCACGGGCGAGCCCAAGGGCGCGGTGCACTTTCACCGGGACATCCTGGCGGTATCGGACTGCTGGCCCCAGCGTTATACCGTGCGTCCGGATGACGTCGTCTGTGGATCGTCGTCGTTCGCCTTCACCTACGGGCTGGCCGCCTCCCTGATCTTCCCGCTGCGCTACGGCGCCACGTCCGTGCTGATCGCGGGGCGCCCGACGCCCGAGGCGATACTCGAAGCGGTGGTCCGGCACAAGGTCACGAGCCTGTACGCCGTGCCCACGGTGTTCCATGCCATGCTCGAGCGCATCCCGGACAGCGACATCTCGAGCCTGCGCAAGTGCAGCTCCGCCGGAGAACATCTGCCGCAGGGCCTGTGGCAGGACTGGCTCGACGCCACCGGTATCCGGATCGTCAACGGCCTGGGTGCCAGCGAGATGCTCAGCCACTTCCTGTCAGAGTTCGAATCGGTGAACTGCCCAGGCTCCATGGGCCACCCGGTCCCGGGTTATCGGGCGGTTCTGCTCGACGGCAACGGCGAGCCGGTCCCCCGCGGAGAGCAGGGACGTCTGGCTGTCCGGGGACCGACCGGGGTCCGCTACATCGACGATCCCGCGCAGCAGAAAAGTGCGGTACTGTCGGGCTGGAACCTGACCGGCGACATCTGCGAACAGGACCCGGAAGGCTGTTTCTGGTACGTGAGCCGCGCCGACGACATGATCATCTCCTCCGGCTACAACGTCTCCCCCCGGGAAGTCGAACAGTGCCTGATCGAGCATCCCTGGGTGGACCAGTGCGCGGTCGTCGGCCTGCCCGACGCGGCGCGGGGCAATGTCGTTTGCGCCTGCGTGGTTCCGCGCCGCGGCGTCGCCGGGGACGCGGCGACGGCGAGCGCGTTGCAGGAATTCGCCAAGCAGCGCACCGCCCCGTACAAGTATCCGCGCGCCGTAAGATTCTTCGAGGCGCTGCCCATGACGGCGACCGGCAAAATCCAGCGCGGGCGCCTGCGGGAGCTCCTTGCGGCCGAGCTGCGGGCTGCGCCGGGAGGGGAGTACGGACTATGATGGTCGCGGGGCGGCGTGCGCAGTGGATCCAGTTTTCGGGGAAGCGGATGGACACCAGGGGCAGGCATACGGACGACGCGCTCGTCGAGCGGCGTCAGGAGCAGGTGATCGGCGCGGCGGTCGGACTGTTCGCGCGCCAGGGCTACTATCGCACGACGGTGCAGCAGATCGCGAAAAAGGCCGGGGTCAGTCCCGGGCTGATCTACCAGTACTTCAGCGACAAGGACGACATCCTGCTGCACTCGATCCTGGACGTGGTGGCCGGCTACCAGCGCGGCATCCCGGCGGCGTTGGCCGGCGTCGAGGATCCGCTGGCGCGGTTCGTCACGGCCGTGCGCACGTACTGCCGGGTGGTGGACGAGCGGCGCGATGCGACCGTGCTGGCCTACCGCTCGACCAAGTCGCTGCCCGAACCAAGCCGCAAGGTGGTCATGCAGGCCGAGCTCGAGTCGAACGGACTCATCGCCGAGTGCATCCAGGCCTGCATCGACCAGGGGCTCTTCCAGGCGCTGGATGTGGAGTTCCTGACTCATCAGCTGGTGATGTTTGCGCACTCCTGGGCGCTCAAGTACTGGCGGCTGGGACAGCGCTACACCCTGGAGCAGTATCTCGAGCGCGGCCTGGACCTGTACCTGAACGCCAGCCTGACCCAGGCCGGGCGCGAGCAGCTTGCGGCGATGCAGGACCGACAGGGGGATGGATCCCTCGCGGGCGCGTCCTGAGCTCCCCGGCAATCCGGCACGCGTCCGCCGGGACCGGGCCGTGAGCGGCAAGGCCTGGTGGTCGCGGGCGGCGGCAATGCATACGGACCGCGCCCGCGCGTTGATCTGGATCAATCGGGCCCGGGCTTAGGGGTAATAGGCTCTAGTCTGGATGAAATCTGCCCGACCGTAGCCAGACGGAGCGGGCAGGGAGGAGAAGCCCGGCGGTCCGCGGGGCGCAGGTGCGGATTTCCCGTTCGAGCCGGCGCGCAGAGGCGGTGCCGGGGGCGGGTCCGGTGCAACGACAGGTTCGGCCCGGGGGGCGATCTTAGCTGAAACAGTGAAGGAACAATTATTTTACGCGGCGATCTGGCCAAGCGTCGAATGAATGTTCACTCGATAGAGCCCGGCCGTCCCGGATTACGTCGCCGGAGGCCGGGGCGCAAGGCACTTGGCCGAGTCGGCGACGATCGGCCGGGCCCGGGATCCCTGATCCGGCCGGCCAGCCGCGGCCGGGTCACCCCGGAGGGGTGAACGTCGTGCGATTCCTGCGTCGCCCGGCGCGCTGACACCAGCAGGCCCGCCTGGTCCGGCCAGGCGTAACTAGAGCACGCGGGGTAACGTCATGAAACGGAATTTCCCGATTTGCACCCGGCTAGCGTTGGCGGCCAGTTTGCTGGTTGGCGTGGCCGTCCTGCCGCGACCCGTCCGGGCGGCCGAACCCATCCGCATCGCCATCGTCACGCCGCTGGCAATCACGCCCGGCAAGGCCGTGGTGCGGGGCGCAAAGCTGGCGGCCGAACGCATCAACCGCGCCGGCGGGATCGGCGGGCACACGGTCAAGTTGTTGATCTTCGACAGCCAGCTGTCGACAAGTGCGTCGGTGCGCGCGATGCAGCGCGCGGTCGAGCAGGATCATGCCCAGGTGGTGGCGGGGGTGTTCACCAGCGAAGACTCGATGGCGCTGGCCAATTACGCCGGCCGCCTGGACGTGCCGCTGATCGTCGAGTCCGGCTCGAGCAAGATCGGCGAACTCATTCGTACGCACTACAAGCGATACCGCAACGTCTTCCAGCTCCAGCTCAACGGGCACTTCATCGCCCAGGAGGTGTGCGATGCGGCGCATAGCCTGCTGCTCAAGGACGCCCCTGGACGCCCCTCCGCGGTGATCCTGAGCGAGCAGGCGGCCTGGACCCAGCCGCTGGACCGGGCCTACGAGGCCTGTCTGCCCAAGGCCGGATTCAAGGTCTTGGGGCGCATCACCTACTCGCCCAGCACGACCGACTTCGGACCGGTCTACAACCGCATCGAAGGGCTGCACCCAACGGTGATCGTCACCGGCATGGCGCATACCGGACTGCGTCCCGTGCTGCAGTGGCAGCAGGACCAGGTGCCGGCACTGATGCTCGGCTTCAACATGCAGGCGGGGAGCACCGACTTCTGGCAGCGGTCCAACGGCGCGGCCCAGGGGGTGATCGTCGTCACCAACGGCGCCGGCGGAGCCCCGATTACTTCCAAGACCGCAGCGTTCTACCACGCCTACATCCGGAAGTACCACGATGCGCCGATGCTGATGGCCTATACCAGTTACGACTCGATCTACGTGATTGCCGATGCGGCGAACAAGGCCGGCCTGCACAGCACTGAGAAGCTCGTCGGCCAGCTGGCAGCGACCGACTACGTCGGTGCGACCGGGCGGATCCGTTTCTACGGGCGCCATGCCCGGTTTGCGCACGCCCTGATGTACGGTCCGGGCCTGGTGACCGGCGTGGCTTTCCAATGGCAGAACGGCAAGCAGTCCGTCGTGTGGCCGAAATCGGTGGCCCAGGCGAGCGTCGTGATGCCGTCGTTCATCGCGGACAAGAGGTAGGCGGCAAATCGGATTGGGCCGGGCGTGCCCGTCACGGGCAGTGCCCGGCCTCGTCCCCCGCCGCACCCGGCTGTTCAACCTGCGTCCGCCCGGAGAGGGCTTGCGCCCGGGGGACGGGGTCGACCGTTCCGGAGCGCGGCCTGGGCCGCCGCGGATCCGGGAGCGTACGGCACCTGCCGGGCGATCGGCTTCAGCGTTCCTGCCGGTGCAACGGCGTATATGCTTCGGCGCTCAGGCGGGGACGATCCGATTCGGGCTCGGTTAGAGCCTCCACCACCCGCATGCTCTCTCCGCTGCGCCTGGCCAGGGCCTGATACTGGCGTGTTCCCCAGGTCTTCCACCTCAGATCCTTCGCCGTGAGCGGACGCACCACCTTCGCGGGGGTGCCCGCGGCCAGGTGCCGTGGTGGCACCTCGAAGCCGGCGCGCACCAGGGCGGCAGCCGCAACCCAGGCCGATTCCCCGACTACCGCCTCGTCCAGGACCACCGCGTTCATGCCCACAAGCGCGTCTTCGCCGATCCGGCAGCAGTGAAGCACGGCGCCGTGGCCGACGTGCCCGTTGCGCTCCACCACCGTGTCGCCGGCCATGAAACCGTGGATGACGCAGGTGTCCTGCACATTGGAGCCTTCCTCCAGGCGAATCGGGCCGAAATCCCCGCGCAGCGAAGCGCACGGGCCGACGTAACAGCCGGGTCCGACCACGACATCACCGATCAGTACGGCCGAGGGGTGGACGAAGGCGCTGGGATGCACCACCGGTATGACACCATCGATCTCGTAGACTTTCAGCATGACTGTCGACCTGTTCGGAGAGGACCGGGTGCGACGCTGAAAAAGCCCATGGCCGGGCCTTTCCAGCAACGCCCTAGCGGGGGGCCCCAGCCGCCCGCACGCGGCGCCTTGCGGGGATTGCGTGGCGCCTGCTGCGATTCTCAGGGCCGGCGGTTGGTGCCCATCTTGACCTGGGTCAATTTGCGGTCGCCTTTACAGTAATACGATACCACAATACCATTAAGACCGCGTGGTCCCGTATCACCAAGCGCAGGAGGAGACACCTGGCGGTCGGGGCGAGCGGCCTGCCTTGCCACGGCGGGCGCGTCGCCCACGCTTCTGCGCCAGATTCTGAATGAACAGTCGATCACAAACCGGTATTATGGTGCTATTTTATGAATGAATGTTCAATTAAGGGCCGGCGCTGGCCTAGCGAAGGCAAGCGTTCGGGCGGTGGGGACGCGAGACGGCTCCCGCCGCGATGCCGCGATTAACCTGCTCAGGAGTCGACCCATGGTTGCAACAACAGCTCAGAGTTCCGCGATCGCGCCGCCGCGCGGGCGCGACGCGTATTACGAGGCCGCGGTCGAAACGATGCCGCGGCGCGAGCTTCAGGCGCTTCAGCTGGAGCGCCTGAAACGGACTTTGCAGCACGCGTACCGGAACGTGGAGCACTTCCGGCGCGCGTTCGACGCGGCGGGGGTGATGCCGGACGATTTGCGTTCATTGGCGGATATCCGGCGGTTTCCGTTCACGTTCAAGGACCATCTGCGCGAGAACTACCCCTTCGGCATGTTCGCCGTGCCGCGCGAAAGAATCGTGCGGTTGCACGCCTCCTCGGGAACGACCGGTCGGCCCACGGTGGTCGGCTATACCCGGGGCGATCTCAACACCTGGTCGCACCTGATGGCCCGCTCGATGATGGCGGCCGGCGCCCGCCCGGGAGACATCGTGCACAACGCGTATGGATACGGCCTGTTCACCGGCGGCCTGGGCGCCCACTACGGTGCCGAGCAGCTCGGATGCACGGTCACGCCGATGTCCGGGGGCAACACCGAGAAGCAGATCACGCTGCTGCGCGATTTCAGGGCGAACGTCCTCTGCGCCACCCCGTCGTATGCGCTCAACATCGCCGAGCAGGCCGAACGGGTGGGCGTCGACCTGCGTTCGGGGCCCTTGCATACCGGGGTCTTCGGCGCGGAACCCTGGAGCGAGGCGCTGCGTGCCGAGCTGGAGAGCCGCCTGGGGATCATGGCCCGTGACATCTACGGCCTGTCCGAGATCCTCGGGCCCGGGGTGGCGGTGGAATGCGAGCTGGCCAACGGCCTGCACGGCTGGGAGGACCATTTCCTGTTCGAGGTGGTCGAGCCCGAGACCGGCGAGCCCGTCCCGGAGGGCGAGAGCGGAGAGCTGGTCATCACCACGCTGACCAAGCGCGCCCTGCCGATGATCCGCTATCGCACGCGGGACATCACCCGGATCGTGAGCGATCGCTGCGGGTGCGGGCGCAGCCACGCGCGGATCCTGCGCCTGACCGGGCGCAACGACGACATGCTGATCATCCACGGCGTCAACGTCTATCCGTCGCAGATCGAGGCGGTCCTGGTCGGGTTCGGCCAGATCGCCCCCCACTACCAGCTCGTGCTGACCCGCGAGGGCGTGATGGACTCGCTCGGTATCGAGGTGGAGGCCGTGGCCGGCACGGAGGAGTCCGGTTACGCGCGGATCGCCGGCGACGTCCGCCATCACGTGAAGTCGCTGATCGGCGTCAACTGCAAGGTGGCCGTCAAGCATCCGGGGGAGATCCCGCGCTCGGAGGGCAAGGCGGTGCGTGTGCGCGATCTGCGCGGCAAGGGCTGATCTCCACGGGGACCAGAAGGGGGCGGCCGCCGCGCGGGCGGCCGCCCCGAGAGAGGGGGGGAACGTCCGGGCATGACGCCTTGGACATCCATTCCGCGGGTAAGGAAGGTTGCCTCGGGGCGAGCACGGGCGGGGCCTCGCACACCGACCGGCGCAGCGTCAGCCGCTATCCTACGGGGCCTCCGTCGAGTACCGGCCGGGGAACCAGTAGCTGTGCGAGCGGCACCGGATCCACGGCCTGCGAGCCCTCGGGCCGGTTCCCGGCAGCCCCTCCCGCCCGTGCCTCCTGCCGCCAATTTCGGAAAAGCTGACAGCGCGAAGCTATTAAGGTAAACTAGTACGACTTTGCATGTATAACGCGCCAGCGCGGCCGAGTGCAGACGAACCAGCAGGAACGGGATGGCTATGCATAGTGTCGTGTGTATCAAACAAGTGCCGGATAGCAGCCAGATATCGATCCATCCGGAAACCAACACGATCATGCGCCAGGGCGTGCCCAGTATCGTCAATCCGTACGACCTGCACGCGCTGGAGGCGGCACTGACGCTGCGGGACCGGCACGCTGGGCAGGTGACGGTCCTGACCATGGGCCCCCGGTCGGCTACCGCCGCGCTGCGCCGCTGCCTGGCGCACGGGGCGGATCAGGCCCGTCTGATCACGGACCGGGCGTTCGCGGGCTCAGACACGCTGGCGACGGCACTGGTGTTGGCGCATGCCGTTGCGATGCTGCATCGGGAACAGCCTGTTGACGTCGTGTTCTGCGGCAGGCAGACCATCGACGGCGACACCGGGCAGGTCGGTCCCGGGCTTGCGGGCCGGCTCGGGCTTGATCCGCTCTCGTACGTGGTGGAGATCGACTCGCTTGATCCCGCCTCGCGCCGGATCGTGGTGCGGCGCCGCCTCGGTAGTGCAAGCCAGACGATCGAGAGCCGTCTGCCGTGTCTGATCAGTATGCTTGAGGGTACGAACCAGGTACGGTTCGGCAGCCTCGATGACGTGCTGCGCGCCGAGCGGGCAGAGGTTCCGCGCTGGTCGGCCGCGGACATCGGCCTGGACGGTTCCGAGGTGGTGGGGCTGAAGGGCTCCCCAACACGGGTCCGGCGCGTCTTTGCGCCGGACCCGGTCGAGCGCCCCACGCAGCGCCTGGAAACGGCCGAGCGGGAGCCTGCCGACGCGGCGGCGATCCTGCTCGACGCACTTGCTCGGGGACACCCGGAGCTGCTCGCCGAGTTGGTCGGCGCCGAAGTCGCGCGGACCGGTGCCGGACGGACGGGCCTGTCATGTTGATCCGTAATCGCGGCCCGGCCCGGCACTGCGCCGCCGCCCAGGCCTCCGGGGTGTGGGTCCTGGTGGAGCAGCAGCATGGCGAGCCCCACGATGTCTCCTGGGAGCTGCTCGGCGAGGGACGTCGTCTGGCGGATACCCTGGCAACACCGCTGACCGCCGTGGTTGCCGGAGCTGCCGAGCACGGTCTCGAGGCCGCGGCCGGGCGCGCGGTCGCCTACGGTGCCGACCTGGTACGCATCCTCGAGGACGGTGTGCTGCGCCACTATCGAACGGCGGCATACGCCAGCGCGCTGGCCGGCGCGGCCCGTGCCCACCGGCCGGCGGTCCTGCTGCTCGGCGCCACGCCCCTTGGGCGGGATCTGGCCGGGGCCGTCGCCACGGACCTCG
>Ga0209921_1000318_pt1 | contig 15955 bp, 11 predicted proteins | sample SalPonF2_C_D2_MG_FD_185730 | JGI IMG/M metagenome (GOLD analysis project Ga0209921, IMG submission 185730) | Salt pond soil microbial communities from South San Francisco under conditions of wetland restoration - Salt Pond MetaG SF2_C_D2_MG... ...
ACACTTGAAATTCCTCGTCGCAGGCTCCTCGGAATGACTTAAGTTAAGTTTATTAGATTTATAACCAATCAATACTCCTGTTGTCATTCGATCCGCCGCCAGTCAGAACCCCAATGAGAATTATGATTTACAGCAATATCACGATGGTCAGAATTAAAATATTTCTGGAGGGCGCCGGAAAAGTCCCCTCCGTGGAGGGGTGCGGGTATCGATTCGGGGGTTGGAATCGATGGGGTGGGTTCAAAGGACGCCTAACAGCGGTTCAGGCAACCGGATATGCTATGTTAGCCGTGCAGAAAGGAGATCTTTGCCAGATAATGTGCCATAGAAACACACCCCGACCTTCGCGCAAAACCCACGCGAAGCCCACCCCTCTCGAGAGGGGACTTATGGCTGCCGTTTTTGATGATTTCATTCCGATAATTCTATCTTGGTTCCACTGCTCTGCGGTGGAAACCCATTCTTACGCTCCGCGTACACACCAGCACCTCCTCGTATATCAGATCCTGAATTAAGCCTTCCACTTACAGGAAATTCCCGCATCCCGGGCTGGCTGTTCAGTTTGACAATTATTAGTATTTTAAAATACTGAGCTATGTTCAGAATACTTTCAACCCTATAGGTAGACGCACTAAATAAAATTATTGTAAATCACAGTGGGAATAACGGCCGTCATACCAGCTTATAATGAAGAACAAAGAGTTCAGGGGACAATAGAGGACGTTCAGCAATATGTAGATGAAATTGTCGTGATCGATGATGCCAGTACCGATCTTACGTTTGAGAAAGCCAAAGCCACCGGCGTTATTGTATTACAAAATGAGACAAATCAAGGTTATATTTACTCAATCAAAAAAGGATTTAAGAAAGCTTCTAACGAAATTATTGTAACTTTTGATGCGGATGGTGAACTGCCAGCTGAAAAAATACCAGAACTTGTCAGACCCATTATGGCTGGTACTGCAGACATGGTACAAGGCCAGCGAAAAAAGATAGTTCGACCTTCAGAAAAATGGCTGACCTGGTTGGCAAGCTTAAAAGGTAGTGTCGGTGATTCAGGAACCGGTTTTCGAGCGATAAAAAAAGAAATGGCTGTGAAGTTGAAATTAGATGCGAATTGTATTTGTGGTATTTTTTCGCTAGAAGTTTTGGCACTGGGCGGTAGAATTGTTGAAATTCCCATCCAGTTGAATACTATTGATAAACCAAGAAGAATTGCCTGGTATCATATAGGACAATTATTCTACCTTTTAAAATTTATGTTAAATAATAAGTGACGTTACGCAAAAATGATTTTTAATTGGGATTACCCACCCCTATACTCTGTCCAAGAGTAGATAGAAGTTTTTTACGTAACTTCAGTCAATAAATAGCAGAACAAATATTTTATGAAATCAAACTGGAGCGATAAACGCGTATTAATCACCGGCGTAAGCGGCACGGTTGGCAGAGAACTGCTGCGGCAGGTGGTGCTGAAGGAGCCCAAGGAAATTTTGGGAGTAGACAATAACGAAAGCGAGCTATTTTTTCTGGCCGATGAATTCCGTGATGATCATCATGTCAATTTGATGATGTGCGATATCCGGGATAAAGACCGTGTGCGGGCGATCACCCGGGGGATCGATATTATTTTGCATGCGGCAGCTCTTAAGCATGTCATCCTGTGCGAAGAATCCCCCTGGGAGCCCATTCGTACCAACATCGACGGGACACAAAATATCATTGATGCCGCAATCGAGAATGATGTTCAACGGGTATTGTTTACCTCTACCGACAAGGCGGTCAATCCCACCAACGTTATGGGCACTTCCAAGCTGATGGGCGAACGCCTGATGACCGCAGCCAATGCTCATAAACGCGGGCAGCACGGACCGATCTTTGCCTCGACCCGATTTGGAAACGTACTGGGCTCACGGGGATCCGTCATACCCATTTTTAGGAAACAGATTGAAAAAGGCGGACCGGTGACGTTGACAGATCGGAGTATGACGCGGTTTATTATGACCCTGCAGCAGGCTGTAAAATTGGTGATGGATTCGGTATTTTTGGCAAAGGGAGGGGAAGTCTTCGTTACAAAGATGCCTATTGTGCGAATTGAAATCCTGGCCGAAGCGATGGTGGAACTGCTGGCTCCGGTCCACGGGTACGGTGCTGAAGATATCGACATCACCATTATTGGTTCCAAGCCTGGGGAAAAGATGTATGAAGAGCTTATCAATGAGGAAGAGACGCGGCGAACAGTAGAGCTTCCGAACTATTTTGCGGTGCTTCCGGCCTTCAAATCGGTATATAACAATATTGATTACAGCTATCCCGATATGAGCAATGTGGGAGTAAGCAAAACCTACACCTCTGCCCAGGGAGAAGCGATGGGAAAGGTAGAGTTGAAGGAATATTTGTTGGAGCATGAGTTGTTGAGTATAAATAAACAAGAAGAAACGAAAGAGGTGAAAGAATGACTATTTTAATACTTGGCGGTGATGGATATTTGGGATGGCCGACAGCGATGCACTTTGCGTCCGGGGGCCACGAGGTTATCGTTGCCGATAATTACCTGCGGAGGCGAGTGGCCATGCAGACCGATTCTGAAGCGCTTATGCCAAATCCCAATCTGAACAAACGCGCTGAGATTTTTGAAGCTGAGACCGGTCATTCCATCACCGTTGAAATTGGTGATTTGACCGAATACCGGTTTATGTCTTATTTGATGGAGCAGTACCGACCCGATGCCGTAGTCCATTATGCTGAGCAACCCTCGGCGCCTTACTCAATGAAAGGATTTGATGAGGCTCGGCTGACGCTCAACAACAATTTGAATGTAACCTTTAACCTGATCCAGGCAGTCATGAACTACACTCCGGACTGTCACATTGTGAAACTGGGCACGATGGGCGAGTACGGCACGCCGAATATCGATATCGAAGAGGGGTGGCTGGACATTGAACACAAGGGACGCAAAGATACTTTCCTTTTTCCAAGGGCGGCGGGTTCGCTGTACCATACCACCAAAGTGTTGGATACCGATCTGCTGTGGTTCTATGTTCGGACCTTTGATTTAAAAGTGACGGACTTGATGCAGGGTCCGGTCTATGGACTTTCGACCCCACAGACTGACCTCGACGAACAGCTGTTGCCGAATTTTCACTACGATGATATCTTTGGCACGCTGATCAACCGCTTTCTGGTGCAGGCCGTAGCCGGAGTGCCCCTGACGGTCTACGGGAAGGGAGAACAAGTGCGCGGGTATCTGAATATCAACGATACCTTGCAGTGCATCGAGCTGGCAGTAAAAAATCCTGCTGAGGAAGGTGAGCTAAAGATTTATAACCAACTGACGGAGACGTTCTCTGTCAACGACGTGGCTAAAATCGTTAAACGAGTGGGTGACGGTTTGGATCTGGATGTACAGGTGCAGTCGATCCCAAACCCGCGTAAGGAATCCGAAGACCATTACTACAATCCCACCCATACCGGATTGCTGGAGCTGGGCCTGGAACCTCATTATATGACTGATGAGGTGGTAGAGGGCATGATCCGGGAAGTCCTCAAATACCAGGATCAGATCGACAAAGGCAAGATTATGCCAAGGGTCAAATGGAACGAAGAGGCCCAGAAGGCATAATGACGATTTGAGATTTAATAGTGGAAAGGATTAAACTGGATACTGGAGGGCGCCCAAAAGTCCCCTCCGCGGAGGGGTGCGGGTATCGATTCGCGGGGTTGAAATCGGTGGGGTGGGTTCAAAGGACGCCTAACAGCGGTTCAGGCAACCGGATATGCTATGTTAGCCGTGCAGAAAGGAGATCCCTACCGGATAATGTGCTATAGAAACACACCCCGACCTTCGCCCAAACCCACGCGAAGCCCCCCCCTCTCGAGAGGGGACTTTTATCTGCCGTTTTTGATGATTGAGTTCCGATAATTCTATCTCGTTTCCATTGATCCGCGGTGGAAACTCATTCTTACGCTCCGCATACACACCGGCAGGTACTGGTTGTCCTGCTCACTCACCGGGCAAAAGGACGCAGAGCGCCGGCCAGGGTGACAACGCAGAGCATGGTCACCGAGATAGGTAACACGTAGGACGGGCATCCTGCCCGTCAACAGGATTCAAAGCAGCACTGATGTTATGGTGGAATGAACGAATGCCGTCGACCCCGTACGCTGGCGTGTGGACTCAGTCTCAAATGTTGATAAAGCTTGTCTTTTCAAAAGAAATAGGCCTTTGGTACACTTGAGATTCCTCGTCGCAGGCTCCTTGGAATGACTTAAGTTAATTTTATTAGATTTATAACCAATCAATACTCCTGTTGTCATTCGATCCGCCGCCAGTCAAAACCCCAATGAGAATTATGATTTACAGCAATATCACGATGGTCAGAATTAAAATATTTCTGGAGGGCGCCCAAAAGTCCCCTCCGCGGAGGGGTGCGGGTATCGATTCGCGGGGTTAGAATCGATGGGGTGGGTTCAATTGGGCAATTATTGCTTTTCGGAGCTGCAGCGCCAACGGCACTAGCTTTGAGGTTGTTTACAATGAACCGACGTCTCATCAATAGTAAGACCGACCAAACAGGCAACCCTTACAAAATGATTTAGCCTTGGCGAACACACCCCGACCTTCGCGCAGCCCCACGCGAAGCCCCACCCTATCGAGGGGGACTTATATAGTACTTTTTTAAGAACTTAATCCTGACTTCGGAAATACCGAGGGGAAAATTATAATTTCTACTCCAGTGACTCATTCGTCAGGCATATAGGTTATACCCCCATATACCATAACCGGGTGTCTATTCGAATATAGCAGGTACTAAGCAAGTGGGCTGCCCTTTGGATCCACTGGCCAATACAAGGGGTATCCATTTGATTATGGTCTCGCAAATAAAAACGAATGACCATCGCTTTTTTTATTCAGGCGAGACTGAAATTCTGTAAAAAGATTTTGTCTCGCTTACATTTCTCTGTTTTTCTTATAAATTAATGGGGTTCTAATCCAGAATCACAGTTAAAAGAAATGAACTTTCAAAAACGGGTATGATGAAGAGTATTCACATTCCAACGCCCCGCGAGATCCAACAAGCAAGAGAAAAATTAGGAAACAGCGTACGACGGACACCGGTATGGGAATGGAAAAGTGATGTATCCCGACAATTATTAGGTAAAGGGACAAAAGCTCATTTAAAGCTTGAACTTTTTCAGTATGGCGGGAGTTTCAAGCCCCGAGGTGCTTTGTTTAGTATGTTAGACTTATCCGAAGAAGAGCTGAACAATGGAGTCACGGCTGTGAGCGCCGGAAATCACGCTATTGCCGTGGCATATGCGGCCCAATCCCTGAACACTACAGCGAAGGTAGTCATGCCTAAGACAGCTAACAAATTCAGGGTCGATAAATGTAAATCACATGGAGCAGTTGTAGAGTTAGTAGATGATGTACATATTGCTTTTGAACGTGTTAAAGAAATTGAGCAACAAGAAAACCGCACTTTCATCCATCCTTTTGAAGGCGAACAAATAGCCTTGGGTACCGCTACTGTGGGACTCGAACTCTGTCAGGATGTGCCGAATCTGGATGCGGTAATTGTGCCGGTTGGCGGTGGGGGGTTGTGTGCAGGTATTGCGGCCGCGGTCACACAGATGAATCCAAGTTGCAAAATATATGGCGTAGAACCGACCGGGGCTGATAGCATGAGCAGAAGCCTGGAAGCCGGTGAGCCGGTCGAGATTGAAAAAGTGGATACTATCGCAGATAGTCTTGCAGCCCCTCATGCCGCGCCTTACAGTTTTGAATTATGTCGGCGTTTTGTGGATGACGTTGTAACGGTTACGGATTTAGAGCTGGCACAAATGATGCGCACCATGTTCGAGGAATTAAAGCTGGCCGTTGAGCCGGCAGGCGCTTCTGCTATGGCAGCAGCCGTTGGTCCGCTTACAGATAAAATCGAAGGTAAGAACGTTGGTCTTATCGTCTGTGGGACTAATATCGATACCAGGAGTTTCCAAACGATCCTGGATAATGCGCGGTAGGTTTTAACAGTTCTAGCAGAGCTTTCAGTGTTTTAAATTTTAAATGAGTTGTTAAGAATAGACATGATTGATTTACGAAGTGATACGGTTACGAAGCCTACGAAAGGAATGCGAAAAGTGATGGTTGAAGCTGAGGTGGGGGATGACGTTTTTGCGGAGGATCCTTCGGTGAATGCACTGCAGGAGAAGGTTGCGGATCTCTTTGGTTTTGAAGCCGGCCTGTTCGTCCCCAGTGGGACAATGGGCAATCAACTGAGTGTAAATGTGCTGACAGATCCGGGGGATGAAGTGCTGATTGAGCAGACGGGGCATATTTTTAACTACGAATCAACCGCAGCGGCTCATTTGTCGTCCGTACTCCTAAATCCCCAGCCGGGAGAAAAAGGAAAACTATCGGCCGACAAATTGGAGGATTTTCTACGGGGCAGTCATGAGTGGGAACCCCATTCAAAGGTTATCGCACTGGAAAATTCGACTAATAAGGGCGGCGGCTGTTGTTATACCGAAGATGAACTTTCTGCCCTGCGGGCTTTTGCTGACGAACGAGAGTTGTTGATCCATCTCGACGGCGCTAGAATCTGGAATGCTATGACAGCTACTGGGACAGATCCTCAATTTTACAGCACAGTTGCTGATACGATGTCGGTGTGCTTTAGTAAGGGACTTGGAGCGCCTGTTGGATCTATGATTCTATCTTCAGCGGAACGTATCAAACGAGCACACAAAATGCGTAAAATGTGGGGAGGAGGTATGCGACAGATCGGGATCCTGGCCGCAGCTGCTGACTATGCAATTGAAAAGCATTATCCTTTGTTGGCAGAGGATCACCGGCGGGCTCGCAAGCTGGCAGAGACCATTGATTCATGCAGTAAACTATCTATCGATTTGAATTCGGTTGAGACTAATATTCTGATTTTTGATGTGTCGGAAGGATCTGCAGAAGAAGCGGTTGATAGCTTGAGCAAGGAGGGGATACGTCTCGTGCCCTTTGGTCCTAAAACGTTACGGGCCACGTTTCATCTTCAGATTACAGATGATGATTTGGAGAAAGCTGCAGATATTTTTCGCAAGATTTTTAGTTAGCAATTGCCTCATATTCAAAAGGATTCGGAAGTAGTCCGATAGGGAGCAATTACAATGCATCTCTAACTTTTTATGGTTTACCCGAATTGGTACTTGAGAGTGTGTCTGTTTACCACCGGGTGATCCGCTATCCGCTGCGGGTTGCGGTAAGAGAGATAGAAAAGTTAAAATATTAGCTCGGTTCCACTGCTCCGCGGTGGAACCCAATCTTATGCTCTGCATACACATCAGCAGTTAAGGGCTGTCCTGCTGAACGAAGGATAATGAAGTAACAGCCTTATTTTATCTTCGTGGGGGTGAACCTATAAAGATTAGTATTAGTAGACGGATCTCCTTTAACAAGTTTAAAGGCCTCTGGATATTTGTCAATTGCCGGTATCAAATACTTTAGAGTTGTTGAATAACCGAGATGTTCAGTAACAACATAGTCTACGCCTGATTTCTTTAATGCATTAATAAAATCATTGCCATTTATCTTTTTCTTAAACCGGGTTGTAGGTCTTGCTGCATAGAGATAAAATAGACCTGTTTTCCAACAACTTACCACAGTTTTTTTGGGAGTGTTATTGGATATCCAGTGAGCCATTTTGAAGTAAGATTTCCATTGTTTAGGATAGGATAAATTGGACTCAATATGCATTCCTTGAATTCCTGGAAAATAGATCAGAAGTGTCAGGCTGAGTAGAATGATATATTCTTTCCTCACTTGTACGAGACTTAGTATATAAACTCCGATTTCATAAATCCCATAGATGAGATAAAATATCAAGAATGGTATTATGGGGATAATAAAGCGGATTCCATGAAAGACTTCTGGCCAAAGCAACACGATTAAAAAATCAAAAAACAGATAACTAGCGAATAAGCGCTGGTAATTTATAGCTTTATAAAGTCCTGTGACAATTATTATTATCGTTAAAATTCCACATAAATACCTGACGAATTCTAGATGAGCAGTAGGATGGAAATAAAGAGCTGTCGGGATCTCAGTCAAAATGTAACGATGCAAATTTGCCAAGAATCGATTTATTAAATCGTAAAAAGTGACCGTCCCGAATTGAGGATTATATGGGTTTACCATTAAAAAACCACTGATATAAGAAGAAGTATGCAGGATATATCTCCATATTATCCAGGGGAGCATCAGAATAGCCGTACCGATACCAATTAATGATAGTCGCTTCCAGGATTTTTTTAGCATTAAATATAGAAGGAGTCCGCTAATTAATGCTATGCCCTGCGTCCGAATATAAAATGCCCCTGCTAAGAGAATTACTATCAGAATAATTCTAGAGATCTTGATTGGCTCATTTTCTGATTTTATCATCAAATAGATCGACAATAAACTAAAGAAAAGAAAAGGAATCTCGCTCATCATAATAAATGAATATCCCAATATGTGGGGATTTAAAACAATGGCAAGGCAGCCAATAAAAGCGATATGTTCACTATTGGAGATATTTTTAAATACCCGAAATAAAAGTAGCAGGCTTAAGAGGAAGAAAGCACCATTCGCAAACTTTATTGCAATAAAACTATTTGAAAAATTTAGAATTAGTGCAATAATAGCTGGATATCCCGGGGGAAAATGACCAGCCGATAAAAAGGGGGAACTAATATCTGTGTATCCCAATCCTTTGAAAAGTGCTTTACCCAAGATATAATATTGGGCATTGTCCCCTCCCAGGAATAATTTGGGATCAAAAATAAAGGGGTATATAACACAAAAAATAACTAGCAGAAGGAAAGGATATTTCCGTCTATTTAATGAGGAGAACAGTTTGTTTTTCTCCATTCTTTATTAATTTTCATCATTACAGGTTATAAACGCAGATATGTATATAAATTATTTTTTATAATTTTTTAAAAATATTTTAAATATCGATAAAGCCATCCCGAACCCCTTCAAGGGGAGAGGGAACCGCCGGGAGTCGACCACGGTCTCAAACGGAATATAATTGTATTCTAATTCTAAGCAACAGCTTGTTACGTAAACCAAAAAGCACTTTGCTTTTTTTAAAATCGTAGCTACGAGCAACGCTTGAGGTCCCTCTCCCGACTGCCGTCGGGACGGGATGACAGCGGATGGTCTCAGAGCAAGTTGTCCCACTTGTCATCCCGGACTCCGATCCGGGATCTGCTGCAGTGACTGCTTGAGTGCAATGGAAATGCGAGCGAATAGTAGTCGGACAGATCAAAGGCTCTCCCACCTCATGCAACCGTAAGCTTGTGTGCTGCCTGTTCACAGACTATGCATCAGATCCTGAATCAGCTTCCCGCTTATAGCCACTTTCTATATTCTGAGCTGGCTGTTCAGGATGACAATGCTTTTTGTTAGTTCAGTCTCCTTCCGCCGCTCTGCTGCGAACTGCCATGATTTCTATCTCGGTTCCACTGCTCCGCGGTGGAACCTAATCTTATGCTTTGCATACACATCAGCAGTTAAGGATTTTAGAAATATTAAATGTAATAAATCGGGCAAATATGAAGTAGCTTCTATCTCGATAATTGCGCGGGACGTCGAGGGGGCTTCAGTCGCAAAGCAATTGAAGAGAGATTTATGAATGAGCTGTGAAAAAGTTGATATCCTCTTCCTCTCTCAGGATATGAGGCAGTTTTCCCTGGGCTTTCTGCTTATGACGAACCTCAAGCCAGTTATTGATTTGTTGCTGACTAATAGTGCGGATTTTCGGCATTCCGAGTGCATTACTCTCTCTACGGATTTGATAATGCCGGTTTTCGCGTCCCAGGATTTCATCCACTTTGGCGGCTAGTCTCCTCAGCGTATCGGTATGCAGCGAATCGTAGGTTTGAATGAACCAGATATGGTGAGGGATCGTCTCTTTCTTTTCTAATTGTGCAGCAATAGTGAAGGTACCTATCTCTATGTTAAGAGATTGAGTTGCTTGACGGAGGGCACTCGCTGCTTCGTAGCTGTAAAGTGCTTCTCCATAGTCATCCAGCATATCATTCACACGTCCCACTACTTTAATACGGGGAGGATTCGTTTGCGTAAAAGTTACGATATCATTCATCGCATATCTCCAAAGTCCTGCATTGGTTGATACAAGCATGGCATAGGGGATATCAGGTTCTACATCCCACAAAGGAATAGCCTGTTGTATCGATAAAGAATCCAGATCAGGCAGAGGGTGAGGAACAAATTCGTAAAAGACACCATTATCGATAACAAGCTTCATATCGTCTTTTTGGAGAGCATCGGAATAGGCGAAATAACCCTCAGAAGCGCCATACGTTTCAATAAAATCAGCATCGGAATTGCCGAGGAGTTTTGTTAGGTGGGGACGATAATTAGCCAGCTTTACGCCGCCACAGACCAGCAGTCGAAGTTTGGGCCAGATTTCGGCAATGGTATCTGCCTTAGTTTGTTCAAGGACTCGCTGGAAAATAGTCAAGAGCCAGCTTGGGACGGCCGTTATGACACGAATGTCTTTGTTAATAGCTTTTTCTACGATCCGATCAACTTTTTGACTAAAGGGGAGGTGAATGAGCTTCTCGGTAGAGACAAGCTGGAATGGAGAAAGCCACCACGGGACTCGCCGGGCAGTAAAAGCGCTGATTTCACCGATTTCAAAGTCAGATTTATTATTCAGCGTACCGGGCAGACTTATATGTTTTCCCCAAAGCCGGAAAATATTAGGTCGCTGTTTGAGATAACTCCATACAATCTTATGCATAAACCGCTGGTCGGCTTCCAACCTTTTTGTTGTCAGAGGCAAATGCTTACCCTCGCCGGAGGTACCCGCCGAAACCGTAAATTGATTGATAGATCCGGGCCAGAAGAGATCAGAGACTCCTTCCTTTAGTTGTTGAATATGGTTGGCAATATCATCATAAGAAGAAACGGGGACCGTTTCGGCAAAGTCTTCATACCGTTGTAAGTCGGGAAAGCGATATTTCTTTCCGAATTCTGTATTCGTTGCTTCCCGGATAAGAATAAAAAGCTGTTCTTCCTGCCAGTCTCGAAGTGTCAAGTTGGTATCTGGTTAAGTTTAATGAGCGATAAAATCCAAAAACAAAAAAGGCCCCGAGTAATTCGGAGCCTTAATACTAACCAATAAAAAAGACAATTCTTATCGATTTTCGGCGGATACCCAATCCAGATTTTTTTCTCCGGTATACAAAGCCCGGGGACGAATCAGACGATTATTTTCCGCCTGTTCAATATAGTGACCGGTCCAACCCGAAACGCGACTCATCGTGAAGATGCAAGTATAAAGATCAGGTTTGATTCCCATAGAGTAGTATACAGTGGCTGAGAAGAAATCTACATTGGGATCAATATTCTTTTCGTCTTTCATCGTTTTCAGAATGGCTTCCGACCATTCGTAAAGAGTTTCATGACCCGTTTCTTTGGAGAGCTTTTCAGACATTCCACGGAGAATTCGTGCCCGTGGATCCATCGTTTTATAGACACGATGACCAAAGCCCATAACCTTTTGCTTATTGCTAAGTCGGCCTTTGACATATTCTACAGGGTCAGCATCCTTTTCTTCGATATCCAACAACATATTCATAACCTGCTGGTTGGCTCCACCGTGAAGTGGACCTTTCAGAGCTCCGATAGCCCCAGTCACAGAAGAATACATATCAGATTCTGTAGAACAGATAGTGCGACTGGTAAATGTTGAAGCATTCATACCATGTTCGGCATGTAATATCAGGCAAAGATCCATGGTCTTTTCGGCTTGCTCTCCAGGCTCCTCATCATTGATCATGTACAAAAAGTTAAAGGCCGTACTTTTTTTATCAAGAGGAGTAACAATTTCTTTGCCATTCCGACTGCGGTCAAAAGCAGCAATGATCGTGGGTATTTTGGCTGTGATAGAAATCGCTTTATTGACCCAAAATTCCTTATCATTCTCTGCGCTTACTTCATGAAAATCAGATAACATCGATACGGATGTACGCAATACTGCCATGGGCTCGGCACTTTTGGGCGTACTCTTAATATAATTGAGTACCGCTTCCGGCAACTCCCGGTTATTTTGGAGTCTGTGATTCAGATCATCTAGTTCTTCTTGATTTGGTAGTCGATCATTCCACAGTAGGAAACAGACTTCTTCAAAACTTGCATTTTCAGCCAACGTTTCGATATCGTAGCCGGCAAAAATGAGCTCTCCCTTTTGTCCATCTATAAAACTTTTTTTCGTACTGAAAGCGACAATGCCTTCCAGCCCTTTATTAATGTATGGATACTTACTTAAATCAATTTCTGCTTTCAAACTCTCAGCCATGCTTTACTCCGAATTTTGATTGGATATATACTTATAAATATTGCGGTCAAATATAACATTATTAGTGCAAAAAATCAGGGATAAGTTGATCTCACCCAACCATTTCCTGATCCTTGTTTAGCTATAACGAAAGAAAAGTTAACAGCGTTTATTTTTTTGGTATTTTTTGTTGGGATTGGAAATAACTTTTCACATCAGGAGGCAGGCTTATTTAGTCGCGAGTCATGAACGTGGGTTTTGAGTAGTGAGTTTTATTTTTACCAACGCTCTGCCGAAAAAGGCAATGTTTGGATTAGCCATTCCCGCCGCTTGATTTATGGGCTTAGTTCTTTTAGACTGCAGCGGAGAAATTGTTTTTAGAGAGCTGGTAAATTATATTCATAGTTGCCACTTTATAGAATTAATTGCCCTCCGCGATGCGGAGCGTCGAAAGGCCTTCAGCCGCAGGGCAGCAGAAGGGAGATAGAAGCTAAAAATCTCGTTTCTGACCCTTTAGTCTCTTATCAGGTCTTACCTTCAGCCATCACTCCACCTCGATTTTGGCCTGATTCCAATATTTATCCATCTCCTCAAGGGAAACCTCATCAATATTTTTATCTTCACTTTTCAAGGCTTCTTCAATGTACTGAAACCGGCGGATAAATTTACGATTTGTTGAACGCAAGCTGTCTTCCGCATTCAGATTAAAAAAGCGTCCCACATTCACCATCGAAAACAATAAATCCCCAAACTCTTCATGGCTTTTCTGGGGATCTTCTTTTTCAATCGCTGTTTTGAATTCCTGTAGCTCCTCTTCCAGTTTATCCCAAACCTGTTTCCACTCCGGCCAGTCAAATCCTACATTGGCTGCTTTTTCTTGCATACGCTGAGCGCGAATCAGGGCCGGCATATGTTTGGGTATTCCTTCCAACACCGATTCTTTGCCTTCTTGCATTTTGATACTCTCCCAGTTTTCGGCGACTTGTTGTTCATCTTCAGCAACAACATCCCCAAAAACATGAGGATGACGACGAATTAGTTTCTCTTGAATGGAATAGATCACTTCCTCTATAGTAAAACTGTCGGTTTCATCTGCCACGCGGCTATGAAAGACAACATGTAAAAGTACGTCGCCTAATTCTTTTTTGAACTCATCGAAATCCTTGTTGTCAATGGCTTCGACGGTTTCGTAGGCCTCTTCAATAAGATTGTCTTTAATGCTCTCATGTGTTTGCCTGCGATCCCATGGACATTCTTTTCGAAGGATTTTAACAATCGTGACGAGGTCAGCAAAATTAGTGGTAGGCGTTCTATTTTCTGCCATTTTATTCAGTGATCAGTTAACAGTTTTCGGTGTTCAGTTGTAGTTAGTGACTATTTGTTGATCTAAGATAACGATAATCTTGTAATAAAGATGTTTTGGATAGGTTTTGCTCGTCCGAATTTTTCCCCACAAAATTTTTTATGATGAGTATTCATGAGCTTATGAATTAGCAATACTAATCTATTCAATTCCCCAATCAATAATGGGAGCCTGGTAACACTAAGCAACCTGAAGTTGTCATGGCATCGATCACCTCATTTAGGGGACTCCAAACAGTTGTATACAGACTTAAATCTTAGCGCTCCTTTAAAACCAGTACTGTCGTTTAGGGGGCAGTTGGTTTGCGAGCGACGATATCCCGTAGGCATCAAAATTTATTACTAACCGGATATTGCCGCACTACGTGCTCTGCAATCACTTCGCCCGTAATGGCACAAAGTTTCTCAAAGTCCTCCATTTCACTTTCCTGTCGCTACGTTTTTCGTTTTTTCTTTTTGGCAGCCGGGAAGAGGATATTATTCAGAATCAGCCGGTAGCCGGGACTGTTGGGATGCAGGCTCAGGTCGGTAGGAGGATCGTTTACGCGATGCGTGTAGTCCTCGGGATCATGTCCACCGTAAAAAGTGAATGATCCTTTCCCATAGTTGCCATGAATATATTTCACCATATTTCGGCCGGGACTTTCTCCAAGAATAACGACTGAATCTTTAATTTTATCTTTCTGGAAAGCGGTAGTTTGCCCATAAAAGCCGTGGATACTGCTTACATGATCCTGGGTTAACATAGTAGGAACGGGATCCCATTTGGCTGAGAACTCAAAGAGCGTAAAAAAGTCGAGTGATTTATCCACTTGATTCAATTGAACGGGAACATCTATGTCTGAATATTCGTATTCTCCTGGGTCAGTGCTAATCGTAAAATTCTTAAACGCCAGCGTCTTACTGTAATCCAGTTTTTGTTGAGCATGTGGGTCCATGGGATCGCCGTCGAAAGGAGTGGGAGCAATATCAACACCCTGGGACGCCAGTGCAATGTCAAAGGTGTCGGTTCCGGAGCACATCGCGAACAGGAATCCGCCATTGCCAACGTATTCTTTGATTTTTCGTGCTACGGCTTTTTTCTCGTTGCTTACCTTATTGTATCCTAATTCTTTGGCCATCGCTTCCATTCTGTGAACTTCCTGAATATACCAGGGCTGGTTGCGGGCTGTCCCCCAGAATTTTCCATATTGTCCGGTAAAATCTTCATGATGGAGGTGCAGCCAGTCGTATTGCGAGAGCTTGCCGTTTAACACTTCGGGATCCCAGACTTTATCATAATCAACTTCAGCATAATTAAGAGCCAGCGTTACGGCATCATCCCAGGGCATCGCTTGTTTGGGAGTGTAAACTGCGATCTTTGGGGCTTTATCCAGCTTTACGACTGCAGTATTTGACTTGGGATCCTTAACTTCTTTGATAATTTGGGCTGCTTTTCCCGGAGAAACGACTTCAGCTTTCACATTACGTAGTCGACATTTTTGCAGCAGTTCGTCAGAGTAATTTGTCATGAAACTGCCGCCCTTGTAATTGAGCAGCCATTCCGAAGAGTTGCCATCCTTCAGATTATTAAAAATGATGCCATAGGCTTTCAGGTGATTCGTCTGTGAGGCATCCATCGGGATGAATAAGCGTTGTTGGGCCAAGCCCGAAAGGCTCAAAAAAATCGTAAAGAAAAAAGTAAAAACTGTTCTTACCATCGTATTACGTCTGAATTTTTTGCAATTGCTGTATTCTGTCCCGTGCGTATGACGCATAAAAACCACTTGGGAAGTGTAGCAAAATTTGTTCGTACAAGGAGATAAGTTGTTCGATATTTTTGGGCATTGAAAGCTGTTTGGCGCTTTCTTTGGAAACTCCCTCTTTAGTAGCCAGGGAATCCTGCTTTGTATTGGAAAATTTAATCGAAATATCTTTGTTTGTTACAAATTGGTCGGCAAGCCGGGCTCGTTCCCACAGCAGCCGTTCATATAACGGGGAACCAGAACCTTTTGTTGATAAATATTTGCTTAGCGACTCATAAACATAAACGGCGTTCTCAGGGTTGATATTTTTACTTAATTCGAGCAAGGCTTCATCTTTTAAGGGGTTGTATCCTGTCATGTCAAAAAGATCTCTCAGTTTGTTTATGCCCAGCTGATCCTTACCCTGAGAAAAGTATTCGACAGCTTTGGCAAAAGGATCCAAAAGTTTGCCTGTGCTGTCTGCCTGGAGGCCATCTTGTATCCAAAGACGAAGTTGCAAAGCAT
>Ga0209921_1000320_pt1 | contig 15916 bp, 11 predicted proteins | sample SalPonF2_C_D2_MG_FD_185730 | JGI IMG/M metagenome (GOLD analysis project Ga0209921, IMG submission 185730) | Salt pond soil microbial communities from South San Francisco under conditions of wetland restoration - Salt Pond MetaG SF2_C_D2_MG... ...
GAGAATTATAAATTTTTGATAATCTCTTCCACCTTTTATTATATTTTCCTTCAATAATTTATCCAAGAGCAACTCACTAATTTTATACATCCCATCCATAGGATTTTTAACATACTGATTTAAATACATAACATCCTCCCATCATATTTTAACAATATTATTTTTTTTCAGCCAGTCTTATAGAAGGCTTTTCAAAAACCGGATTTTGTTCGAAATCAAAGCTTGGGCGACTTGGAAACCGAATTTACTATATCCCGAGGATACCGAAGTCGCGAAATTGCATATTTGGGCAAAAGAACGGTTTTGCTAAGCCTTCATAAAATGATCAATTAAAGTTTTGGACGATAGAAGGATACCCCTGGACGTTAGTCGTATTGAAATGAAAACAGATTTGTAACCCTAATTACTGTATTCATATTTAACTGCAAATAATAATATCCAGCAGCTATTATCTACGGTCCGTCTTCATCGTCATCACATTTCATACACCAGTTCGCTTATTTTCTTAAGTCGAATTTACGCTAATTTAACATTCATGAATCCGAAATTCCCTCATAGACCTTAAGCAACTGATCGATTATCACATTTTCCGAAAATCTGTTTCTACAATAATCTGATATTTTCACCTGATTGAAGGAATTATATTTATTAACCATATTTAACATTTCCCGTGCATAATCGACAGCATCCCAGGATTTAACGATACTTCCGTTATCTTCGTTGACAAAATCTCTTGGTCCTCCTGAATCCGTTGTAATGACGGGCCTGCCTACGGCCATTGCTTCAATTAGAACGACACTGAACGTTTCATATAGACTCGAAGATAAAAAGATATGACATTCATTAAGCTTTTTCCTCACTTCTTCTCTCGATAATAAACCAGTAAATACGACTTTTTCTGAAAGATTGTTTTCTTCAGTGTAAGCCCGAAGGTCTTCGCCAAGAAGCCCGTCTCCACCAATAATAAGTGTTGCGTTAGGCCATGATTGCACAAAAATCTTAAAGGCATCAATTATCAATTTGTGATTTTTAATAGGTCTTAAAAAGGAGTTACTAAAAAAAACAACATGACCATCACCATCTATTGAATTTAATCGATTTTCCTGAAAAAAAGTCGAATTAACCAAATTGGGTATGACTTTAAATATTTCAGTTTGTAATCCCAATTTTTTCGATAAGTCATTTCTAAAGGAATTACTTACAACAATCGATAGTTTAGCATTCTTAATGGCATTAACAGCCGAATTCAACTTTTTTTTATTCGTTATTTCCCCTTTTATAAAAGGGGAATAATGTTCTGTTAGAACATAAGGAATTCCAGTTTTTCGACTGATATATTCTGCCACGATACCGCCAAAATATGCTGTATGAGCATGCAACAAGTCTGGTTTACCATAGGATTCCACATAATTAATAAAGGCTTCAAATCCCTTCTTTCTGATATACCAATAATTTATCGAAATACTTCGAGGTACGATACCTTTAATCGTCACTACGTAAGTGGGCAGATCCTGATCTACGTATTTCTCAAATGAGTAAGCCCCTTTTGAATGGAATGGAATAAAAAGAGGACACAACACCCCAACCTGTAAGCCATTTTTTTGTAATCCACGTGCTTGTTCTTCAAAAAAAGATCCATTTACCGGATTATCCCTGGATTTATACCATGATGGTATAACCAAAACATGCATAATTTACCTCTCTAAATCTCCCTAATAAATAACTTATCAACCCTTTGTAGTGTAATGTAATTTATTTCACATTTATTTGTTGAAATATCAATTAATTATAATAAAGGAGTCTATGCAAAATAGTCTTTTTGCATAGACTCCTTTTAATTTATTCTCCTATTTTTAATGGCATAGCCTTAATAATTTTTTTTATTTGAATATCCCAGGTCAAATTTTCCTCAGCAATTTTTCTTATTTGATAAGGGTCAAATGCTTTTGATTCAATAAAGCTTAATAATTCATTTATATCTATAGCATCATCATTCGGTTTAACTTTGTATACAAAAGGTCTATAATCAAAAAAATCATCTGTCTCAGAATAAATAAACGGAATACCACGAGCGCAATATTCACTATTTTTTAATGATTTTATATAAGTAATATTCTTTCGGTGCACCCCTAAACATCCGATAGCCAAGTCGGATATATTAAACAATTCATCTAATTCCTCATTTTTTTTATAGCCATGAAAGATTACATATTTATCCAGATTGTATTTATGGACAAGATATCTATACTTTTTTGATTCTTTATTATCCGAATCACCAACCAAATGGAAAAATACTTTCTTATCATGTGCACTTGAATAATACATTTTTAAGCCCTTTATCAATCTATCATAACCGTGCCAAAAATACATAGACGCAACGGCTATAAAATGTATTTGATTATCATTTTTTTTGACAGCTTCTTTTATCCTAATACTTTCTAATTGTATACCATTATTTATTTTTACCGTATCAACATTAAATATTTTTCTTTCATTTGAATAGGTAACCATTAAATCAACATATTTACCAAAATATCTTCTATAATATTCTTCGATCTTTTTAGCTATAAATACCAATTTACTAACATTAACATACTCATAATCATATGGATATGTTGGTATTTCCATCACAACATACAATCCTATATTGTTGATTTCCTTAAGAAATTTAATAAAAAATGGATTAGCAAAATTAGCATACCTTATATATACAAAACTGGCATTACTTTGCTTAATATATTTTAATAATTCACTAAATTTAAATCTATACATCCACCTTTTTTTCAATACCAAGGTGTCTTTATATTTATCAATTATATTATTATTTATTTTTCTTCCATTATAATAGTGTTCATTATCAACAGTCAAATAAGAAAGGTCCATCTCTATACCTTGTTTTCTAAAAGCGGAAACCTGATAAATAATTTTATTACTAACCCCACTATAATCGCGTAAATCATCGAATATTATATATAGTCCCCTCATAATTAGTATGGATTTAATATTTGGCGATAGATTAATAATAAATACATGATGACTTTGTTTCCATGTTACTTAACTAACCCTTTTTGCCCATGCCCTTCTTCATCAAGATTCTAAGAAGGCCCTACAAAACCGTTCTTTTGCCCAATATCCGCATTTTTACGACTTCGAAATCCTCGAATCCCGAAAGCATTCGGGATGCTGCGGTTCAGAAGTCGCTCAGGCGTTGTTATTGAACAAAATCCCTGGTTTGTATAGCCTTCTAAAACCCGTTTTTAAGATGGTTTATATGCTTTAATCATATCATATAGTGCCACGTATGTATTTATCCGGAATAAATTTTGGGGATAATTATATAAATATTTAAAAAAGAAAATGATCATATACCCCAATTTTCTACGATTTACACTATTATAGAAATAGTAGTAATAGTAACGAGCCCGATATCTTCTAATCGCTGCTTTAGAAAGCTTATCCTTAACCGTATCATAGACAAATACCTGACTCAGTTTGTTCAATTCATCATTTGAATTTCTCAAGGTGAATGTTTGTGAGATAGTCTGTGTTGACGATGCCTCATGTATATTTACAACACACGTAAATTTATTAATCTGGTAAATGGGATAGTTTGCAGCAATTTGCATCCATAATCCCATATCTTCTGTCGGAATTAAATAGGTTTCAAATAAGAATTTATTGAAAATATCTTTATGGATACATACCGAAGTCGGGTATATGGTATAAAAGAGAACATGTTCAACCGGATTATCTCCCATTTCATTGGGTAACTTTTTTTGATGAAATGAATCTTTTTTGTAGAAATATTGACCGATATAAAAAAACGCAACGGGATGTGATCGTTTAATGATATTCTTCCTTAATTCCACTAAATGATTCTGTAAATACCAATCATCACTATCCAAAAAGCATATATATTCTCCTTTGGCTTCTTTTATACCACGATTTCGGGCAATACTTCGTTCCTGATTTTTTTGATATACATATTTAATCCGATTATCATCAAATGAGAAGACGACTTCCTTCGTGTTATCCGTTGAACCATCATCCACAACGATTAACTCCCAGTCATTAAACAACTGATCTTTAACGCTTTGAATAGCTTTTCCAATGAATTCTGCCCGGTTATAGGTCGGGATAACGATACTAAATAAAGGCTTTTGATTATTTTGCATAGTGCTCAATTTTTTTCGTAATGATTTTAACCAGTAGCGTATTCAGAGTATATTATACTTGATGTAATTATTTATCTCACAGTCAATAAATCCTCCACAAAATTATATTGACTCTTAGAAGGTTGGGATTTTGTTCAATATCAAAGCCTCAGCGACTTCGAAACCGCAGTCCCGATAGTTTCGGGACAGATATTGGGTAAAAGAACAGTTTCACAAAACCTTCTCTTATTAAAGTAATATCAAAAATCGTATCGTGGAACAATATTAATATTGTTTAATCGCGAATCTCCCGACTTGTGTTTAAAATTTAAAAGGCCGAAAGTACCGATAGGCTATTACCAAAATGATACGTTAAAAAATATATAAACTTATATTCTAATATTTTTTTAATAATTCATAAAGATTAGAAGCCGAAAAATCTCCAATATTAGATAATTCTATATTACTCTTTTTTGCAGGTCTATATCGCCAATTTATTCATATGTTAATCTATATAGATAAAATAGATCACTACATATCTCTAATAATATGATTCCAAAGATAATTCACTATTGCTGGTTTGATAACGAGAACATGAATAATTTGGTAAAAAGATGCATAAGTAGCTGGAAAGCATATCTTCCCGATTATCGACTAAAAAAATGGGATGAGTCCAATTGTCCATTAGATACGGCATACACGCGACAAGCCTTGGCTGAAAAAAAATGGTCGAAGGTATCCAATTATATCCGGCTTTATGCCTTATATCATGAAGGTGGTATTTATTTTGATACTGAAGTTGAAGTCACCCAAAGTTTTGATCCCTTATTGACACAAAATTTATTTCTTGGTTTTCAATTTCAACATGAGCATACCGATTGGGTAAATAATGCTGTCATCGGTTCACTGCCAGGTCATCCCTTTTTGAAAGAATGCATGGTCATGACAGAAAATGCTCTAATTTTTAATCATTACTATTACCGGTCGCCGGAAATGACGACTTTATTATTAAAGAAGAAAGGATTACGCCGATACGGATTTCAAAAGATAGATGATATTACACTTTATCCGGTTGATTATTTTTATCCATACAGTGTGGCAGAAAAATTTGATCCCACGTGTATAACCAATAACACCTTTTGTATTCATCATTGGGAATCATCCTGGCTGCCACCTTTGGAAGAAGCGCCAATCAGTAGAATTAACCGGTTTGTTAATAAACTTCGGACTAAAATGAATCTTCTTACATAATTGTTTTGAAGATATCATCATATTGATGCTGTCCGACTAATTCTCCGGCTTTGATCTCATAAATACGGTCACAATCTTTTAAAGTTGTTACTCTATGAGCGACAATAAATAAGGTGATGTCGGTATCGGAAAGATGTTTAATAGCTTCAGTTACTTCCCGCTCTGTTTCATTATCCAGAGCACTTGTAGCTTCGTCAAAGACAAGAACCTCAGCATTTTTATACAACGCCCTGGCAATACCTAATCGCTGCTTTTGTCCACCTGACAATTTTGAACCGCGTTCCCCAACAGATGTTTTGATGCCTTTGGGTAATGATTTGACAAAATCATTCAAAGATGCTTGTTCAATGGATCGGTACAAACGATTATAATCCACATTTTGATCACCAAGCGTGATATTTTCTTCTATAGTTCCCTCCATGATGAAAACATCCTGGCGCACGTACCCAAGCAGCTTCCTCCAGCTTTTCATATTTTGTTCGGTCAACGGAACCCCATCAACCAGGATCTTCCCGGAATCTTCGTTATAAAACCTAAGCAGAATATTCATCAAAGTTGTTTTACCAGCTCCCGAACTACCGATAAAACCGATTTTCTCACCCTTTTGAACCTTCAAACTGATGTCATTCAAAACATGCTTTTTACCATCCGGAAATTTATAGGAAACATTTTCAAAAGCGATATCCTGATTGAAAGATATAGGCTTTTGTTCGATCGATTCTTCCTGATTCTGATGCTTATCCCGGTACAATTCAAGATTATCGATAGTAAACTGATGACTTTTAAGCGACATCAGCGCATTCAGAATTCGATTTATGGAAGGCATAAGTCGATAAGCTGCTGCCACGAACAAGCCTAATAAGGCCAGAATATTCTCTGTATGATTACTCAAAACTAATGAATACGTGAAAATCAGCACTATACCTAAAATGGCTATTGTTTCAATGGACTTGGTTGGGATCATTTTAAAAAGCTGATACATGGCTTTTAAATTCGCATATTCTTTGACAAACTTTAAAAATTTGTTCTGAAACGTCTTTTGTCGGTTTGTTAATTTCAGATCCACATAACCCATGTACGAATCGAGTAAGATACCGTATGATAAAGGGCGAAGATCATCCATCCTTTGTCCAAGTTCGCGCGACTTTCCTTCCAGCGAAGAATAAATCAGATAAGTTGTCGGGCCTAAAATAACGGCTAAAATCAGGAATAAAACAGGTTCATACAATGCCACGCCAATCACAATGAACGAGATGATCATGAACTCGGAAAACAGACTGAATAATGGCTGCAAAAGAAAGGAACAGTAAAGATCCGGCGTCGTATTTACATGATTCAATATCTTAGCCGATCCCATGTTATTAAAATACCAAAAGGGCAACTGATAGTATTTGGAATACTGCATGTCAATGACTTTCACCGTAACATCTGAAATGAAACGGACTTGTCTGTAATTGACGAATAGCACGAATAAATTCTTAACCACAAAAAACACAAATACAGATATGATCAAAAAAAGCAGGAAATCCTGAACAGATCCAAATCCAATTTTCGTATATACAAAACTTAAATATTTATTCGTATGTACAATTTTCGGTTCAGAGGCGATTTTAATAACAGGAATAATAGATGCCAAGCCAAAAACATCCATAAGTGAACTAAACAACAGTAATAATGAGAGTAGGAAAGCTTTTCGCTTTTGTTTTGAACTGAGATAGTAGAATACACTCTCAATCGATTTACCAATGATACTTTTTTTCATCTTATAATAACTAATCTTGCCATGCCTATTGTTTGTTTACTTTTATCCAATAGAAGGCTATGAAAAACCGTTCTTTTGCCTAATATCTTCATTTTCACGACTTCAAAATCCTCGAATATAAATATGCTGCGGTTCCGAAGTCGCTTAGGCTTTGATATTGAACAAAATCCCTGGTTCTGCAAAGCCTTCCAATAATGAGCTTTGGCCTCCTTTTTAATATGTTATCACCTCTTTTAACCGAATTGACATCTGGATTTATACCTCTTATTTAACCTGATTAGCGATTACTACACTTGTTAAAATAATGGATACTATTGGGGCTACGACCCCTACATAATCGGCAAACGCAGGTTTCCTCCTTACTTCCAGGGATACCACTTCATTATTATTCAAATGATAACTTCGAATGCCTTTTGGCAATGGATCCGTAGCTTTGAATTTGAATAACTTCGTATTATCAGAATCTGTTGTGGGATTATATTTTGAGATCGAGACGAGTATCCTTAATTTCGTCCAGCCCATCCGTGTATTACCGGATCGGTTACTTGAAAAGCCTTTCCCATATGATATCAGCTCAGGTACCGTCGTTCCTCTTGGAATTAAATAACGGCCGGGATCATTGATATCTCCCCACAAATTAACGGTATCAGCTAATTGTCCTGGTTCAGCAATGCGTATAAGCGCCTGATTCTGACGACGAAATGCATTTCCTAATGGATCTTGATTCTGGGCAAATGAAGACGGTACAAATGCCATCATCAACACGAATGCCATCATATATTTAATTGACCTTACCATATATTTATCCCCTTGATAGATTGAATGTGTTTTGATTTATAAAATCGCCTTTGATTAGTATAATTTGGGGAACCAAAATCTGTGTGACTGACTCCTATTTCGATATGCCAGCCACACAGATTCTCCTAAACCTCCCCTACAGTGAGTTCCCAATCACGCTTTAACTTTCTCTTTATACTTATTGTGATAGCTCTTGTAACTTTTATAGCCGTGACGATAATATTCATTGTTGAAATAGTAATCCGTACTTTTCTTATGATTGAATGCCATCATTGCCGTTCCGACTATGTTTGCACGTGTTCTAAGTAGATTTTCGATCGTATGATCCAAATCAGCTTCCCTGGTCTGTCCAAACTTGACGACTAAAAGAACACCATCCGTAATCTTTAATAGGGGTGCCGCATCTGTAATCAGTCCATAAGGCGGCGTATCGATTAAGACATGATCATAATCTTCTTTAAGTGAATTGATCAGTTCTCTGAGTTTAACACTTCTGTTAATGGATGCCGGATTAGGTGGAATACGACCGGATGACAATACAAAAATCTCGGGTACTACCGTGTGTTGAATCACCTCTTCCGGTCTCAATCCATCGAACAGAATTTCCATAATACCGGGTGTTGATGGTAAACCAAAAACAGAATGTACGCCCGGGCGACGAAAATCGCAGTCAATAATGAGCACTTTTTTACCCGCTTCTGCAAGCGCTACTGCGAAATTCGTTAATAAAGTAGTTTTCCCCTCTTCTTTGTTGGAACTGGTAACCAGTATTGTATTTAATACATCATCGGGTTGTGAATAAACCACGTTGCTTTGTAAGCGCCGGAAAGATTCCGCTACCGGTGATAATGTATTCAGTAAAGTTAACAGATAACTGGAAACTTTTTTATTGTGGATATCCACTTTTTGCCGTTTCGAAAACGTCTTCTTTATTATAGGTTTCATATCTGGAATCACAGATAATACAGGCAAATTTCTTTTCCGAAGTTTTTCCACACTATTAATATGGGTATTTAACGATTCTTTGATTAACAAAAATCCTATCGGAAACAGAAAACCAAGAATAAAGCTCAGAAATACAATTAACTCTTTTTGCGGTTTAACCGGTTTAGTTGGAAGATTCCCATAATCAACAACCTGTCCCAAACCTGATTGTGTTTGTTCCCAAAGGGCCATATCAGAAGCCTGACGAGAAATTGTCGTATATAACTGCTCGTTCATTGAAACTTTGCGTTTCAGTCTGGCCAGTTGGATCATGTTGGCAGGTACTTTATCAAAAGCAGTTTTATAGGATGCTAAGCGTTCGTCAAGAACCTTAGACTGGGCTTCTTCCTGACTCTTTTCAATTTTCAATTGAAGCAATTTTTTGTGCAGATCAATCAATTCACTGGCAATATTTCCATCCGTACTTCCCAGAAATCCAATGTATTTATCACTTTGTTTCAGTAAATTACCGGTTAATTTCTTTATTTCGTCTTTTAGCACGGTAATTTGATCGTTGATATTTTTTAATTCTGGTGCGGAATTCGGATTTCTCTTTAAATATGGATGTTTGGAAACGAGCAGTAATTTTTCTGTTTCCAAATCGGCCAATCGATATTGATATCCTGAAATCGTTGGTGCAATGGCATCCGAATATTGTTCGGATAATCCCGGCCGGATAGAAGCTATTTGTTTCTGATAATTATCGATAGCCGAATTAATGGCAACCAATTTCACTTTCAAAGCCTGGCGCTGACTTTCCAGATCGGAGAGTGTTTTAACCAATTCATCGGTTTGAGTATCAAGTTTCACGACTTTTTCTTTATTCATGAAATTACTCAAATTGGTTTCTGCCTCATTTAAACGGCTTTTTACGCGCTGTTTCTCACTACCTAAAAATTCTACGGCAGAATGAGCCATTGCCCTTCTTTCCTTCGTCGATAAATCAGAATAGGCGTTAATCACCATATTCACCAGTCTGTTTGCTTCGTATGGCGAATAACTCTCATAAGATATTTTAATAACCTCAGGCTCCGCTTTATCCTGTTCAATTTCCAGACCGCCACGGATTTTACCCACAAGCCGTTTACTGCTTATCATTGTGGAATCAACAGGATAATTTTTCCATAGAATAGGATATAAGGAACCATTCGGTTTTCTCTTCATTTCCATAACCTGCTGGGCAACTTCTCTTGAAAGTCTTCTCGATCGCAATATCTCTATCTCCTTGGCAAGAGAGCTGCCGGCCCCTATACCGTAGGTCGACGAAATCAAATCACCTAATTCGCCATTTGTACTGCTACTTCCCTGTTTTTGAGCTGGTGATATGACGATTGTGCCTTCACTTTTATAGACAGGTTTCAAATAATAATAAGTGAGATAATAGGAAATCCCGGTTGCAATAATCACAAAAAAGAAGATAAGTTTTTTATGACGTTTGATGATAGAGTAAAAGCGTTTATAATCTATCAGCTCCCCTGCGTTCGGCACACTAAATGGACTATTTTTATGACCATTGCCGAATGAAGTACCATTTGAATTGGCATGTGAATGACCATTGGTACTCATGTAATCTCTGCTGTTAATACTCATAAAGCCCTATTCCTTTATTGCTGTTCTCTTAATGATAACAATGTTAATACGTCAGTAAATTGTGCATCCCTATACACACTATTTCATGATAACTATTGATTAAATTTCAAAATAATTTATTATAAAAATCTAACTACATTATATTTTTGTTTATATATAAAAACACACCATTTATAACCATTATTAGTGTTATTTTGTATTGTCTATACACATAAATAAATATTAATTTTATTTAAATTATTTTGAATTTATACCACCATATATCCATGTTTAGCTAAATGAGATATCAAGAGTTTTTAATTTAAAAAAACGCCGACCTTAACGTTCGGCGTTTTTTATGATCTGTATTACACCCCTCTTGACGATCATCATTTACCCATCCTCTCTTAACTATTTTCATTATAGTCATATTGAAATACGTATTCTTGTACATTAAATGAATCTAACTAATTAACCTTTTCTAAATTAATACCACTTATAAATTATACATAAATAAGACTCATTATTGTTTATATTGGTACATTTTATAGCCATCATTTATTTATTATCGTTATGATGATTATCTGAATATATCATTCATTTCTATTATACGAAGGCTCTGCAAAACCAGGGATTTTGTTCCATACCAAAACATTCAGGACAGATATTGGACAAAAGAACGGTTTGGCATAGCCTTCTATAATACCGTGCAAGATTTGCAATACAACCAATAACATATATTTTCATATGCAAATGATAGATTTTTTAGAACTAATTTTCTCTTAACTGATAGTTTTGTTCTAATAATCTTCTTTTGTCTTCTTCTACCATTTCCTTTATCAATTCATCCAGGGTATATTTGGGGCTCCAGCCTAATTTCTCTCTTGCTTTAGTAGCATCACCTCTCAAAACGTCTACCTCGGTTGGTCGGAAGTAACCCGGATCAACTTCTATAACCGCATCTCCGGTTTTAGCATTAATCCCCTTTTCATTAACACCATTACCTATCCATTTTATGGAAATCCCGGCATTTTCAAAGGCTTTTTCACAAAAATATCGTACCGTATGTGTCTTCCCAGTGGCCAGCACATAATCATCAGGTTTATCCTGTTGTAACATTAACCACATCCCTTCGACATAATTCCGGGCATGTCCCCAATCACGTTGAGCATTAAGATTACCGAGAAACAATTTATCCTGCAAACCATATGCGATATGAGCAGCAGCCCGTGTGATTTTTCGGGTTACAAAAGTCTCTCCACGTTGTGGTGATTCGTGATTAAACAGGATTCCATTGCAAGCAAAAATATTGTAGGCTTCCCGGTAATTTATGGTTATCCAATAAGCATACAGTTTAGCTACCCCATATGGTGATCGCGGATAAAACGGTGTGTTTTCATTTTGTGGCGTTTCGTGTACCTTCCCGTATAACTCACTCGTCGAAGCCTGATAAAAACGGGTTTTGTCCTGCAATCCAAGTATGCGTATAGCCTCGAGCAAACGTAATGTCCCCAAAGCATCACTGTTAGCTGTATATTCCGGCGTTTCAAAGGAGACCTGGACATGACTCTGTGCCGCCAGATTGTATATTTCATCAGGCTGAACTTCCTGGATGATACGAATCAGATTCGTTGCATCCGTCAGATCACCATAGTACATATAAAACGGCAATCCCTGATAATGAGGATCATGGTATATATGATCGACACGTTCCGTATTGAACGAACTGGAACGTCGTTTTATACCATGAACCTGATATCCTTTTTCTAATAAAAAATCAGCAAGATATGCTCCATCCTGACCGGTTATACCGGTAATTAGTGCGACTTTAGATTTATAATTCAAGGTCCCTCCTGTTTTAGATGTAATTACCGAAATACAAATAAAAAATTAGCCGTACCCTGATAGGGAATCTAAAAGTCCCTCATATTATAATCTCAGGAATTAAACAATCTTAACCTCTTTTATTTCATCGTGGTGTTCTAAAAACCAATTATAGGTTTGTTTAATGCCTTCTATTAACCCGGTAGAATAAGACCAGCCTTCCCCTTTCATTTTAGAGACATCTAATAATTTTCGAGGCGTACCATCAGGCTTACTGCTATCCCAGATAATTTCTCCTTCATGACCCACAACTTTTTGAATGGTGTCAGCAAGATCTTTAATGGTCAGATCTTTGCCGGTACCAACATTATATAATGTTTCTGACAAATCCCGTTCCATTGAAAATACAACGGCTTCGGCCAGATCCTCCACATACAAAAATTCGCGCATAGGTTTACCAGAACCCCATAAAGTAACCGGCTTATGATTATCCATTTTAGCATCGTGAAACTTTCGAATCATGGCCGGCAATACGTGCGAGGTTTTCAAATCAAAATTATCCCGGGGACCATATAAATTGGTAGGCATTAATGAAACGTAATTTCTCTCGTATTGTATTCGCAATGCTTCACATAATTTAATACCCGTGATTTTTGCAATAGCATACCACTCGTTTGTGGGCTCTAAGGATCCTGTTAATAAGTAATCTTCTTTTAAAGGCTGTTTAGCCATTTTAGGATAGATACAGGAACTCCCCAAAAAAATCACTTTGTTTACATCACTCTCATGTGAGGCATTTATTAAATTGGACTCGATCACCAAATTATCGTAAATGAATTGATAGGGATACGTGTTATTGGCAAGGATTCCGCCAACACGTGCCGCTGCTATAATAACGACATCCGGTTTTTCCTGTTTGATAAACTTGTTAACAGCTTCCTGATTCCTTAAATCTAACTCATTACTGCTTCTTAGAATTAAATTTTGATAGCCCAGTTCTTTAAGTTTTAAAACAACGGCAGATCCCACCATGCCTCTGTGACCCGCCACATATATTTTAGATTCTTTATTTATCATGAATTCCAAATACTTTGAACTCTTAATTTCTTGTAGTGGATAATATAAGACAACTTAATCAGTATGGGAAGAAAATGTAATAAGCTGATGGAAGGCTTTGCCAAATTAACCCGGATTATTCACCAAGAAATTTTGTCGTGTCCTGAAAGCTCGGGATTAAAAATGCACATGAAACGTACAATGGTACCTTGGTTAAGCATTTTTAAATTCAACGCAGAGCACGGGAACATTTCGCAGCTCTTTTTAGACTCCTCAATTTTGAGAAAAACTTTATTTATTACAAGATATTCCTCCTTCGGTATGATAGGTATTGTTTCTTGTAGCTTACGTGAATAATTCGGGTTAAAAATGGACTATACATCAAATAAGAATTATGATAGAAGCTTTTGAACCGTTGTTTATCCTAATTTCTGATTAAAACAAGATCAAGGAATAAAAAAGCCTGTTTCGATCCTATCAAAACAGGCTTTTTAAGAATAAACGTTGAAGTATACCGGTAATTAAAGATTAGTTATAACCGGAGTAGTTGCGCCATCCGGTTGAAGAATCCAGAGTCCCTTAGTAGAGACAGGATTGCTCGGTGTATAAAGAGTGCCCTTAGGAAAAGTTATTTTAGTTTTTGCAGTTTTAACAACAACTTGTCCGTTGCCTTTTTGTACAATTGTACTGCTCGCATTGCCACTTTGAGGTAAATCCGGAGTGAAACGCCATACTCTTTGTCCATTGACCGACATTCCTGTTAATACATAATCCGCACCCCAGGAGGCTTCCTGTTTAACAAGTGTTTTTTTGCCTTTGTAACCAGCAATGGAGTCAAATTCATTGAGAATATTCTGCAGAATTTGATTATCACCAGTAGAGGAATAACTGGGTGCATTAAAATAAAGTAACAATTTCGGACCCGTTAACAGAACGTGCATAACCATCTCTTTGTAATAATCGGTACGACTGATCGGGGAATAATTTGAACTTCCGTAAGAATAAGCACCAATCCATGGACTAACCGGGTTATTCGAGGCCAGTTTCATGGCACGCATTTTATTTACTTCAAGACGAAATGAATTAAATGGAGTATTGGTATATAAATTCACTCCATCCAGTTTTTTGTTTCTTACACTGCCAAACTCCCCATACAAATTCCAGTTCTGATCGGTTCCAACAACAGCGCCATTTCCATAATAATCCATATTATGACCGTTTTTCTCGATCATCTGATAATTCTGATTATAATTACAATACTTGTAATCGACGCCCCTAACATTTGGGAAATAATTTTTTACCACATTATAAACAGCTTCATCGATATATTTAGCTGTTCTGACTTTCATCAAATTATTCCAAATATAATAGTTGTTACTACCGGTTGTGTTATTAATGGTACTCAGATTTGAAAAACCGAGCTGCGGTACAAGCTTTTGAAATCTGGGATCACTCTGAATGGCGCTCAAACTATACACATCCGAATGGACTTGTAAAGCCCAGTTATTTAAAAAGTATTCTGAATCAAGTACAATATAATCGGCCTTACCGCCTGCAGCCGCATATTTTTGAAATATAGCATTAATCCGGTTTTTACTAGTCTGTACGCCGTGATCCCACCATATAGATCGCCATTTTGTTAAATTACTTGTAGAAGGATCAATACAGTTATCACGTGAATCTTTGTTTAAGTATCTATAAGTAGCATGATCTATGAATATTACACGATGCCCTGCAGGCATTGCGTTTGTGTATTGAACATCTTGCTGAATAGTGGCATCACTTGTGGAATTGGGCAACCATAAAAATTGCATAATATGCGATAATGATGGATCGACCGGTTTCCAACTAAATGCATAAGTCTTTTCTTTGGGAGCATTATTGGAGGTTGTTGGGGTACTTCCGGTATCATTACTTATTGTATTAAGTACGCCCGATTTGCTGCCAACCGTATCGCACGACTGTATAAATAATAAGATTGATAGCAATGTGACCATTGAAAAGAATAACGAGTGTTGTTTTAGTGTCTGTATCATATGAATATAGCATTTAATTTATCTTGCAGGATTAGAATTGTCTAATGGTAAGACTTAATGCTATTGTTTTGACACTGGATGGGAAGAATGATAAAATAGTGTGGTAAATCAAAAAATGATGTGGTTAATGGAAAATCCTTTAAATAAGTATCAATAAGTTCAATAATACCTAAATATTTTTAACAGCATATAGTTACCTATTATTAATATATTTATGCGTAACTATATATTTAACAGTAGTATTATATTTTTATAATTTTGCTTTAAGTATATAATTTATAAAAATACAAAAATAACTTAATTTAATAAGGCTTTGCAAAACCGGGGCTTTTGTTCAAGATCAAAGCTTGAGCGACTTCGGAACCGTAGCATATTAGCCATATGTGAGGATTTCAAAGTCGCGAAAATGAAGATATTGGGCAAAAGAACGGTTTGGCATATTATCCTTAAAATTCCGTCACATGATTCTTTTCCGGGTAGAG
>Ga0209921_1000333_pt1 | contig 15638 bp, 17 predicted proteins | sample SalPonF2_C_D2_MG_FD_185730 | JGI IMG/M metagenome (GOLD analysis project Ga0209921, IMG submission 185730) | Salt pond soil microbial communities from South San Francisco under conditions of wetland restoration - Salt Pond MetaG SF2_C_D2_MG... ...
TGATGAAAAGCGAGGCGGCCAGCGTATAGCCGAACAGGCTCTGGATATCGTTCGACCATGCATTGAAGATCTCGAACCAGCCCCACGTGCGCTGCTCATGCGGCAGCGGGGCGAGATCCTCGTTGTAGAGCGTGGGGTCCTTGTCGGTGATGTTGAGATTGTCGGCCATGGTCTCCTCCCCGGTGGGCTGGCGCGTGAATCGTGCCCGGTCGTTGCTTGTGTCTCGTCAAGCGGGATCCATGGTCGCCGCTCGGTCTTTTTGGATTCTTTGGTCGGCCTGCCGGGTGCCATCACTGAATGGCGGTCTGTGCCGACTGATTTCGTCGTGTGGACCCGCGGCCTTAAGCCGTTCGTGCAGTTTGCGCCTCACAGCCCGCGCGTCAAGGGACCTACGACAATGGGACACCCTTGAATTTTGAGAAATCACCCGCTACTTTTTATGACCCGTTACTTCCCGTGCCCGTCGCGTTTCCATTTGGGCGGCGCGTCAGCGAGCTTGTAAGTCATGATCCGGAATACGCGCATAGCACTGAGTCATACCGCCACGGTGCCGAACGCACCGCCGTATGCCTGTGCCCATGCGCCATCCAGGAGCCCGGATCATGGCCGTCCCTTATTCCACCCGCCAACGCTGCTGGTCAGCACAAGCTGACCGCGAATCGGAGCCTCATCAGCCGAGCCGGCGCGGTGAATACGGCCGCGACTGGCGGGGTCGCCCAACCTTGTGCCTGGCCGAACGCGAGCAATGTGACGACGCGTTACACGCGCTCGAGCGCGGCTCGCGCCGCCGTAAGCCGCTTTTGGACTGGCGTGTGCACCGCGTCAAGCCCCTGGCCACGGTTTCGGCCACCATGCTTGGGGCCGTGGATTCGCTGCGCGCGGATTTTCCGAACTTCACCGGGACAATCGACTGGCTCTCTGCGCAACTTTCGCTGACCTTCCTAAGCGACAGGCCCATCGTGCGCTTGCCACCAGTGCTGCTGTTAGGCCCCCCGGGAGTCGGCAAAACGCTGTTCATCACCCGCCTCGCCGAGGTCCTGGACCTGGACTGGACCGAGATTGCCTGTACTTCGGTTACTGCGAGCTGGGTGCTCACCGGCAACGACGCCACCTGGAATGAGGCAAAGCCGGGCCGCGTTGCGCAGCTGCTGCAGGAGTCGCGCACCGCCAACCCATTGATGCTGCTCGATGAGATCGACAAACTGGGCGGCGATTACAGGTATGTCCCGGTTGACGTGCTGCACGGCCTGCTAGAGCCTGACAGCGCCAAGCGGTTCAGGGACGAGTTATTGGGCATCGATGTGGATGCGAGCCACATCTCGTGGATGTGCTCCGCGAATAGCCTGGAGCCACTGCCGGATTCGATTCTCTCGCGGCTTAAAGTGATCCGCATCGCACCACCGACAGCCGAGCAACGCAGGGCGGTGGCGCGCTCGGTCTGGCGGCGGGTGCTGTGCGAGCACGCCGCCACATGGGGTGAGCGCTTCGCGCCGGAGCTGGACGAGGCGGTGGCACAGCGGCTGGCTGATAGCCCGTTGGAGCCGCGCGCCATGCGGCGGGCTCTGATCGAAGCGTGCGGGCGCGTGGCGCGTCGTGTCGCCACACGCGACGGGCGCTGCGTGCGCTACCGGCTGCGCCCGGACGATATCGTCGTGGGCAGCGCGAAGCCGGAGAGGCGGCCGATCGGGTTTGTGACCGATTGAGACCCAGTTTGTCGGGAACCGGGCAGGATGCCCAACCGCACTGCCTTGGCGTTTCATCGCGGTTCGAGGGTGCGCCGCCAGCGGGCGCTGGGCAGAAACCGAGGTTCGCTGATGTATCAGAAAGTATCAGCGAGTGATCCTTTCTGATAGTTTCCCGGGCGGTCGGGGAGTCAAGGTTCGCCGAAAGACAATGTAGTCAGTAATGACGCCTCGTTGAGTTGCGGACGAGTAGGCATCACACGTCTTGGCCGGCAGACCGGGCGGGCACCGCGCGGCCCAGCCAACGCCTTGAATGGCCGTTGCGCATAGAGCGCGCGGCCGAGCTGGAGCATCCGGCGGTCCGGAAGCGGGCAGGGTCCCCGGACAGGAATGTCCGTCAGCGACGAAACCGACGCGATCGATCCCGAGCGTCGCCACCCCGTCCAAAGGCGACGCCCTCTGCGCGCATGGCCTCTGGGGGCAACCGGTGCGCGCCACCCCTCAGCTCTGCGATGACCCCTCATCGCCGTCGCCGCCCAGCTCCTCGTCGAGAATCCATTGCGAATGCTCGCGCAGGTACTCGACGCGACGCCGCAGCCGCTCATCGCCGTCGGTGTCGAGCAGCTCGATGAGACAGGCGAGGCCCACATCGCTCATGCCCTCCAGGATCTCCGCGCTCATATGCATGGTATTCAGCGTCTCCTCGTCCTGCGGATAGAAGTCCTCGATGTTGAGATTGGCCCCGGCGCATCATCTCGTCCACCTCGAGCGGCATCCGCTCATCCGGCGGGCCGGCCGTATCGAACGGCATGACAGCCGCGCGTGGGCGCGCCTTCGCTCGAGATGCGGGATACTGCGTGCCTTCGCCCGCCGGGAGCGTATCACCGCTGCTGCAGGTGCAGTTGTCCTGCGTCGGCCGTGTCGAAAATCTGACGTCAGATTTCTGACGGTTGTCGAAATTTCGACGGTGACATCGCGTCGCCGCCGCGCGGCAACTGGGGGTGGCAGATGGCGCGCGGCAGTGTATTCGCCCGCACTCGGGCTTTTTTGAGCGCTTCGGGCCGTCTCGCTCAAGGGCTGGCACGCCGGTTGCAGTACTCCCCGTGTATGACCCGTCGCAATCACGGAGGACAGATGCACAAGGATCCCGGGAAACTGACAGCCCAGGTTATGAGCGCGGCCCACAATCGTGACGTCGTTGCGCGCTCCGGTCTCGCGCCCTCGTTGTATGACAGTTTGCTGCGAGCGCAGCAGGAGTTTAAGGAGGGCGATGCACGTGCGGTGCGTGCGGCCTGTAAGCACAGTGGAATGCAGGACCCGCTCGATCAGACACAGGAGGTCAAGTGATGAGTACGCAGGACAGCGATCTGGAGCAGCAGTGCGCCGCGGCCCGGCGCCGGCGCAGGGAACGTTCGCGCAGCCGGCCCCGGCGTGGGCGTCCGGTGCAGGCGCGCCGGCGCAGGCCAACAACCACGGTGACGGTCCACCTCGATCTGCTGACGCTCGCCACGGACGGCGAGCGGTTGACGCCGACAGAGCGGGAGCTGCAGGATCGCTACGGCCCCGTCATTCGGGGACGCAAGGAAATAGCCCGTCTGCTCGGCCTGACGCCGGCCGCTTTGTCGAGGCGCATCGACCGTGGCCAGGCCCCGGTGCCGCTTGCCCGCGATGAGCACACACGGGGCATCGTGTGCTCGACCCGCTCGATTGCCCGCTACTACGACGCGCTAGATGGGCAACTGCCAAGAGCGGCAGATCGTGCCATGACAGATTGAGGTCTATAGCGCCTCTCCTATGTGTGGTGCACCGGTCGCCGGAGCCGGATAGCCGGGGCGCAGTCCCCGGTTATCACCGGCGAGCCGATGCGCCGCTACTTTAGCGGCGAGCGCCGCAGGCGTGGCCGAAACCCATAGATGCGCTACTTCGAGACATAGACAGGATACGCACTGTTGATCGGGGGATACCGGTTGGAGTGGACCGTGCGGGGATCGCACGGGACCGTAATCGGCGGAGCCGGCGCGATTTTTATGCCTATCCAGCTGGCCTTGCCGGCCGAGATCGGATACGGGAAACGCTAACATCGGGCTGGGAGGAACATTCAGCGCGCAAGAAACCTTCTGATGGACTGCATGGATCGCATGAGCGTCAGGGGATGGTCGGGGAATCGCCGGAAGCCATGGTATTCGTAGAACCGGGCGGCCTTGTCGTGCAAGGCGTCCACGATCAGGGCGGTTATCCCGATCTGTCGTGAAAGGCCGGCGGTTCTCGTCATGGCATCGATCAGGAGGTCGCTCGCGTAACCCTGCCCGGCGTAACGCTCGTCCACGGCCAACTGACCCAGCAATACCGCCGTCAACGGATGGTGCCTTGCGCGTGGTCCCCGGATATCCTCGGGCCAGCCATCGGGAGGGATGCTTGCGCTGGCGAGGGCGTAAAAGCCCGCCACTCGCCCCGCTTCGTCGTCGATCAGCAGGTATGTCTGGGCAAGGTCATTCTTTCTGTATTGGTTGGATTGCCTTGCCAACCAGTTATCGAGTGCAGCTTCGCCGCAACGGAACCGCTGACGGGCCTCCTTGAGAAGCCCGTCGGTCAGCGGCGCGATCCTCATTCACTCGAGATCCGGTCACGATAACGGCGGAGTTTGTCATTCATATGTTCGGGCCAGGGCTCGGGATTCCGGATCGCCGCAATAAAGGCCTCCCGGTCGCGCTCGGTCAGAGCGATACTTTCATGTTCTTGTATGGTGCGTCGGGCCTCGCGGAGCAATACCTCTCGCATATACTCGCTCTTGCCGAGCCCCGAAAGAGCGGCCGCACGATCAATCTGCTGGCGCACCGCTTCCGAGGCGCGGAAATGGATACGAGCAACCTGCGTCTCCCGCTGTTTCATCGTTTGGTCCCGCATTTCGTCAATCACTGAACTCAGTGTACGCCATAGTGGCACACAAATCCATGAGGACGTCACTGTGTTAGTAGCTACCGAGAAACGCGGTTATCTGGCGAACAAGGGTAAAAAGGTCATCAACAGCAAGGAGAGGGCGCGGCACAGCGGTGACCATCGTGAGGTCCGATGGTACAGCCAATACGGGCCGCGGGCGCCGATGACGCATCGCTAAACCGGGCCCGGTCAGCGCGCGGAATAGACTTGATCGCAGTGCGGCACGACCTTGTGGAGCCGCTTGGTGAACTGCATGGCATGGTCAATCTGTTTCGCCGTAACGCGGGGATAGCCATGGGGGTCGAGGGAGCCGACGTCCAAGCCCCTGTCACGGGCCAGCCTGGCCCACGAGTACGCCTCGACCGGCTCGTTCGTTTGCATGTACGAAGCGGCGAGAGCATCCATGGCGCGGACGATACCCGCCGACGCGGCCTTGAACAGCCAGTACCGGGCCGACAGGGCTTCGGGCGATGACGGGGAATGGCCGACCGCCAGATCCTGATCCAGGATCCCCAAACGATACTCGGCTGTAGGCAGTGCTTGTTTCGCGGCGATCAGATACCACTTCCGGGCCAGTGTCGCGTCGGCGTCGATGGCCTTGAACCTCAGGGCGCTGCTCGCGTCATAGAGGGTTCCGAGGCTATACGCTGCCATGGGGTCTCCGGTCTTGGCAGAGCGTCGGTATCCGTGGATTGCTAACTTGATATATTCGGTTTGCGCTTTGTGTGACGCTGCGTGAAGGGGGAACTGGGAGCGCAGGAACGCGATGGTTTCCGCGGCGTAAGGGTTCCTCCTCTCGGCCAGCTTCTGGATCCTCGACAGAGCATGGATACGGGCGGTTCTCGATTTATCGTAGAGTTGGACGAGCAAGCGGTGGACACGGGAGTAATACGCGGGGAGCGGCGAGGTGTCCGCGTAGCACTCCGAGGCATTGCTCAGCGTGTCCATGCCCCGAACCAGCGTATCCGGGCGCGCGGTGGCATGGCCTTGGGCGAAAAACGGGCACAGCCACAATGCCGCGCCGCAGACTACCGCTCGCCACCATCGGCGTGCCATGCGATTCTCCGATCAGCCTTCCTTGGCCGTTTGACCACCCCTTGCCGACCGGGTTGCGTCGTCCGGGGCGATCGCCTCCGCACGGTGTCAGTACGGCCCTCAGGGCGGAGGGCTGGCGTGAACAAGTACCATGATGCTGACTGGAAGCCCGGTTGATCGGGGCGTGTGGTCTGCCTTGGAAACTGGAAGCGTGATCGCCGACAGTGGACACGAGAGCCGCGCGGGCGGACTACCATGCGCGGATGATACGCGTACGGTATCCGTGTGATATCGGTATGATTCGCCTCATCCGGCTTGTCAATGGTGGCGGGAGCGGCAAGGACTGCCCGTCGCCGATCCTGCCAGTGGACAGCAAGGACCGTGATTCAGGCCGTTAGCGCGCACACAATTAGCACACAAATATGAAATAACTAATTGATAATAAAACGAAGCCAGTGGCCTTTTAAGCCATTGGTTCCGGGTTCGAGTCCCGGGCGTCCCACCACTCCAAGGCAGCCGCTGCGCGCACCCGCCGCTCGCGTAAGCCGCGGGCTCGCCGTTCCCGGTCCATAGCCTTCGGATTTTCCTTCCATGGACGGGCGCGGCAGGCCGAGCGTAGTAGGTTATCCAACAGCTTCTGAGCCCCAGTGCGTTGCCCGGCTGATTTCACCGGGTCATCCACGCTGGCGAGCGCAGCGTCAACACCGCGTACGGAAATACCCAGCACAAGGCGAACAGCGAATAGTAGGCGTAGAAGATACCGAAGACGAAGTCCCAGGAGCGCTCGCTCCTGAGGTAGTAAAGCATGTTGAAAAACGCCATCAGGCCGATCGCGAACAGCAGGCGCACAATGGTTGCGGGCTGATGGATGGACAGCCACACCAGCAGCACCAGGCTCGCATAGCCCACCGGAAAGCGCAGATTGGTCACAGTGATGTCGAACAGCGCGATCCAGCGCTTGAGCGGCGGGCGGCGCCAGACGATGCGAAAGAAGCGCAGTTCCTCGCGCACGTAGGAGCGGTCCCAGCGCAGATACATCTTGCACAGCCTGGCGTAGGTGATCGGCACCACGGTGTGCACCACGGCGCTTCGCTGATAGACGGTGTCGAAGCCGCGGGCGAGGATGTAGTTGGTCATGGAACGATCCTCGCCGTAGGTACAGGCGCGTCCCCAGAATCTCTGCCCCATCCAGGCATCGAGCACCTCGAGCACCACCGAGACGCGGTAGGCGGCCAGCGCGCCCGGGCAGCAGTAGACCGTGCCGTAGCCCGACTGCGCGGCGCGCAGGAAGTCGAATGAGAGTGTATAGCGCACCTGCAGCATGCGCGGGATGACGCCCTGCGTGCAGTTGAACACCGACACGCGTCCGGCCACTGCGCCCACCCTGGGGTCGCGGAACGGCCCGGCGATGGCGAGCAGCGTGCCGCGGTCGATGACGCTGTCCGAGTCGATGGTGACCACCACCTCGCCGCGGGCGCGGCGGAAGCCGGCCTCCAGCGCGGCCCGCTTGCCGCGGTTGCGCTCGAAGCGCAGCGTCGTCACCAGACCGGGGTGGCGTTTGGCCGCTGCCTGAATGTGGCTCCAGGTATCGTCGCGGCTGCCGTCGTCGACCACGAAGATCTCCAGCCGATCCTGGTCGTAGTCGGCCGACGCCACCGAGTCGATGGCGTTTTGCACCATCGCGCCTTCGTTATACGCGGGGATGATGACCGTAAGCGATGGGGCCGAAGCCACGTCCGCCGGCATAAAACCGTGATAGCGGAACCACAGCAGGGTGCGGAAGGCGAGCAGCACCAGCCCCATCAGCGCCCAGAAGATGCTCGGGCGCACGATGAAGTGCGACCACTGGTCGGCTTGCGCCGCATGCCACAGGGGCTGAAACACCTGGCCGCCGACGGTGGCAACGGTCACCAGGGCCAGCCCGGCGACGATGGCGATGCGCAAGGACCATTCCCACAACAATGGATAAGGGCAAAGAGCCTTTCCCGGCTCGCCTGATGGATTCCATGCCATCGACATCCATGCTCCCAAGTGACCGATCAGCGCCCGCCCAAGGCGGTGAAAATGGCGGCGATAGATAAGATTATAGGCAGGACGCCGCTGTGCAAGCGCTTTTAGTGCGCGCGCCGGTAACAGGGTGTAGCGCAGGCCACGGAGGCGGGTCTCAAGGCTGGCGCCCCGCACTCTGCGTGCGATGCTGCGCCGCCTGCAGGTGAACGCGCTTGAGCAGCCGGTGGGCGACCGGGTAGATGAGGATCGACGAAACCGAGACGAAGTAGACGCCGCTGTAGAGCGCATAGCCCATCGCGAACAGCTTGGCGGCGGGCGAGTGCAGCTCGGCCACCGGGCCCATGCCGGTCAGGATCATGGCGGCGTTGAGAAAGCTGTCCAGCCACCCCAGCGCCGCGCACCAGTGATAGCCGGCGGCGCCGATCAGCAAGGAAAACACAGTCAGCGCAATCGACAGGCCCAGGTGGCGCAGAAGCCGCAGCACAAACTGGGTGGGCGTGAGCAGTTCGAGCGGCATCGGCGGGTTCCTCGAGGGGCTGGGTAGGGTGGCAGCGCTCAGAATCTGTTGAACAATCGCCGCGCACGACGGCAGTTCGTGGTCGCCCGAGCCGCAGAAACCGCAGTGTATAGATCAAACCATGAGGATTGCGAGCACCGCACGGCCGCGTAATGCCGAACGCAATAGGTTATCCAACAGCTTCTTAGAGGATACGCGGTCCGGCTCGCCGGGGTCCGGGAGCGCCTTGGCCGCAGTGACGCCGTGGGCAGCGACACGCCGCGTCCCACGGGCCTACGCCCGCCGCGTGGCATAATCGGATCTCAGGATGAGGCCGACAGGCGCAAGGTGGTCGCTGTAGTATCCACACCCGTTACCCTGACAAGAGTGCGATCTCCAGCCGCCTCCGACGCCCATGACCACGTCCGTTGAGTTCACCTCCAGCCTGCTGCGCTGGGCCACGCGCGGCGGGGCTGCCGCCGCGGTGTTGCTGCTGTTCCTGGGTGCCGCGTGGATCACCCGCTGGCTGCTGCGTCGCTTCGCGCGGTCGCTGTCGGGGCGCGAGCGGCTCAGGGCGCTGACGCTGCTGGGCAGCGCCGCGTCGGTGGCGCTGGTCGTGCTGGGTATGGTCACCGCCCTGGGCACGCTCGGCATCAACGTCAGCGCGATGGTGGCGAGCCTGGGGCTGACCGGCTTTGCGCTGGGCTTTGCCTTGCGCGATGCGCTCGCCAATCTGCTGGCCGGCTTGTTGATTCTGTTCTACCGCCCCTTTGTGCCCGGGCAGCGCATCGCCGTCGCCGGCTTCGAAGGCGTGGTCGACGACATCAACCTGCGCTACATCTCGCTGCGCACCAAGGACCGCACCGTGCTGATTCCATCGAGCACGGTGTTGACCGACCCGGTGGCGGTGCTGGACTCGGACACGCCGCAGAGCTAACGGGCCGTGGGATAGATCGGTATGAAAGGGCAATGCGGGTTCTTCCGCTGCGCTACAATCCCGCTTACTCCGAAGTGCCCCGCGAAGCGGAGGAAGTCAGGGTACCTGAGGAGAACCAGACCCGCATCGGTCATCGAATAGCAACGGCGGGGACGAACAACCGCCGTCCCTTACGGTTTCACCGTCCCCCATTACCACCTCATGCCCGTGTTCGGAGGGGGCTGGTTCGGGTTCAAGGCCGAACAGTTCGCGCGCTTCTTCGGCACGCCGACTTTCCTGCTCGCCCAGACCGTCATCGTGGGGCGGTTCAGTGTTGCAAATACCCCCCGTGAGTCTCATTCCCCTGTGAGGGTCACCTTGCAAATCGACGTGCACTTGATCGACGTCAAAAAGCACCACGCTCTTGATTGACATGCGGGTAGCCGCGGCTAATGTTCGAAATAAGAAGAAATTCAAGGTCCAGTTTGGGGGTTAGTATCGCGTAGGGGATTCCCGGTGCCAAGGAGAGTTCTATGGCCAACACGACCGGTTCAGTGGACGAATCCACCATCGCCCCCGTCGGACTTGTCTGCACCAGTTCCACTCATGTGAGGCCCGAGCTGGGCGCTGCCCCATGCCTCTCGGGCCGTGGCTACCGTCCAATAGTTCTTTACGCAGGCGTGCTTCGGCGCCTCGGTGAGTGCGGTTATCGTTCCAAGTTTTGCCGTATCTCGTCCGTTTCCGCTACGGCCATCAGCGCCAATGTCTTGGGTCTGAACCAGGTCGTCCTCGGTGGCGGACGATGTGCGACAACGTTGGTCCCGAAATCGCCTGGAAGCGCACGGGTATCGCGAACTACGCGGTGTCCAACACGCTGCCTTGCCGGTCGGAGCAGACGCTGGTGCTGGCCGCGACGCCGACGCAGCGCAGACGGATGCCAACGGGACTCCGGAAACGGCTTATCAATGGGGGTCACGCGGAGCGCGACGCAGGACCGCGCGTGCACCTCAGCCCCGAGTTGCCGCCACCATCCAATTTTCCGTACCGAACCGCGGGAGCCGGGGCATGAGCGAAGACAAAGACTCAGCGCGCGCGGCACCTGAGGGCGACCGGCCCCAAAAGGTCCCATACGCAGGACTTACAGGCGGCGCCAGCGCCCCAACAGCGCGCGATCCGCCGGGGGTCGCTGCGCCGATCGCCCCAAGGGAGGTTAGCGCGCTGCTCCGCTATGCGGTGGAGACGGGAATCGACACTGAAGGCCAGACCGTGTCGGCATTGCAGCAGGCATTGACCGAGTACGAGCAAGCGTCCGCGGAAGACAGCCTCGCCAGGCATGACACGATGGTCACCCGGTATGCCGCGCTGGCGGCCCTGACGTCTCCGGTCAACGGGCGTACGTTGCTCGACACCCAAAACGCAAACCGCCATCTGTTCCCGCTGTTCTTCCTGACCCTGGTCCTGCTGGCGGTTGCCGTAGGAAACGAGATTCTCGCGGGCTTGTTGTCGGGAACCAACGCACCCGCCGGCGGCGGGCTGCTGATGCTCTGGACGCTGCAGCGTCATGTACTCAGTCATCTGAGCCCGTTCGTTTGGGCCGGCCTCGGTGCCTGCGTCTATCTGCTTAAGAAGCTATACGACATAGCGCAGGAGCGATGCTTCGACAGTGCGCGGCTGCACGGTTGGTTTCTGCGCGTCATCCTTGCCGCCATTCTCGGCGCGGTTGTGCTCTACCTCTTCGACCCCGTGCCCATCTCCGAGAATGGCGTGCCGCTCGACACCAAGGCCATCGCCTTCCTGGTCGGGCTGGGCGTGAAAGTGGTCTATGGGGCGCTCGAAAAGGCGGTCGAGACGTTCGCCGAGAAACTCAATCTCGCCGCGATTAGGCGAAGCCGCGCCCAGACCTCCGACGCACGCACCTTCCTGACGCAGAAGGCGACCGGCAAGGCAACGCTTCAGGACCGGGAACGTGCTCGGGTCATCAATGAACTGCTGAACGAACTCGGTCAGCAGCAGAGCGCTCAGTCAGAGCGCTAAGCGATGAGTGAAGGTAGGCGCGTTTACCGAGCTAGTCGATCCCGGGTAATGATCGGCTGCCTGGGGGAGACGCCGAGCCTCCGGAGAAGCGTGAGGTGATGCCCTTAGCCGAAAACGGCTTCAAGAAGCGCGAATTCGACACTCGTGCGACACGGCCGCGTTTCAATAGGGACTGTGTTGCAGGAAAGGCCGATGAACGCGAAGTCCATCCAGCCGGCATGTGTAGTCGCATTGTTGCGCGAGCCGGGGCGCGGCGGCTCATGGAGATCCAAAAATGGCGACACGCTTCACTATGGGGAAAACCATGAACAAGGACCATCGCTCAAAGGGAGTTAGTCCTGACTCTGCCGCGTCCTCGCGGGTTACCCGGATCACGTTTCTCCTGCTTCTATGCCTTGCGCTTCTGCCGATTGCGGCGCAGGCGGGCTTGGTTTACGGGCGAGTGTATCTCGACCGATCTCAGACGCTGCGTGCCGGCGAGCACGTCACGGTCATCATCAAGGGCATTCGGAACCCAATCCGCCTGGGCCCGGTAGGAAACTACCGGCTTGTGGTCGCACCGGGCACCTACGCTGTCTACTACTGCGACAGTCACAGGCAGAAGTGGAGTGGGGTGATACGCAGCCTGCACGGTCCGGCACCCCAAAACATTCGACTGGATAACCGCCATGAGCCCTGCCAACCGTAAACCATCGCCGCCCGAATCCGGCGGCTGGTGGAAAGACAACTGGGCGAAGTGCATCGACGCGATAGCCAAAGTAATCGCCGCGTTCGCGGTGGCTGGCGTGGCTGTAATCGCCCACAACTTCGAGTCGGCGATGTCGGCCACCACGCTGCTCAACCAACGGGAGCAGGCCGAAACCAACCTCCGGGCGCAACTGCTGCACGATCTCATCGCCACGGTCACCGAGCGCTCCGGCGCAGGAAAGGGGATTGATGCAAAGCGGGAACTGGTCTTGGTCGAGCTGCTGACGCTCAATTTCCATGACCATTTCGAATTCAAGCCCCTGCTGCTCGATCTGGATCAGCGCTTGGAGAAGGAGGGGGACGACCAGGCACGGAGGTCGCTGGAATCGGTGGCGCGCCGCGTCGTGGACCGTCAAGTGAACCGACTGGCCGCCATCGGCCGGGCAAACGACAATCCTGCGGAGTCAGCCGACGTTTACTTCGAGCCAGACGCGGCATATGGGAAAGAAAAGGAGTCCGAAGCGGCATCCGATGAGGGAATCCATGAGGCAACCCATGAGGCAACCCATGAGGCAACCCACGAGCTACCCGGCGACTGCGCCCAGATGGCGGGGCCTGAACCGGTGGATGAAACGGTGAATACGGCTGCTCAGCCTGCTCGTTTCAACGAGCAGACGTCCCTAGGCCAAGGCGTATGTGTTTACTCACCTGACAGGCAATACTATCTGGAGATTCATCTAACGAAAATTGACGTGGCGACCGGCAGGGCCGCAGTGACCGCAACAGCTTATCGCGTGCGTCCGGGGGATGATGCGAGCAAGTCTCCGCGCGTCATAGCTTATAAGGACTTCACTATCACGCCCTACGATTTTCCCCTTACCGACAACGCCCAGATTAGCGGCAGCCGGCGGTTCGCATTGAGCCTCTACGAATTCGACAGCACGGCGCAAGCGAGCTCAGCAGGCGGGTCCGAAGGTCAAACTGACCATGGCGATTTGGTGAAGCTCAAGGTGGTGTGGTTCCCGAAAGGATTCATCACCGAACGGGAGCGCCCCGTCAACTATCTGGAGCTGCGAAGATCGCTGGGGCTGGACGATCGCTCGACGGCGGAACCGGACAGGTAGACGCCGTCGCCACGGGTTCCCACAAGGGACTAAACGCGCCATGCGACGGCCGCCATCGCGCTGGCCGCGGTTGCCGGTGCATAGCGCCGCGCCATGATTCTGTCGGCGATGCCTGTCAATGAAAGACAACGCGGCGGCGTGATCGGGACACACAGCTACCCGGGGCCGCATCGCGCGCGGCGTCCGGTCTTGCGCGGAAGAAACCGAAGACGGCCGGCCTCCAGCCTATGCCGCCTCCGAGGGTGGCTCATCGCACGTGAACCGGGCGAGGCGGCTCGTCGATCCGGGGTTCCAGGAACACCGCAGATTCCGTTCACTGCTCGTCGCGGATCCAGCGCGACAACGGACCGGTATCGGCATCGAGAACGTACATGGATAACCCCTTGGCTCCCGGGCGCGCCGTCTGTTATGAGAAGCTGGTTAGAACAAAGTGTAGTCCTGCCGCCTTTGTGTTCAATGATTCGCGACAGCCGCTTCCGCGTGCGATGCAGGCGCCGCGGGTCGGTCAGGGCTTGTGCGATCTGGGATTTCTCCCTGGGCGATGAACGATAGCATCCCCTGTCAGACATTCGTGGAGGCAAGGTGACATGAAGACAGATCAAACCCGCGTTCAGGGCATTCGCCCGGAGCAAGAGGTGATGACCCGCCAGCGCCTGCCGTACTTCGTCGGGATCTCCGGCAACACGGTGGGCGCCGCCGGGCTGTCGATGCACTTGGTGACCATTCCGCCCAGCGCGAGGTCCGAGCCTCATCGGCACGTCGGCTACGAGACCGGCATCTACGTGCTCGAGGGCAGGGTGCTGACCCGCTGGGGCGAGGCTTTGGAGCACGAAATCGTGAGCGAGGCGGGCGATTTCCTGTTCGTCCCGCCCGGCGTTGCCCACGAGGCGATCAACCTCAGCCCGTCGGCGCCGGCGCGCGCGGTGGTCGCGAGAAACGACCCGGCGGAGCAGGACAAGGTGGAGCCCTATGGGCCGTCGGACGGCGCCGCCAACACCAGCGAGTAGTAATCGCCGGGCGCCGCGTAGTGCTGCCGAATGGTAAAGCCGCCCGCCGCGAGCAACCGGTGCAATGCCTGCTCGCTGAACTTGCGGCTGATCTCCGTGCAGATGGATTCGCCCGCCTCCAGCGCCAGGCTGCGATGCAATGCGTGTAACGTCACCGTGTGGCTGCGCCGCGCCTGCAGATACATCTCGATGCGTGACGACTCGCCGTTGTAGACCGCCTTGTGCTCGAAACAGTCCGGGTCGAAGTCACCCGCCAGCCCGCGATTGAGCACGTGCAGCACGTTTTTGTTGAACGACGCGGTGATCCCTTGCGAGTCGTTGTACGCCGCCTCGAGCACGGCCCGGTCCTTGACCCGGTCGGCGCCCAGCAGCAGTCGGTCGCCGGGCCCCATGATCGAGCGCAGCTCGCGCAGGAAGGCATTCGCCTCATGTTCCTCGAAATTGCCGATGGTGCCGCCCAGGGACGCGAACAGGCGCGGCGCCCCGTCGCGCGGCAGCTCCAGGTTGTCCAGTCCTGCTTGATAGTCGCCGACGAGCGCCTGCACGCGCAGCCAGGGATACTCGCGCACCAGCGCGCGCGAACTCGCCACCAGCATGTCGGCGGAGACGTCGAACGGCCAGTACATGCAGGCGCGCCCGCGCGCAGCGCAGGCATCCAGCAGATGGCGCGTCTTGCGTGCGCTGCCGCTGCCCAGCTCCACCAGATGGCCGGCCTCTGCGGCCGCGACGATGCGCCCGGCCTGCGCCTGCAGCAACGCCTCTTCCGTGCGGCTGGGGTAGTACTCCGGCGTCGCACAGATGGCCTCGAACAGCTCGGCGCCGCGTTCGTCGTAAAAATACTTGGGCGGCAGCCAGCGCGGCGGCGTGAGCAGCCCCCGGCGAACGTCCTCCGCCAGGCCGGGCACTTCCCGGGTCGGGGCAATGCGGCGAACCTGCAGGCGCTGCTGCGATACGCCGGCACCGGTATGAGTCATGGGCAAGCGCTCCCGTCGGTGGGGCCAATCCGTGCAATGCTACGCAGGCAAGATGACAGAACCTGTTTGCCCGAAACGAGGCGGTGAAACGCGAACGCAGGTCAGCCGGCGGGCTGCGCGGCGCTCACCAGCGCATCGAACAGGCGCTGCTGCACCGGGTCGTCGGCCGCGCTCATCTCCGGGTGCCACTGCACGCCGACGCACCAGGGGTGCTCGGGCAGCTCCGCCGCCTCCACAAGACCGTCCGCGGCGTATGCGACCGGGCGCAGCCGTGGGGCCAGCGTTTTGATGCCCTGATGGTGCCACGACACCCCGTCGGCCTCGTCGACGCCGAGGATCTCCTGCAGCCGGCTGCCGCTCTCAATGCGCACGGGGTGATGCGTGTCCTTGTGGTTGGGCGCGCGGTGGGCGACGCGCTCGCCGATGTCCGCGATCAGATGCTGATACAGGGTGCCGCCGAGCGCCACGTTCAGAAGCTGCAGGCCGCGGCAGATGGCGAGCAGCGGGATGCCGTGCTCCACCGCGTAGCGCGTCAGCGCCATCTCCGAGGCGTCGCGGGCCGGGTCCACATGGTCGACCGTCGGATGCGGCTTTTCCCCGTACAGCGCCGGATCCAGGTCATAGCCGCCGGTCAGAATCAGCCCGTCGAGGTGTTTCATCCAGCCGGAAGCCAGCCGCCCATGATCCACCGGCGCCAGCAACACCGGGGCGCCGCCGGCGCGATAGACGCATTGCA
>Ga0209921_1000335_pt1 | contig 15559 bp, 11 predicted proteins | sample SalPonF2_C_D2_MG_FD_185730 | JGI IMG/M metagenome (GOLD analysis project Ga0209921, IMG submission 185730) | Salt pond soil microbial communities from South San Francisco under conditions of wetland restoration - Salt Pond MetaG SF2_C_D2_MG... ...
TCACGTGATACGGAATCCGTGCTCGGGCCGCTGCTGCAAGGCCTGGCGGTTACGCCAGACCTGCAGACCCGCGTACAGCTCATGACCCGGATGCTGCTCAGCCGGTCCAACCTGGAAAAGGTCGCGGCGGAAGCGGATCTTGACCTCACCGCCCGGACCCGGCAACAGAAGCAGGAGGTGCTTGATCGCCTCAATCGCAGGATCCGCATCTCCAGCTACGGGGGCGACATTTACACCATCAGCTATGTGAACAACGATCCGAAGACCGCGCAAAAGGTTGTTCAAACACTGCTCAACATCCTGATGGAGACCAGTCTCGGTACGACGCAGCAGGATTCAAGCAATGCCCAGGCGTTCCTGCGTACCCAGCTCGATGCATACAGCACGGAACTCAACGATGCCGAGCGCAAGCTGGCTCAGTTCAAGAAACAGCATGTGGGACTGATGCCCAGCGAGGGCGGGAGCGATTACTATACCCGACTGCAGTCGGCCCAGCAGGACCTGAACAAGCTGCAGGATAAGCTGCAGCTGGCCGAGAACCGCCGCGAGACCCTGCGCAGCGAGCTCAGCTCAATGCAGCAGGGCGCCAAGCCGGCCGCCATCAGCCAGAACCCGCAAGTCCAGGCGTTCAATCAGGAGCTGGCTGCCGACCGCAACCAGCTGAATGACCTGCTGCTCAAATACACCGATCAGCACCCGGACGTCATTGCCATGCGCGCGCGTATCAAGCGCCTGAAGGCACAGCGTGCCGAACTGGTACAGACGCTGAGCAAAAGCAAGGACGTGAGCGGCGATAACCAGACCAACCCCGTTTACCAGAAAGCCCAGATGGACCTGAATGATGCCTCGGTCAAGGTCCATGAGCTGAGAATTCAAATCAGGCAGCAAAAGCAGCACATCGCCGACCTGAAATCGAAGGTGGACAAGGTGGCCGATGTGCAGGCGAAGCTTTCCTCGCTGACACGAAATTACAATGTGACGAAGAAACAATACGATGCCTTGCTGCAACGGCTCAATACGGCACAACTCTCGGAAAAAGTGCAGAACAACGGCACCCAGCTCAAATTCCAGGTTCTGGATCCGCCCACCCAGCCCGTGGCGCCGAGCGGGCCACTTCGGCGTCTGTTTCTGCTGGTCGTGCTACTTGCCAGCGTGGGCGCGGGTGGCGCGTTCGCCGTTTTCCTGCACAAGGTGCGGCCCGTGTTCATGAACCGCCAGAAGCTGGGTCAGATCACGGGCTATCCGGTTATCGGCTCGGTCAGTCTGGCCTTGAGCCCGGCCCGCATACGTCTGCGGCGAGCGGAAATGAGCGCCTTTTCTCTGGCATTCGGAATGCTGCTGGTGGTTTTCGGGGCGCTTGTCGTCTTCTCGCATGCCGGGCATGAGGTGCTGGGTTCGCTGGCACAGGGTTGGATTACATGAGCATCGCTATATGAGCATCGTCGAAAAGGCTATCGACAAGCTTCGGCAAAGCCGTGATCAGACCGGTGAGCAGCCCAAGCAGACCACAGCTGCAAGCGCAGGACCCATGGCGAGCCTGGAAAGGGCCAGGGAGGCCGCCGCGGCTGAGCCGGACAAACTCAAAAAGCCGGTTCTGAAAATCGACCGGGTGCAATTGTGCCGGAAGGGCCTCTACCCTTCACAAGCCATGGCCACACGGGTGGGGGACGAGTTCCGACGCCTGAAAAGACCGCTGCTGGCGGCCATCAATGCGCCCGCGGGCAGCCCCGCTTCATCTCACGCCAACCGGATCATGATCACCAGCGCGGAGATTGGCGAAGGCAAGAGCTTCACCGCCATGAATCTGGCCCTGAGCCTTTCACTGGAGCATGAGCATGACGTGCTTTTGGTGGACGGCGATGTGTTGCGGCGTTCCCTGTCCAGTGCCCTTGGACTTGGAAATCACCTCGGTTTCACGGAGCTGCTGTCCGATCCCGGGCGCAATCCCGAGGATGTACTTGTGCCCACCGACGTGGACGGGCTCGTCATTTTGCCGTCCGGCTCCCGTCACGAGATGTCTTCCGAGCTGTTCTCCAGCCGGCGCATGGCGAGCATGATGAATCGGATGGCCAGTCCGGAAGGTCGTATCGTAATCGTCGATTCGCCACCGATCCTCGGGGCGGCGGAAACCCTCGCGCTTGCGACCTATCTGCAGCAGATCGTGATGGTGGTGCGGGCCGGCGTGACCCTCGAACATAAGGTGAAGACCGCCCTGGAACTGCTTGAGTCGGAGCAGGACAAGCTCATCCGCCTGGTGCTCAATCAGAACACCGGTGCTCACGGCAATTACTATTATTACTATTGAGGGGAGCATATTGATCCGTCGGGTTCGAATGCCGGTCTGGCTTGTATTCGGCGGGATGGTTGCCGTTTTGTTCCAACCGGCCAGGGCAGCGGCAGATGAAACCACGGGCCAGGGTGATAGCGGCTCGACGTCTCCCTATTCGCTTTATTCTCCCCCGTATTCGCCTCAAAGCGCCCCGGCACCGCAGGAGACCGGCAGTGCCGCCACGTACAATAACAACAATCCCTATCGATCACCGGTTCTCAATCCCTGGGCATCCTCGCAGCCTGGCGGAGTCCATTGCGGTGTGGCCGCGGCCACGCTGTATTCTTCACCGTCCGGGGCGACGGCGAGTGAAACGGGACTTACGGGCGAGGCGGCTCCAGAGCGGACACGGAGCTACAATATCGGGAAACGCGTTGTACTGGTGCCGTCTGTCAGTCTCAGCGAAATCTATTCGGACAACATCACGCTGAGACCGGACCACACGCAATCCGATTTCATCACCGAGCTGAGACCGGGGCTGAATGCCTGCGCTCAAATGCCCCGCTTCAGGGGGGATCTGAGCTACTCCCTCCAGGGGCTTTACTATGCCAGGTATTCGAGCCACAACGCGGTTTACAGTCAGCTTGGCGCCGATACGACGACGGTCTTGCTGCCGCGGCACGTCTTTTTCAGTGCCAACACGAGCTACGGCCAGGCAGTCATCAACCCCGCGCAGCCCTATTCAACCAGCAATGTGCTGGATACCGGCAACACCACCAATGTCTGGACCTTCAATCTCAGCCCTTATGTAGAGCAGGGTCTGGGCCGGCTCGGCCATTCGACGCTTCGCTATACCTACGGGCGTGTCCTCTATGCGAATAACAATTACCGCAACGGAAATTCCGGGCTGAGCGATACGACGAGCAATACAGCGTCCGCGCAGATCGTCAATCCCCAGACCAATGAGTTGTGGACATGGAAGGCCGATTACCGGACCCAACAGCTGCAACGAAGCGGTAATGTCGCACAGCGTACCGTCTATTTCGACACCGCCTCGCTGCAACTGGGCTACAAGGTGAGAACCAACTTTGAAATTCTGGCCCAGGGCGGCATTGAAGACCGGTACAACCTGGACGGCACGACGGATCGCCTTGCCAGTCCCTTCTGGAATGCCGGGTTCCGATGGGCGACGGCCTTCAATGACTTTGAGCTCCGCTATGGCCACCGTTTTTTCGGACCGACCTACACGGCGAAGTGGCAGCTGAACCTGCCCCGACTCAAGGCGGCCATGACCTACAACGAACAGCCCACCGAGTCGAACAACGAGTTCCTGAATATGCGGGCCGGCCAGCAAAACGGTCAGCTCCTGCCCAATGTGCCCGTTTTGCAGCTGAACCAGTATCAGATCTATATCAGCAAGCGGCTGTCGGCGGATATAGACTACGCGCTCGGACAGACGAAACTGACGCTGGGCGGATACTCGGAACTGAGGCAGTACACGGCCTCCGGCGTGCCGGATGAGCGGGTGCAGGATGCGGATGTTTCCTGGATATTTCCGCTGGGTGTGCGCACCAGCCTGACGCCAAGGTGGACCTGGCAGCGCTATGACCAACCGGATGGCAGGCCGGACTACCTGCAGCAGGAGCTGCTCACCCTGGGCCATCGGCTCGGCCTGGCCTCCACGGCCAGGCTGGTATTGCGCCACCAATCCAGGACTTCGCACGCGCAGCGATCAGGATATAAAGAGAATGCGGTGATTCTCGAATATTCGAGGATATTTTGATGTATGAAGGGTTCTACAACCTCAGTCGCCGCCCATTCAAGCTCACGCCTGATCGCAGCTTCCTGTTTCCCAGCAAGGGCCACAAGCGGGCCCTGTCCTACCTGCTCTATGGTCTGGAGCAGCGGGAAGGCTTTGTCGTCATAACCGGCGATATCGGCATGGGCAAGACCCTGCTGATCCAGACGCTTTTCGAGGAACTGGCATCCAGACCCATTGCCACAGCGCGCATTGCAGCGGCCAACCTGGATGCCGAGAGTGTGCTGCCCCTGGTGGCCGCCGCGTTTGGGCGCCCCTTTGAAGGCAGCGGCAAGACCTCGCTGCTCCGGGATCTCGAACAGACGCTGCTGCAGGAACCGGACTATCGGGACGGCGCAGTACTGGTGGTGGATGAGGCACAGAGCTTCACCCGCGAGGCGTTGGAAGAGCTGCGCATCCTGTCCAACTTCGAGGTCGGCGGTCGCGCCCTCATCCAGGTCTTTCTGGTGGGCCAGACCGAGTTGCGCAGAATTGCCTCGGCGCCGGACATGGAACAGCTCCGCCAGCGGGTGATCGCGTCGTATCATCTGGAGCCGCTGGACCAGGACGAGACTACGGCCTACATCACACATCGCATGGAAACAGCGGGCTGGGCGCGTGATCCCGAGCTGGATGACGCGGTGTACACGGAGGTTTACAAGTGGTCAGGCGGTGTGCCCAGGCGCGTCAACATGATCATGGATCGTTTGCTGCTTTACGGCTACCTCGAGGAACGCCACCGGCTCGGCGTGGCGGAGCTGGCTACGGTGATCGATGAGATGGCGCTCGAGGTCGGGGCGGTGCAGCCCGAAGCCCCGGTCGATCGGCAGCCAGAGGCGGACGCGCAGCAAACCCCTGCGCTTGAGGGTCTTGAACAGCGTATGACAAAAGTCGAAAGGATCCAGCGGTTTCTTCTCAGGCACTGGTTTTTGCAAAAATCCCCGCAGGAACAGGAAACGGATGAAAACGGGGTGCCAAGGAGAGAGAAGGGTGGCCGCTAGCCCGCATATCTCACCACCGTTCCTCGCGAGGGCGTCGAGGCGCCGGCCTGACGGGGCGCACGGACCGGAAGGCGGTGCCGGCGTAGCGGACACTACGTCAAGCCGGCTGGAGGGAGTACGTCCCGTCAGGGCGAGCGCATCGGCGGCCACAGCAGGAGGGTGGTGAGATATGTGGGCTAAGCACGCAGGCATTGGCCGGGGTACGGGCCGGCCACGGGCTGACGCCTGCTGACGGCACGAACGGGGCATCGGTGGCCGGCGTGAGGGCGGAGTTAGAGGGTTGGCGAAAGACACCGCTTTTCGGCAGCCCCCGTGCGCTACAGGGATGGCGCAACCGGGAAGCCGCGTTTTCCGGTTGCGACGCTGAAAAAGGCCAGGGACGGACTTTTCAGCAACGCCTTGCAAACGGATGTTGTAAAGAGGCATTGCCAAGTGGATAAACATGACTTCATCCCGGCATCGGTACCGGTTCAGGGAGGAGCCCGGGTCAACGCCCTGACCGTTGACGTTGAAGACTATTTTCAGGTCTCCGCCTTTGAGTCCCGTATCGGGCGGGATGACTGGCGTTCCATGGCGCCGAGAATCGAGCGAAACGTGGAACGGATCCTGTCTCTGTTTGAAAAAGAGCAGGCCAGGGGGACATTTTTTACCCTGGGCTGGGTGGCCAGGCGCTTCCCCCACGTGGTGCGCGCAATCGTTGAGGCCGGCCACGAACTGGCCAGTCACGGGCTGGAGCACAAGAGGGTCACTCAGCAGACCCCGGACGAATTCCGGGCCGACATAGACCACGCCAAAAAACTGCTCGAGGACGTGAGCGGACAGCCCGTCGTGGGTTACCGGGCAGCCAGCTACTCAATTGGCGAAGGGAACCTGTGGGCCCACGAGCTGCTTGCGGAAACCGGGCACCGGTACAGCTCCAGCATCTACCCCGTCAGGCATGACCTGTACGGCATGCCGCACGCACCCCGGTTCGCGTTCCGGCTGCACCGCGAGGGTATCGTGGAGCTGCCCGTCACCACGCTGCGCATTGCGGGGCGCAACTTCCCCTGCGGTGGCGGGGGGTTCTTCCGTCTGTATCCCTACGCCGTTTCGCGATGGGCGTTCGACCGGATCAACACCCGGGAGTGTCAGCCCGGCATCCTCTATTTCCATCCCTGGGAGATCGATCCGGACCAGCCGCGCATGCGCGGACTGGATGTAAAGACCCGGTTTCGCCATTACCTCAATCTTTCCCGCATGGAGCATCGGGTGGAGCGGCTCCTCACGGACTTCCGCTGGGATCGCATGGATCGGGTCTTCGCGGGTTCCATTTCTGCTTCCGAGTGACGCCATGCAGCGAATCCAGCCTCTGACCGCGAAACAGGCTGCTGCCTGGGACCGCTTTGTGGAAAGCAGCCGCGATGCGACATTTTTTCACAAGGCGGCCTGGCGCGAGGTCATAGAGAAGGCTTTCGGGCACCCGTCCCACTATCTGTATCTGGAACGCGACGGCGCTCTCGCCGGGGTCCTGCCGCTCGTGCACGTGCGCAGCCGATTGTTTGCCAATGCCCTGATCTCGACCCCGTTCTGCGTCTATGGCGGGGCCGTGGCGGAGACGGACGAAGACTGTCGTGCGCTGGAGGAGGCCGCAGAGAAGCTGGCCCGGGACCGGGGCGTCGAATATCTCGAGTTGCGTAACGTCAAGCCGACCGGTCGCGAGAACCGCGAGCAGAAATCGCTCTACGTCACCTTCCGCAAGGCGATCTCTGCCGATCCGGAAGCCAACCTCAAGGCCATTCCCCGCAAGCAAAGGGCCATGGTTAGAAAGGGCATCGAGGCCGGCTTGCAAAGCGAGATCGACGGCGGCATTGACCGGCTGTACCGGGCTTATTCGGAAAGTGTACGCAACCTCGGCACGCCGGTATTCGCCAAGCGCTATTTCCGGATCCTCCGGGCGGCTTTCGGTGAATCCTGCCAGGTGCTGACCGTGACCCGGGGAGAGGATCTGATCGCCAGCGTCATGAGCTTTTATTTCCGCGATCAGGTGCTGCCGTATTACGGCGGCGGCGTGAGCGCGGCGCGCGACGTCAAGGGCAATGATTTCATGTACTGGGAGCTGATGCGGCGTGCCGGGGAGCAGGGCGTGAGGCTGTTCGACTACGGGCGCAGCAAGGTCGATACCGGCTCGTATCGCTTCAAAAAGCACTGGGGCTTCGAGCCGGAACCGCTGCATTACGAATATTGCCTGGTCAAGGCCAGCGAGATGCCCAATATCAGCCCCACCAATCCGAAATACCAGCGCTTCATCGAGGCCTGGAAACGGCTTCCATTGCCCGTGACGCAGGTCATCGGCCCGTGGCTGGCGCGGAGCCTGGGGTGAGCCATGGAGCATCTGCTTTTCCTGTGCCATCGCATTCCCTATCCCCCCGACAAGGGGGACAAGATCCGCTCATACAACTGGCTGCAGGGTCTGTCGGGGCGCTATCGCATTCATCTCGGCACGTTCCTGGACGAGGACCGGGATGAGCAATACACCGGCCTGGTCCGATCCCTGTGTGAGGATGCGCTCTTTCTGCGCCTGCGCGGGTACCAGCGCGTTGCAAAGGCGCCGGGAGCCCTGGTGCGCCATGAGGCGCTGACACTGGCGAGCTATCGCAACACAGCGCTGCGCCAATGGGTGGATGCACTCGCCAATCGGGTGTCTTTCCGGGCAGTCCTGGCGTTCTCTTCGGGCATGGCGCCCTATGCGCTGGTACCGTCGCTGCGCGGCGTGCGGCGCATCATGGACTTCGTGGACGCGGACTCCGAGAAATGGCGGCAGTATGCAGTCCACTCACGGCCCGAGCTTCGATGGCTCTATCGCAGGGAGGCACGGCGCATGCTGGCGGCCGAGGGCCGGTTCGCCCGCGCGTTTGACGCAAACGTGTTCGTATCCGACTCCGAGGCCCGGCTGTTCCTTTCGCGCGTGCCCGACGCACCCAAGGTCGAAGTGGTGGGCAACGGCGTTGACTGCGACTACTTCGACCCACGGCGCGACTACCGCGACCCCTACGACGGCGCCCCGGCGCTGGTCTTCACGGGCGCCATGGATTACGCGGCCAATGCGGACGCGGTCCGTTGGTTTGCGCACGAGGTGTTTCCGCGGATCAGGGCCAGGATCGGTCGGGCCCGTTTTACCGTCGTGGGGCACCGCCCGACCCAGGCGGTCCGTCGTCTCGAGCGGTTGCCGGGGGTCGCGGTCACGGGCAGGGTGGAGGACGTACGGCCCTGGCTCGCACACGCACGCGCCGTGGTCGCGCCGCTGCGCATCGCGCGCGGCGTGCAGAACAAGGTCCTGGAAGGCCTGGCAATGGACAGGCCGTTGCTGGCAACGCCCCAGGCGATCGACGGAATCGGGGCCTATCCCGCCGGACTGGATACCGTCAGCGATGACCCGGAAGTGCTGGCAGCAGCGGCCATAGGGCACCTTGATGGGACCACGGAACCGCAACAGGGAGTCCGACGTCGCTTCGTGCAACGCAATCACGGCTGGGCGGCCTCGGTCGAGCGCCTCGCCTGCCTGCTTGAGGGCGGCACCGCGTCGGGCGGTGCGCTAGCGCGACACCTCGTGACGGGAGATCCGGCATGACCGCCGCTGCCGGCGTGGTCACGGGCACCGGCCGCAAATGGGTCGCCCACGCGGCTTTTGCCGCCGGTCTCGTGGTGCTGCTGACACTGTACTGGCCATCGGTTCATTCCCTGGTCCATGTCTGGGCTCACGACGGCACCTTTCAATACGCATTCCTGATCTTCCCCGTTTCGCTCTTTCTGGTGGCAGCACGCAGGCACAGCCTCGGCTCAGTGCCGGTCCGACCGTCCTGGTCGGGCGCCGTCGGGCTGGGCGCGGTAAGCGGACTCTGGCTGCTGGGCTATCTGGTGGCTGTCAACCTGGTGCAGCAGTTCGCACTGATTGCGTCCCTGCCGCTGCTGGTGATCGCCGTATACGGGTTCAGCATGGCCAGGGCTTTGCTGTTTCCGCTTGCTTACCTGTTTTTCGCGCTTCCTCTGCCCGTGGGCGATACGCTGGTAGGACACCTGCAAACGGTGACAGCCCACATCAGCGTGTTCTTTTTGCAGCTCACAAATATCCCCGTACTCCTCGACCACCATTTAATCAGTACGCCCCACGAAACCTGGCACGTGGCCCAGGCCTGCAGCGGCATCAAGTTTTTCATTGCCTGCGGGGCGCTGGGCACGCTCTACGCCCACCTGTTCTACAGACGCTGGAGGCGGCGCCTCATCTTTGTTGGGGCGGCGCTGATCGTGCCGATCGTGGCCAATGGCTTGCGAGTCTATTTCACCATCCTGATCGGCGAGACATTCGGCTTGCAATATGCCAGCGGGACGGATCACGAGATTTTCGGCTGGCAGTTTTTTGGCACCGTGCTCGTTCTGCTTTTCCTGGCCGGCTGGCACTGGCGCGAGGCGCCGGCCGGGGCCGTAACGGCGGTCGACTCCGCGAACGGGCCAAGGCGGCGTTCAGCCATGCTCCCGGCCGTGCTGGCTCTGGCATGTCTGGCCGCCGGGCCTCTGCTGGCGAGCCTGTGGATCAAGGGCAGCGATACCGGCAAGGCTCCGGCTAGCGCGACCGCGACCGCCCCCGAGGTGCCCGGTTGGCAGCGCGTCAATGGCCGGCCGAACCCGCTCGGCGCGTCATTTGGCTCGGCCAGCATGCTTCAGACGGCGGCCTACGACCAGCAGGGTGCCCGCGTGGATCTGCTGCGCGCCGTCTACCTGGGCATTCCCCACGGGCAGCACGATCTGCTGACCTACGGCCACTGGTTCTATAACCGCAAGTCGTGGTCATCCGATCGTACCCGGGTCATTGATTTGCCCGGTGGTCACAGGGTCGTGTCGGTGCAGCTTCGGGGTCATGGACAGCAGAGGCTGCTCTGGTACTGGTATGACGTCAATGGCGTGATAACGCCATCCGAAACAATGGCGAAATTGAATCAAGCCTGGGAACTAATCCAGGGTCGCCGGCTGCGCTCTGCAGCGGTTTCCATTTCTGCTCGGGTGGGTCATAGCGGGGAGGTACAGGCGCACGACGCGCTGATGGCGTTCGTGGGGAGTGCGCTGCCCCGCCTGGTACCGTCTACCAGACAACCAGACTTTCACCTAAAGTCTGGCGACGAAAAGAAGATGCCACGGTGAGCACACAGTATCGACCATTGATTGCACATGTGATCTACCGTTTCGATATAGGCGGATTAGAAAACGGACTGGTCAATCTGATCAATCATCTTCCGGGAAGTGCATTCAGGCACGCAGTCATCTGTCTTACGGATTTCAATCCTGAATTTTCCCAGCGAATATCCCGCGACGATGTAGCGATTTACAGTTTGAAAAAACGCCCGGGCAAGGACCCGGCGGCTTATGTGAGGCTTTGGTGGCTGTTGCGCAAGCTCAAACCCGCAATTGTGCACACGCGTAATATAGGCACCATAGACTGCGTGCTCATCGCTGCCATGGCAGGGGTTCCTATCCGGATACACGGTGAGCATGGCTGGGATATTTTTGATTTGCACGGGACACGGCGTTCGTATCGCTGGTTGCGCAGAGGCATAACGCCTCTGGTTTATAGATTTATAGCACTCTCGCAACATTTGGCCCAGTGGTTGGAAAAACAAGTGTCTGTGCCAGGAGGCAAGGTGGTAAAAATTTGCAATGGTGTTGATATTGACCGCTTTTGCCCGCCTGAAGACACCGCAGAAAAAACCGGAAAATCCTTTGTCATAGGCAGCGTAGGCCGCCTTGAGGCTGTGAAAGATCCACTTACCTTAATAGAGGCCTTTATCCTTCTGTTGCATGACAGACCGGATCTGAGATCGCGCGTCCGGCTTGCAATCGTCGGCGACGGTAGCTTGCGAAGGGCCATTCAACAACGGGTCGATGAAGCACGCGTTTCCTCTTACGTGCAATTGCACGGCGCGGTCAATGATGTTTGCGACCTGATGCGCACTATGGATCTGTTCGTATTACCCTCTCGCAATGAAGGCATTTCAAATACGATTCTTGAAGCCATGGCCACGGGCTTGCCGGTAGTCGCAACGGAGGTAGGGGGAAACAGCGAATTGGTCAGCAGCTACCAGACGGGGATTCTGGTACCTCCATGCGACCCGGAGAGGCTATCCAGAGCCATGAAATACTATATCGATGCACCAGAGAACGCGCGCCTTCATGGAGCGCAGGGGCGTCGGCGCGTTGAGACGCATTTCAGTCTCGCTGGCATGGTGGACAATTATCAGGCCATGTACTGCGGGGCGCTGCACACAATGCAAAAAGGCGGACATTAATTCATGTGCGGTATCGCGGGCATCTTCGACTTCAGGGAGCGAGGCCCGATTCGCAGGTCCGTGCTTGGCCGTATGACGGGTTCCCTGGCGCATCGCGGCCCTGACGGACAAGGGCTACACATAGAACCCGGCCTCGGTTTCGGACATCGCCGTCTGTCAATCATCGATCTTGAAAATGGCAGGCAACCGATGGTCAGCGGCGATGGCGATGTGATCGTAACCTACAATGGAGAAATTTATAACTTCAGGGAACTGCGTAAAGAGCTGCAGGGAAAAGGTGCAAAGTTCATCAGCCATTCCGATACCGAGGTCATCCTCCACGCCTGGAAAGCCTGGGGCGCCGCGTGTGTCGAGCATTTCAATGGCATGTTCGCATTTGCCCTTTGGGAGAGGTCATCCCAGACCCTGTTTATGGCCAGGGATAGGTTGGGGATAAAGCCTCTTTATTATGCGTCTCTGCCTGATGGCCGATTAATTTTTGCCTCCGAGTTGAAGGCCTTGTTGACGTATCCAGAGCTCACGCGTCGCTTGAACCCACTGGCCATCGAAAATTTTTTCACTTTTGGCTATATCCCCGATCCGGGAACAATTCTGGAAGGGGTGTTCAAGCTTCCGCCGGGACACGTATTAACTCAGACGCGCGGAGAACCACGACCCCGAAGCTATCAGTATTGGGACGTCGAGTTCTCATCAGAACTGTCCAGTCGGGCCGCCGTTGAAACTGAGCTTATAGACAGATTGCATCATTCAGTGAGGATGCAAACGGTGTCCGACGTTCCGCTCGGCGCCTTTCTCTCTGGTGGCGTGGATTCAAGTGCCGTCGTGGCAATGATGGCCAAGGGAGCGGCATCACCAATTACGACGTGCTCCATCGCGTTCGATGAGGCCAGGTTTGATGAAACACGCTTTGCGAGAAAGGTGGCGCAACGTTACAACACAAGACATTTCGTCGATGAAGTAAATGCGGGCGCGATTAACGAGGTCGACTTTTTAAGTCAAAGCTACGACGAACCCTTTGCGGACAGCTCGGCCCTTCCAACACACGAGGTATGCCGGCTGGCCCGGACGCATGTAAAAGTCGCCCTCTCGGGTGACGGCGGTGATGAGAACTTTGCGGGGTACAGACGACATCGCTGGAGTGCTACGGAGGCACATATCCGACAGATGGTCCCGTCGGCTCTGCGATGGCCCTTGTTCGGTTCATTGGGTCGCGTCTATCCCAAGCTCGATTGGGCGCCGAAAATGCTCCGAGCCAAATCGACATTTCAGGCACTGGCCCTGGACGCTGTCGAGGGTTACCTGGAATCGGTCGCTATTACCTCAGCATCACGGCGCCGCGCCCTGTATACGCCGTCCTTTGAACGGACACTGGATGGCTATCGTAGTATTGAGGTGTTTCAAGCCCACGCCCGTGCAGCAGACGGGCTCGATCCGCTGTCCCTGGTCCAGTATCTGGATTTCAAGACCTACCTCCCCGGAGATATTTTGACCAAGGTAGACAGAGCAAGTATGGCCTATGGGCTGGAGGTGAGGGTGCCGCTGTTGGATCACGAATTTGTTGAGTGGGTGGCTCGTCTTGATCCCGGCCTTAAACTTGTCGGGCGCGAAGGCAAGTACATTTTCAAGAAATCATTGGAGCCGTATGTGCCCCATGACGTCATGTACCGGCAGAAGATGGGCTTCGCCGTACCTTTGGGGCGTTGGGTTAAAGGCCCGCTTTACGAAAGAATAAGGCAAGCATGCGCGTATAGTTTGCCTGAAACCGGAATATTCGAGCGCAAGACACTCCTCAGCCTGTTAGAGCAGCATCGTAAAGGTGTTTCCAATCATGCCTCCTTACTGTGGGCACTACTCGTATTTGATGGGTTTGTCCGGAATGTACTGAAGGAGAGCAGGACAGCGGAGGCAAGTGCGTGAGCGGGCAGGGACCGATTCTTGTTTTCGGGATGCCCAGATCCGGCACGACCTGGCTGGGCAAGATCTTCGACAGCCATCCGGATACCTTATACAGGCATGAGCCCGACAGCGTTCATCGCATTACTGACTTGCCGCTTTTCCCAGATTCACGGCCGAGCCAGGCACAGAAAGACCTGGTGGCAGACTACATTCGGCGGGTTTACCGCATGAATGACGACAAGGTGTGCGCCAAGCTGCCCCTGTTCAGCAAATCTTACCGATCCGGGCTTGAATCCGTAGCGCTGAAAGGCGGGGTCCTGCTCGCAAAAGCCGCAGGAGAGGCCCGTATACCCATGAAGGTGCCATTCGCCGCTCTGGGTGCGCACCGCCAGAGGGTACGACTGGTGTGGAAATCCATCGAGTCGCTGGGAAGGCTGGGGCTGTTGCTCAATATCGAGCAGCAGGCAAGTGCCATACATCTGCTTCGGCATCCCTGTGGCGTCATCGCCTCGGTCTTGCGGGGCGAGAAGGCCGGGCGGTTTACCTCAAGTACCGCGACCAGCGAGGATTGGGGGTATTTTGAGCTGCTGCTGCAAACACAACCAGCCAAAAGCCGCGGGCTGCAGCTATCGGATTTGCGCGAAATGAGCGCCGAGGAGCGTATGGCCTGGAGCTGGCTCATCATCAATGAAAAGGCGATGCGTGATATGCAGCCGTCACAGCGTGCATACACCGTCCTCTACGAGGAATTGTGCCGCGACCCGGTTCGGCAGGTTGCAAAGGCAATGGAATTCTGCAATCTCCCGGGGCATTCACAGGTCGAGGAGTTTGTGACCACAAGTATCACGCATGAAGACAGCGGCTACTACAGTGTGTTCAAGAACCCTGCCAGCTCAGCGGATAAATGGCAGACGGAGCTGGATAGCACGGTCATCGATCGCATCCTGGCCGTGGTGGCGGACAGTGAGCCTGGCCGACTTTATTCTGAGCGTTAATGAAACCAAAGCTGCTGACCTTCTCCACGCTCTATCCGAACGCCTGCCAGCCCAGGCACGGGATCTTCGTGGAAGAGAGGCTCAGGCACCTGGTCGGTACAGGCGATGTCCAGGCGAAGGTCGTCGCCCCCGTGCCCTGGTTTCCGAGCAGCCGGGCGGTATTCGGCCAATATGGCCTGTATGCCCGCGTGCCCCAGGAAGAAACGAGAAGAAACATCGAGGTTATGCATCCCAGGTATCCGGTGATACCGAAGGTCGGCATGCGGCTTGCGCCGATGCTGCTTGCGACAAGCCTGTACCGGTTTCTACGGGGGCGGATTCGTGACGGCTACGATTTTGACCTGATCGATGCACACTACCTGTATCCCGACGGGGTGGCGGCCGTGCGGCTTGGGCAGAAACTGGGCAAACCCGTCGTACTGACGGCCCGTGGCACGGACGTGAATCTCATTCCCGATTACCCGGGACCGCGCCGTCAGATAATCAACGCCTGCCGGCAGGCACAAAGCGTTATCACGGTTTCAGAGGCGCTCAGGGAAGCGCTGATCAAGTTGGGCGTTTCAAAGGATAAGGTGGTTACGCTGCGCAACGGGGTGGATCTGGAGGCCTTCAAGCCGCAGGACAAGAGCGCCGCCAAACGCGCATTGGAAGTGGAGGGTCCGGTCTGGTTGTCGGTCGGCCACTTGATAGAGAGCAAAGGGCATCATCTGGCCATCGAGGCGGCGGCAAAAGTCCCGGAAGTCACGCTCGTCATTGTGGGTGATGGACCTGAGCAGACCGCCCTGCATGCTTTGGTCCGGAGGCTGGGCGTCTCGGATCGGGTACGGTTCGCGGGCCACGAGGATCATGGCTCTCTTCCACGATATTACTCGGCGGCCGACACGCTGATATTGGCGTCGAGCCGCGAGGGCATGCCGAACGTGGCCTTGGAGTCGATGGCCTGTGGAACGCCGGTCATAGCGACTGCGATCGGGGGTACGCCTGAAATCGTCACTGTTCCCGAAGCGGGTGAGCTGATGGAATCCCGTTCGGCGGATTCGATTGTACATGCCTGGGTGCGGCTCCGGAGCAGGCCAGGCTCCGTCGAGGCAACACGTCGGCATGCTCTGGAATTCGGCTGGGAGCCTACCGTCCGTGCCCAGCTTACGCTGTACCGGTCGGTGGTTACTTGAACGCATGAGGATACTTTTCCATCACCGCATCGGGTCAAAGGATGGACAGTTTGTCCATATAGAGGCGCTGACCCGGGCACTTGAAAAGCAGGGCCACGAAATATTCATCGTCGG
>Ga0209921_1000341_pt1 | contig 15430 bp, 8 predicted proteins | sample SalPonF2_C_D2_MG_FD_185730 | JGI IMG/M metagenome (GOLD analysis project Ga0209921, IMG submission 185730) | Salt pond soil microbial communities from South San Francisco under conditions of wetland restoration - Salt Pond MetaG SF2_C_D2_MG... ...
GCGGGCTTTGTTGCCCTCTTCATCGGCTTCGGAAGCCTTTACACCTGGCAGATTGCCAAGCAACGTAACCGCGCAGAACAAGAGGCCCAAAAATCCAAAGCTGTTTCCGATTACTTGATTAGCCTGTTCAAATCTACCAAGCCTGAATATAGCAAGGGGGATACTATAACTGCGCGTCAGCTTTTAAAACGAGGAAAACAAAAAATAAATAGGCTTAGTAGTCAACCTACTGTTCAAAGTAGAATGTTAGAAGTTCTGGGAAACATTTATTCCGTTCTCAGTTACCCAAAAAGAGCAGATACTTTGCTTCGAAGATCTTTATCTATAAAGGAAAATTTATATAATTCCTCCGACCCGCAACTTGCATCTTCATATTTTTCACTGGCAAGCAATCAAAGTATTCTGGGTAACTATACTATTTCAGAACATTTACTTGATACTACGCTTTCCTATCAGAAAAAAATTTATGGAGAAAATAACTCAGAGGTAGGAAAAACTTTGCGACTAATGTCCGAAAATTTAAAAAAGAGTGGCAAAATTGACAGTGCTTACCAAACCATTCGTCAATCCCAGTCTATCTTTAAAACGCTTGGTGATACACTTAGTAAAGAATACTTGAAAACGACAATGGAACTTGGATCAATTTCAATTTCCAGAGGAAATTATCATGAGGCCCAGAAAGTGTGGATCCGATCCCTGCGAATAAGTAAAGAAATTTTTGATCCACCTAATCCCGAGATTTTAAATTGTACCAATGGTTTGGCTAATGCTTATAAGCAATTGAATGATTTTTCAAAAGCGGAGTCTCTTTATGCCAGCAGTGTCAGGATGACCAGAAAACTTTATGGAGAAAATCATATAAATACTGCAGTGACGCTCAATAATCTTGCCGGAGCATATTATTATACGGAAGAATATCAGAAGGCAGATTCATTGTATGACAAATCGTATTCCATCCTTAAAAAAATTGTGGGGCCCGAACATCCATATACCATTAGTACCCTGTATAACTGGGCAAACCTCAAAGCGGATATGGGCGATCTTAAGAATGCTAAAGATATTTATACCAAAGTAATTACCCTGGATAAATCTAAATATGGCAAAAATCATCCTGATGTTGCATCTGACTATACGGGACTGGCAAATTTATACCAGGAACAAAAAAAATACGATAAAGCTCTTACCTATTTCAAAAAATCGCTAGTCATCCGTCAGAAAGTTTATAAAAACCCCAATCATCCATATATCGCATTTAATGAACGTAGTATTGCCGAAATAAAGGGAGATTTGGGTCAGAATGATAAAGCGAAGCAAATGTTTAAGGCTGCTCTAAAATCTCTGCTAATTACCTATGATGAGAAACATCCGGAGGTACGACGAACAGCTAAAGAATATGCTCAGCTACTGTCTAACCCGAACAAACTTGTTACAACGGATTCACTGATTAAAAAATTTAGTATGAAGTGATCATTTCGGCTACGATCATAACCAACTGGGATTATTAACCTTCGGATTCATATCTAAAGTGAAAAGTCCGCAATAATTTTCACACTATTGCGGACACAACTAATAAATTCTGATTCTTTTCCCCTCTATTCTCTTACTCTATAATCATTTCAGTGGGCTCCAGAAGGGAGATCCATCAAAATAGGTATTATTCGTTAACTGTACTACTCCTCCTGAACCATCTGCATTCATTTTATAGATTTCAAAATCGCCATCTCTTTTGCTCTCAAAAACTATTTGGGTGCCATCAGGCGACCAGCTGGGACTTGAATCGTAGTGAGAATTATTAGTTACCTGGGCTAGCCCCGTTCCATCGGCATTAATAGTATAGATTTCGTAATTGCCGGAACGGTCACTTGAAAAAGCTATTTTATTTCCTGCAGGTGACCAGCGGGGATATTCATCGCTATCTGTATTATCCGTTATTTTTTTCAGATTATCGCCATTGGTATCCATGGTATAGATTTCATCATCACCATCGCGATAGCTCTGAAAAGCAATCTTATTTCCATTGGATGACCAAGTGGGATGTTGATCATCTTCGGAATTGGTCGTCAGCTGAGTATAGTCGTAGGCGCTCAACGTATAGACAAAAATATCCTGATTGCCATCCAAATTATGTCCGTACACTAGTTTTGAATCATCGGGCGACCAACTTGGTTTCCTAAACGCTCCTGTTTTGGCATACGTTTCTTCATCCGAACCATCAATATTCACGATATTTAATCCGTCATATTGTCCCCAGTTACTTGTAAAAACAACCTTAGAACCGTCGTGTGATATAGCCGGGTTATATTCAAAAATGTTGTTATTGGTAACTGCAGTCAACTGGTGTTTGTCAGAACCATCGGCATTCATTATAACTAGCTTATACGTACCTTGATAGCGGTCGCTTTCGAATACAATTTTATTATGTGCAACAGCTTTACAAGTCACCCCAAAAGTAGTCGAAGTAGTATCTCCTGCACTAATGTTAACGGTCCTCGGATTTTCACTGGCAATGCTGCAATTATCAGCTATATCTGTGACTTTAGCATCGTGGGTCCCCTGTTCTAAACCACGTGTAAAGACTGTATCAGCCGTGTCAACAGCGGTGTTATTGGAACCATCAATTGTCAATTTATACCCATTAGGATCGGTTCCTGATCCTGAAGTAGTGATAATCGTTTTAAGAATACCATCAGTAATTACATTAAAATCAGGGCCGGTCGTTGTTTTTTGTTTTACCGTTACTTTGATCGGACCATCTGTGGCACCTTGAGGTACCTTTGTGACCAACTTGCTTTCTGAAGCACTATTAACAGATGCTTTGGTGCCATTAAATGTGATGGTGTTTTCCGAAGACATAGCACTAAAATTCATCCCTTTGATCGTAACCTTGGCCCCCATAGTAGCACTGTCAGGTTCTACCGAACTTATACCCGGAGCTTTTTCCTCTACGGTAAACCCTGGTCCTTCGGCTGTCTGATTCCCTACAGTAACTTTAACGGGTCCTGTGGTTGCACTATCGGGAACCTGAACCTGCATCTGATCTTCAGAAACTGTAAAAACAGTCCCGGTAGTACCGTTAAAACTAACGCCGTGATTATCTGCATGGGGTTGAAAGTCCTTTCCTGATATAGTCACGTTTGTACCCGGAGGTCCGTGGTCCGGTTGGAGTCCGGTAATCTCCGGCTTGGGTGTTGAACTCTCCGAGCTGCAAGAAATTATAGTTATAGTGATGATTAGTAGAAGGCAATTCGGTATCATTTTTTTCATAATACTGTAGAATCAATTTTATATGATTTCTTGCTACTTAGTATCCTGCGTATCAGCAGGCGAAATGAGGACAGAATGATTGATTAATAGCAATGCCACCGATTATAATCGGTGGCATTGATCTATTCCGATTGTTTTATTTTCAAATCTATCCGAAATATATAATCATTAAATACTCTTACATTTTAAGGTCATGCCGGTCATCCACATGTCATTGCCACCGGTTGGATTATCAGCATCGGGATCATCTCTGTTCGCCCATTCCGAGGTAGTCACACCAAGGGTGAGTATCCATATTTTTCCCTGAGCATCTTTGTATGTTTCGACGGCTGTAGGATATCCACGTCCTTTCTTATCATCTTCAAATTCAAAGAAAGTTGTTTTTTCATCGGCATCAATCAGTAAGGGAGTGCCATCCTCCGCAAAAATTTCCAAGTAAGGAAGCCCACCTATTGCAGAAGCATTTTCGGCAACCGATATTATTCCGCCACCAGGCATTCGAACTCCTTCCGTAACAGTGGTGCCTCGAATATACTCTGGCGTTTCGGCATCATTATGTTGCACCCTCCATACTTTGTTACCATTGGCATCAACTCGCTCCATAAAAGCTGCATAAGATCCATAAATGACAGCCCCACCATCAGAAAATGGTATCGGTTGTTTTATAACCTGGGCATCAACTTTTTGCTTCACCTGCGTTTTAAGGTCGCTATCCAAGCGTAAATAATAACGCGGCGGGTTATAGGTAGCACCAACAACACCAACATAAACGCGTCCATTATCATCCGTAACCAAGCTCTGGTTGGTTTCGTAATCGTCAAATTGTTTCACTGTTTCCAGTTTGCCACTTGCTGTAAATTTAGCAATACCCACCGCCTTAACAGGATTAACCTGGGGCTCATGATTATCTGGAGTGTAAGGACCACCCATGGATGAGCCGACCAAGATCTCTCCGGAAGGCAGTACTGCAACTGTTTCGTTATAAAGCTCATCAAGGTCCGTTGATCCAAATTCTTGCGCCCACTGCAATCCACCATTGCTGGCATCAAGTCGTGCCAGAATGGGGTCGGCCGTTCCGGCATGCGGATTATCGTTAATTAATTTGGAGGCATGGTATTCAAGCGATGCAGATCCGAGATTGCTGGTCAACACTGTACGCTGTCCTACGATATATATCTTCTGACCATCTATGGCAATGCCTCGCCATTTCGTTTTGGGAAGTTTGCCGGAAAGATCTTTAGACCATATTTCATTTCCCTGTGGATCATATTTTCCGAGAACACCACGGTCACGAACAATCATATATAAATTTCCACTTTCATCCATCGCCATATCTTCAGCCTTGTCATTAGCCGCACTCGTGAGTCCCTGGCTGACCCACTGTAGCGTTGCATCAAGTGAAACGTCATTCCCATAGCAGGCCTGCACATTGGTAATCACTTCAAAGTCCGCCTGATCGGATTGTTCTCCGACCGCAATAGTTATAGGTCCTCCTTCAACCCCCTCTGGTACAGTCGTCTTTATAGTATCCTCGGAAACGCTGTCAATTTTAGCTTGGATGCCTCCAATAGTTAAAATATCGTTGGATGCCTTTTCGCTAAAATTCTTTCCCTTTATCAGAACTTTAGCGCCAACAACAGCTGTATCAGGAATTACAGAACGTATCTGGGGGCCCTTCACATCAAAGTCAGGACCAGTGGTGGATTTACTCTTTACCGAAACTTTGACGGGGCCATCAGTTGCATTCATCGGAACCTGTGTCTCAAGCTTATTTTCTGTAGCACTATTGACCGGCGCTTTGGTACCATTGAAGAAAATCGCATCTTCAGAGGCTGTAGCACTAAAATTCATCCCCTTGATTATAACCTTGGCACCTGCCACCCCACTGTCAGGCTCTACCGAACTAATACCCGGGGCTTTTTGCTCCACAGTAAAACTCGGTCCTTTGGCTGTCTGTTTACCTACAGTTACTTTGACAGCACCCGTCGTTGCACTATCTGGAACCTTAACCTGCATCTGGTCTTTAGTAACCGTAAACACCGTTCCGAAAAATCCATTAAAGCTTACACCATGATTATCTGCATGGGGTTGAAAGTCCTTCCCTGATATCGTCACATTTGTACCAGGGGGGCCATGATCTGGTTGGAGCCCGGTAATCTCTGGCCTGGGTGTTGAATTTTCAGATTTACAAGAAATTATAGTTATCGTGATGAATAGTAATAAAACACTCAGTATAATTTTTTTCATAAAGCTGTAGAATCAGTTTTTTATGATTTTCTATAACATAGTATACTGCGTAAGAGCAAGAATAATGGGGACAAATTGCCTGTTCTACGTCAACCATTTCGTTTTATAAATAGCATAGCGGGATAAAAAAGGATTAAGAAGGCATAGGTCACGTTATCGATTTATTAGTAATTTGCGTAGTAGCGGATGAAGAGAGGACAAATCAGTTCAACAAGTCCCAAACTTTTTTTATTCATCCGAATCTGACCTCTTTTCCTTTTTGATTACGCATATACTTACAAATAAGGACATCAATTGTGCCTATATGGACAAAAAGCGTTGGCTTAAAATCGAGAAAATTATTAATCGTGTATTGGAATTAGATTCTATGCAGGAAAGGAATGCCTTTATACAGCAGGCTTGTCAGGATGACGATGAGCTCTATAAAGAAGTTAGAGAACTTCTCCAGGCTATCCACCTAGCTGAAAAAACAAATTTTTTAGAATAATTCTACTTATTTGTATTGTAAATAAATTTCGAACGATGCCTCTTGGTTTTTGTTTCTGTCGCAATAAATTCAATTCTAAAAATTTTCACCAACCTAATAATGAGGATGAAAAAGATGTGGCTGTTATCCCCATCCAGACCCTGTAGCAGATATTGAAACTCAAACTGAATTTGGCTACTTTTTACGAGCTACAAACATCAAACTGCTTTTTACGGACACCTAATTTGTTGGCTAACAATAAGATAAATGGTTTTGATGTTTGTATAGCCCAAAATCTGGGGTAACTCTCTACGGGGTGACTATTTAAATATGATGAAAAATAAGTCCGAGATAACCCAACTATTGCTCAGAGTTCAAGCTGGATCGACAAAGGCTTATGAGGAACTTTTCCCTTTAGTATATGATGAGCTAAAACAGCTCGCTTTCTCCCAGCTCAGATCTGAACCTGATGATATTACTGTTACGAAAACAGAGTTGGTTCACGAAGTCTATCTAAAAATGGTGGATCAAACCCGCATCAAGGCCACAGACAAGAGCCATTTTTTAGCGATTGCGTCTCGATGCATGCGACAAATTCTGGTCGATCATGCTCGAAAGAAGAAGGCAGAAAAACGAGGTGGAGATCAACAGGATGTAACGTATATCGATGAATTGCTTAAGGTGAGAGAAGAATCAGGAAAAATCGTAGACCTTGATGAAAAGCTAAAAGAGCTGGAAGAACTCGAAAAACGATTGGCAGATGTTGTGACGCTTCGTTTTTTCGGCCAAATGACTGTTCATTCAACCGCCGAGGCCCTGGGAGTTTCTGAGCGAACAGTTATGCGAGACTGGGCTAAAGCCCGGGGATGGCTCTATAAAAAACTCAAAGGATCGTAATTGTTCATGATGGACCAGCAGCGTTGGAAAAAAATTAGTACTATTATTGACACGGTGCTGGCCCTAGATAAGAACAGACGTCCAGCGTATATCAAAAAAGTATGTAAGAATAACCAGCTTTTAAAGCAAGAGATAACTGACCTCCTCAGCTACATTGAAAAATCAAATACCGAAAATTTCCTCGAGGAATGGGAAGACTATCCCCATAATTTAATAGCTGATTTTTCGCAAGCACCGGATGTTAATCCAACATCAGCGATGCTTGGCCAAGCAGTTGGCCATTATAAAATCAAGCAACTGATTGGTCATGGAGGGATGGGATCGGTCTTTCTGGCCGAACGCGCCGATGATGCCTTTAACCGGAAAGTAGCCCTCAAAGTCTTGCGCCGTGGCATGGATACCCCTTCTAATGTGGCGCGTTTTAAACGTGAACGCAATATTCTGGCTAATCTGAATCATCCCAATATTGCCCGGCTGCTTGATGGTGGTGTTACCGAAGACGGTTTGCCATACCTTGTGATGGAATATGTAAACGGCATCCCACTGTTAAAATATTGCAATAAACACCAGCTGTCTATTGAAAAACGCCTGGAATTATTTAAATCCATCTGTAATGCCGTACAACATGCGCACAGGAATGCAACCATACACCGCGATCTAAAACCATCCAATATTTATGTGACCAACGATGGAGTGGTAAAAGTACTTGATTTTGGCATTGCTAAACTGCTGAAAAGTAATACTACCGATTTCAGTGCTTTTAAAACTCGTACTGGGGCCCGTATATTGACACTCGGCTATGCTGCACCGGAGCAACTCGACAGCAGTAATACCATCACCACAGCTACCGACTGCTATACACTAGGAATTCTGCTCTACGAATTGCTAGCAGGTATTTCTCCCTTTGACTTGAAGGATAAAACCCTTTCCAAAATCGAGAAATTTATTCGCATCAGAACACCTGTCAAGCCCTCAACAAAACTTGAACAGTTAACGAAATCCGAATTATCAGAGATTGCCAACCAGCGTAATACTATCCCATCTGCCGTTGTACAATCCCTTTCAGATGACTTGGATGCTATTATCATGAAAGCGCTGCGCAAAGAACCGGATACCAGATACCGATCAGTTGATCAGTTACTGGAAGACTTCAATCGCTATGAAGAATCTCGTCCACTGATAGCCCAAAGTGATACACTTAAGTATCGACTAAGAAAATTTATAAGGCGAAATCACCGTGTTATAATAGGCTCTGTTTCAATTCTAATAACTATTTTAATATTTGGGGGATATCATATAAACCAAATCGCTAAGGAGCGTAATATTGCTAAAAAAGAGGCTCAAAAGGCCCAGATAGTAAAAAAATTTCTGGTTGACATCTATCGCTCATCCAATCCTCAGTCAAATACCTTTAAAGGCAAAGATATATCTGCCAAACAATTATTATTGAGTGGTGAAAAAAAAATAGGCCACGATCTCAAAAATCAACCAGACATTTATGCAGAAGTTTTACTTGTAATAGGGGATGCGTTTAAGGGTATTGATGCTTTTGAAAAAGCTGAAAAGAGTTATAGAAAAGCTCTTTCCAAAAGTTCGGAAACAACACATCCCTTTAAAAATAAGCTACGGATTTATGTGAAGCTTGGAAATTTAAAAAGTAAATGGACTAAAGATCATAGGGCCCTCCAACCGGCTCTAAAGGCTCGAAAACTATTAGATAGTCTCAAAAATCCTCCTCCTGAATTAGAAGTTTCTGTATTTAGTTTGCTAGGTAGAGTTAACGTTCTTGTTGAAAATTATGAACAGGCAAATTCATATTATGAAAAAGCAGATAGCATCTACATTAGTACAGGAATGAGCAATAGCTTTGGCTATATCCAAATGTTGAATGGATACGGAAAATCATTAATATATACATCCGATTTGGAAAAGGCAGAGCAAATACTTTTGAAATCGAATGCATTACATCGAAAAGCATTCTCTACTCCTACAGTAACGATTGCAAAAAATTATAAGTTTCTGGGATGGGTTTATAGAGACATGGGTAATTTTAAACAATCAAATAACTATTTTTTAAAATCAATTGATCTGGATCGCAGACTTACTGGAAAAGAAAGTCTACCCACAGCACTTTCGATGTACCATCTTTCCATAAATTATACTTTAGCGGGAGATTTTGAAAAAGCTGAAGACCTTGCCAAAAAAGTTTTAAGGATTTATCAAAAACTACTAGAACCTACCAATGATTATATACAACGACCCAAAAAGTATATTGCCATCGCAAAATACAATCTGAATGAATATTCAGAAGCCAAAAATATATTGCGAGAAATTATAAAAAAAAGGAAAAAGCTTAGAGGTAAAGATAATTTAGGTTTAGCGGGACCTTCTTCCTATTTAGCTGTTGTTTACCAAAAAACCGGGCATTATAAAAAGGCAATTTCGCTCCTCAAAAAAAGTATCCGAATTTATAAAAACAAGCTGGGGGAGTATAACAGCCGTATGGGGAGAGCAATGATTAAACTGGCTACTGTTTATCGCAAGATGAACGAATACAAGCATGCCCACAAATATTTACAACGAGTTAAATCTATCCACCAGAAGGTGCTACCGCATGGCAACTATCAGCAAGGTGACTTTTATTTTGAATATGGCAAACTAGAACAGGATGAAGGTAAGCCACAGGAAGCACAGGATTTTTTCAAAAAGGCCTATAACATATATTTGGAAAACTTTGGAAAGGATAGCAAGCGGACAGAAAATGTAGAATTGTATCTCGACTAGACGATAGACTCGCATTATTAATTGAAAAAGGACCGCTGCCCCGAAGCGATAGCATTTCAGCAAGACTTGGATTCTACGTCTTTAAATGGTCTGTCTCTCCAAAGCAAAAGATTAGTGGTAGCGGAACTCCATCCTTTGATATAGATACTCCCTGTGTCATTGACAGTGATACTTTTACTTTATCTCCCGAAATAATCAATGTACGATCATTGCATCTAAATTATCTCAATGACGGGAACTATAACTTTAATAGTTCCAACAAAGATAATATGCACTCAAATAGTCGCCCCATCATGATGAGAGTTTTTTTAAGTTTTCAATTACAAATAATGGATAACCATCTGACATAGTATTATTGCGTAATACAATGTAGAAAACTGACAAATCCTCAAAAATAGCGTTAGGCGCATACTTATATCTAAATAAAAAACCGCAGCAGAACTAAGTCCACTGCGGTTAGGGGTACAACACAATCCGGATTACAAAATTGCAGGTTAAAAAAAGTAACAGAGTTACTTTATCATTTTATGATACTTAAGATTACAAATAGCTTTACGTACAATTCCATTGTGTTACCCAGTCCGGTTGGTTCGACATCATAGTTACCTTCATCAAGTTCTCCAACAGTCGTTGTAATCTCATATATGTAAAACTGTGATTGCAAATGCTAGTTATCAACTCAGAGCGGGCAGTATCAACCCCCGCAATAGTACTATGCGTGACACAAAACGAAAAACTGACAAATTAATCCGAAAAACGATTATTCAGTATTGAACACGTATCTAATGATCATCCAAATAATTATACTGGGAGCAAGAGAACCGTAATTTATAACAGGCGAAAGTGACTGCTAACAGTGTGAATGAGACTTCCGATTTATCTTTGCATCTCTCCTAAACTTAACAGTAACAAATATACAGGTTTCATCTTACTCACAGGCGATCGACTAGGTTTTTGATATTTTCAAAGAAAACCTCAACATTTCTCCCGTCAGAATTATACATTGGCTAAAAATAACGGCACGGCTTTTATGGATAGAAAACGCTTTAATTACATTCGAAGCTATATTTGGCTGCTACTTTTTTTGCTTATCATACCCGGCAGGAGTCCTGCCCAGGTTGGAGCAACCAAATATTATAAACACGGTATCGTAGTAAGTGCAGAACAACGAGCTTCCAAGATAGGCAGGGATATCCTTAAAGAAGGGGGCAATGCTGTAGACGCTGCCGTTGGGGTACAATTTGCTTTGGCGGTGACTCTACCCCGGGCTGGAAATATTGGCGGTGGCGGATTTATGGTGATACATATGGCCAACGGCACCGACCAAGCACTGGATTTCCGGGAGAAAGCGCCGCTTAAAGCGTCCAGTGACATGTACATTCGAAATGGGAAATATCAGCCCAAACTTAGTCGAAGGAGTGCTCTTGCTGCAGGAGTTCCCGGCGTGGTTGATGGGATGATCAAAGCTATTGAATATTATGGGCGACTGCCTCTTGAGACGGTTATACAACCGGCCATCAGTTTGGCTAAAAATGGATATAAACTCTCTTGGCCCGAAGCACATGTGCTGAATAAATACGCTAAAGACTTAGAAAAGTATAAAGGATCGAAAAAATATTTCATCAAAAAAGATGGTGAGGAAAAGTGGAACCAAGGTGACCTATTTGTCCAAAAGGATCTGGCTCAAACACTCCAGCGAATAGCAAATTTAGGTCGTGATGGATTTTATTCCGGAAAAACGGCCGATATGATTGTTGCGGAAATGAAAATACAACACGGATTGATCTCATACAAGGATCTGGAAAAATATCACAGTGTCTGGCGGGATCCAATTGAGACTTCTTTCCTCGGATACAATCTGTATATCATGCCACCTCCCAGCAGTGGTAGTGTAGCCATTCATCAAATGCTGGACATGCTTAAGCCCTACGATCTTAAAAAGTTGGGATTTAATTCTGCCGATTACGTGCATGTAGTTACAGAAACTATGCGAAGAGCCTTTGCCGATCGAGCCTATTTTCTTGGGGATCCTGACTTCGTAGATGTCCCAATAAAAAAATTATTGAGTCAGCAATATAATAAGAAACGCATGGATAGCTTTAGCTGGGATCACGCTTCTTCGAGTAAAACAATTGGTCATGGTAGGATTCCTTCGTTTCACGAATCAACCGAGACAACCCATTATTCTATTGTTGATCAAGATGGAAATGCCGTATCTGTTACGACTACCCTTAATGGCAATTTTGGATGCAAAATTGCCATTAAGGGTGCAGGATTTTTCTTAAATAACGAGATGAATGATTTTACTGCGGAACCTGGCAAACCAAATATGTTTGGCCTGATCCAAGGAAAAGCAAATGCGATAAAGCCTGGAAAACGTATGTTGAGTAGCATGTCTCCCACTATTGTCACTAAAGATAAAAAGGTTCGAATGGTATTGGGAGCTGCCGGCGGTCCACGTATTATCACCGCGACCTTACAAAACTTTTTGAATCTGTCGGTATTCGGGATGGACCCGGCCCAGGCAATATCTGCTCCTCGCTTTCACCACCAGTGGATGCCTAATAAGTTATATTTTGAAAAATTCGGATTAAGTCCTGATACTCAAAGGAAGCTAAAAGATATGGGACACAACCTGACTCCCACATCGGAAATAGGTCGTGCACATATCATTTATGTTAATAAAAATGGTTTGAAATATGGAGCGCCCGATCCGCGGGCATATGGCGATTCGGAGGGGTACTGATTGGTCACAAAAGCCTTACTAAGGATGACAAATGAAAATCGAAAAAATTATATGAGAACTTAGTGACAAGCACAAATGCTAAAAATAAATTCCAAAATGCAAGAACCGCAAAAATATTCTCTTATTAAATGATCAAACAAAAATAAAAAAGATGATTAAACAGAAGCTGAGAGAACTACCATCAGCTCTTATGGCATCGTTCTGATTACATTAAAAATAATTATATTTTGTCCAAGGCTTTTTGATTGTAAATAAAAATACCTCAACCTAAAAGTTTAGATGATGGTTCCGGGCATCACAGGTGACAAAATTCAACTATGAAATTACATGTTACTATTTAGTAACAATATTTAACCAGGGAAAATAATTTATGAGCAACGATACCGATACAGCAGTTCAATCCATCGAATGGCGTGAGGATCACCTCAGAATTCTCGATCAAACTTACTTGCCCAACCGTGAGGTATATAGCGACATCCGAGATGTGGGGCGGATATGGGAAGCCATCAAAAAACTGCGTGTTCGAGGGGCTCCCGCCATCGGTATTGCAGCAGCTTATGGCTTTTATCTGGGGATTAAAGATCTGCCTGAGAATACATTTCAAAGCTTTTGGGTAGAAGTAGAGCGAGTCGCAGAATATCTGGAATCGGCCCGGCCTACAGCCATTAATTTAAAATGGGCATTGGATCGCATCAAGACGACCATACAGGCACATAAGGACAAAGACCTGTCAGAGATCAAAGGAATTGTTTTAAAAACGGCCAAAACAATCCATGATGAAGATAAACGAATTTGCAAAAAAATCGGTGAAAATGGCGTTGAGCTTATAAAAAAGAAGGCTAAAATCCTGACACATTGCAATACCGGTAGTCTCGCCACCGGTCAATATGGGACTGCGCTATCCGTTATCTTCCATGCACATGAAAAAGGTAACGATATTCAAGTATGGGTAGATGAAACACGTCCCCTGCTGCAAGGCGCCCGGCTTACTTCCTGGGAACTGATGAACGCTGAAATCCCGATGAAACTAATTACCGACTCTACCGCCGGATCACTTATGCGACGCGGAGAAGTAGACATGGTCATCGTGGGAACTGATCGGGTGGCCTCAAATGGAGATACGGCTAATAAAATCGGGACCTATCCCCTGGCCGTGCTTGCCCAGGAAAATGATGTCCCTTTTTATGTAGCAGTACCACTTTCCACCATCGATATGGAATTGGAAAATGGAGATAATATTCCAATAGAAGAACGAGAAGGAGATGAAATTTCCAGCTTTAACGGATCACAAATTGCGCCTAAAAAGGTTGAGACCTATAACCCAGCCTTTGATGTGACGCCGTATGAATATGTGACTGCTTTTATCACAGAAAAGGGGATTATTGAACCGCCTTTTGATAAAAACTTCAGAAAACTATTTGAATAAATCGTAAAGTGGAATATATCTCACATTAAACATAACAAGATTGATTGACTTCGGGAGCACAAACTCAGGAACTATTTCATTTTTCATGATAAATTTCGATCTACAGCTTTATCAAGCTAATCATATTGACCCCCAGGGGCCCGCTGTGTCTCATTCTCTTCTTAACCCTGGAGTGGAGAATATTGCCGCCTGAGAAAGCAGTCTCAGATAAAAACGTGGCACTTCAATCCCTATCTGAGATCTCTACTAAATCTTTTCCTTTGATCTCCCAATGTGAGCCTGTCCAAGCGACTTCTCCATCCCGAAGAATAATTACCTGCGGCGATTCATGACGGACGTCTAACTCAGAGGCTATATGATCCGAAATTTCCCGCTGATTTACTACGTTCAAAAAATGGAGATCAACCCTACGGCCAATTTTATCAGAAACACCTTCAATTTCCTCCTTGGCCATGATACAAACACTGCAACGATGGCTGTGCTTGTAAATAAGCTGAGGACAATCGTTCGATTGATCTATAATGCGTTTAAGATCATCCTTCCCAGAAAATCTATTCCATATTTCCACCGTTTCCGAGGTTGAATCGTCGGAAGAGCTAAATAATGCCATAATATCTATTTACTTTCTACTCTAGTAGTTTTGAATTTGGTGTTTTTGAGATAGCCAGTATTGCATTTTAATCAAGCCTGTCAATCGCCAAGACAAATACCAATATCACGAGCCGTCTGTACGGTATCACTTTCCAGAGAAACAGACTTCATCTTACCCTCAATACTAGTGATAGGTATGCGAGTCAACTTATTATCTTGTAAGACAACGAGTTTATTGAAATCACCTTCTTGGACACAGCGAATGGCTGCAGCCCCAAAACGAAGTGAAATAAGGCGATCATAGGTTGATGGGGAACCTCCGCGCTGTAAATGCCCCAAGACAACAGTCCGGGACTCTTTACCTGTTTGCTCCGATAATTTATGGGCAACATGATCCGCAATGCCCCCCAGCTGTACTTGTTGACCTTCCTCTTTACCTTTAGTAATGATTTCGCCGTCTTGTTCACTTGCACCTTCGGCCACTACAATCATCGTATACTCGCGACCTTTAGCTTCTCGCTCTTCAATTTTTTCAACAATCGAATCATAAGAAAAAGGAATTTCCGGAATCAAAATCACATCAGCTGAAGCTGCAATACCCGAGTATAATGCTATCCAACCAGCATAACGCCCCATCACTTCAACGACCATCAAACGGTGATGGGATTCGGCTGTCGTAGTAATGCGATCTATAGCCTCGGTAGCGATACTGATAGCAGTATCAAAACCCAATGTCACATCACATCCATAAATATCATTGTCGATTGTTTTAGGTATCCCAACGACATTAATGCCCTTTCGAATAAGCTTATTGGCTATATTCATAGAACCGTCGCCCCCAATGGCAACCAAAGCATCAATACCATAATCATCAAAAGTTTTCACCAAGTGATCAGAGACATCCTTGGAACCCCAACTGCCATCTTCTTTTTGATAGGGCATCTCAAACGGATTTCCACGGTTGGCAGTCCCCAGGATAGTACCTCCCTGCATTGTAATGCCTCGCACA
>Ga0209921_1000350_pt1 | contig 15193 bp, 12 predicted proteins | sample SalPonF2_C_D2_MG_FD_185730 | JGI IMG/M metagenome (GOLD analysis project Ga0209921, IMG submission 185730) | Salt pond soil microbial communities from South San Francisco under conditions of wetland restoration - Salt Pond MetaG SF2_C_D2_MG... ...
CTGTGCGTCGGCGTTGTCCTGCTGGTGCTGGGTTTCCTCGGTGCGCCCGCATGGGTCATGGGCGCGGCCGCCGCGGCTCTTGCCCTCGGCGCGGGGCTCCTGCTGGGTGCGGCGGCCATGGCCTTGAGCCGGGTGAGCGTCCGGGGCCGGTCCGTCCGCTCGCTGGGCCTGGCGCTGGGGGCGTTGCTGCTGACGGCGGCCTTCGGGGTGTGGCTTGCGCTGGCCTATGTCGGATTGACGCCGCCGGCCTTCGCCTGGATCGACGATCACGTGGCCTGGGGTCTGGCGGGGTGGCTGCCGCTGCTGGTGATCGCGGTCGCTTACCAGGTCGTGCCCATGTTCCAGCTGACGCCCGCCTACCCGGGCTGGCTGATGCGCGGCCTGGGTGGCTGGATCTTCGGCGGCCTGGTCCTGGGCCTCGTGTTGCGGCACGTGGCGGCGCCGGCGTGGGCCCCCGCGCTGGCGTTCGGCCTGGTCGGTGTCGGGCTGGCGACCTTCGCCGTGGTGACCCTCGCACTGCAGCACCGGCGCCGCCGGCGGCTGGCCGATGCGACCGTCTGGTACTGGCAGCTGGGGATGGTCTGCCTGGCCGTCGCGGTGGTCCTGTGGACGGCCGGACGAGTATGGGCGCCGCTGGCGACCGACCCGCGCTATCCGGTGCTCCTGGGCGCGCTTATGATCCCGGGATTCGCCCTGGCGGTGATCAACGGGATGCTGTACAAGATCGTGCCGTTCCTGGTGTGGCTGCACCTGGCCCTGGCGCCCGCCGCGCCGGGACGGCCGGGCGCCGGGGCCGCGCCGCACATGAAGCAGGTCATCCCCCCGGCCCATGCCAAGCGCCAGTTCCGGGTCCATCTGGCCGGCCTGATCCTGTTGCTGGCCGGAATCGCGGGGATACCGCTCGCCTTCGAGGCCGGCGCCGCGTCGTTCGGGCTGGGCTGTGTACTGCTCGAGCGGGATGTGCTGCTGGCCTTGCGGCTGTACCGGCGCCGGGCCGGGTCGGGTGGTCAGGCATCCCCGGAGCCGGCCGGCGCGGGCTCGCTTTGAACCGGCCCGGCGCGCGGATGGAGGTCGCGGCCGGCCGGGGACGGTCTGCTCCGGGTGTTGCCATGCCGGACGACGTCAGAAGATTCGCAGCTGGTGGTGATTGGCCCGGGCCGCCGCGCAGGATGCGCGGCGGTTCCGGGTCGGGTCTTGCGCTCCCGCGCGCGGGGGCAGCCGGCGGCGCGCGGTCGCGCCACGTCGTCGGCGACCGGCCCGCCGCGCGCGGCGGGAGGACCGGATGCAAATCGTGACGGAATGGTTGGTCGATCTGCACGGCCGGCTCGATGACGAGCCGGTGGTCGACGACGTGCGTGTCGGCGTGTTCTATACCGCCGTGCGGTTGTCCACCCGGCAGGTCGGCGTGGCGTTTACGCCGCGCGAGCTCGGCGACAGCGTGTGTTGTCCAAAGACCGCGGCGGCGGCTCCGCCGGCGGGGCAGCTCATCGGGACCGGCGCGTGGGAACTGGCGCGCTATGCCGCCTCCCCGCATCCGCTCTGGCGCTCGCTGGGAGTGGCGACGCTGAACGCGCTGTCGGCGCTGGCGAGGGCAAGCGCCGGCCTGCCGGCCGGCGTGCTCCGGGAAGACCTGGACGCGCTCGCGGCCGCCGCGATCGCCGAGGACGACCGGGTCGTCATGGTGGGGGCATTCCTCCCGTTCCTGAAGAAGCTCAAACACCGCGTCGCCGCCCTGGGCGTGATCGACCGCCATCGCGATGCGCTCAAGGCGGACGAGCATGCGCTCTGGGTGCCGCCCGAGCGTGCCGCCGCGGCCGTGCGCCGGGCGAGCGTGCTGGTGCTCACCGGATCGGCCCTGGTCGAGGGCGGCCTCGAGGAACTGCTCACCCGGGCCGGGGGCGCTCGCCTGCGAATCATGGCGGGTCCCACGACGCCGCTGTGGCCCCATCCGTTCTTCGCGCGGGGGATCGACGTGCTGGGCGGGCTTCATGTGCTCGACGGTCCCGATCTTGTCACCATTGTGGGCGAGGGAGGGTCCGGCTATCTCTTCGAACAGGTTGCGCGCAAGGCGTGCCTGCTCGGTCCCCGCGTCGTGGAACGTGCCCGGGAGGCCGGCGTCGCATCCCGGTGATTTTCCCGCAAGATGCCCGGCCGCCCGGGGAAGACCCGGCGGGACACGGAAGGGCGACTCTGGCCGTGCCGGCACGCGGACGGCGCGCCCTGTCGTTGGCGCAACTGACTCAGATCAATAAAGACGTATTGTGGATAGTCTTAGCATAAATGGCACAGACCGATCGCTTCCGCCAGGCGGGGCTCAACGGGGCGACGCTTTTCCATGCATCTTTAACAAGGGAGGTCGCCTGCGGTCTGCGAAAACAGGGGCGATCGGGGCTCGTGAGGGCCGTCCCGTGTTGTCCATACCGAGAGACCGGCGCAAGAAGGGATCCGGGGAGTCCGGGCAAGGAGGAGTTATGGCCGAAAATGCACAGGCAATGGCGTGGGATCAGTTGCCGCAGGCGTACAACGCGGCACAGGATTTCATCGACTCGCATCTTGCACTCGGACGGGGCGGCAAGTGCGCCGTGGTCGACGATGCGGGCGCGTACACGTACGCGCAGCTGGCCGAGATGGTCAACCGCGTCGGCAATGCCCTGCGCGACCTCGGCGTCCCGCAGGAGGCGCGCGTGGCGATGGTGATGCAGGACACGGTCCGGTTTCCGGCCGTGTTCTGGGGCGCCATCAAGGCCGGCTTGGTGCCGGTGCCGCTGAACACGCTGCTGACCGCTGACAGCTATCGCTACATCCTCGAGGACAGCCGGGCGCGTGCGCTGGTGGTCAGCGGCGAGCTCTGCGACGCCCTCGCCCCCGCCCTGCAGGGCCTGTCCCACCTGCAGCACGTGGTGGTCGACGCGGGCGGAGATCGGGCCGGGCCGGCGCTCGAGAAGCTGATGGCGGCGGCATCCCCGTCGCTGTCCGCCGCGCCGACCTCGCGCGACGATGTCGCCTTCTGGCTGTACTCTTCCGGCTCGACCGGCGCGCCCAAGGGCGTGTGCCACCTGCACCGCAGCCTGCGGGCGACGTCGGATCTCTACGCCAGGCAGGTTCTCGGCATCACCGAAGACGACCTCATCTTCTCCGCGGCGAAGCTGTTCTTCGCCTATGGCCTGGGCAACGGCATGACGTTTCCGTTTTCCGTCGGCGCCACGGCGGCCTACCTGGCCGAACGCCCCACGCCCGAGTCGGTGATGCGCACGCTGCGCGAACACCAGCCCACGCTGTTCGGCGGCGTGCCCACCCTGTTCGCGGCGATCCTGGCCGATACGCGCTACGACCGGGGCAGCGGTTCGCCGCGCCTGCGGCGCTGTCTGTCGGCCGGCGAGGCGCTGCCCGCCGACATCGGCCGGCGCTGGGAAGAGCGCTTCGGGGCGGAGATCCTCGACGGGGTGGGTTCCACCGAGATGCTCCACATTTTCCTGACCAACAAGCCCGGAGATATCCGCTACGGCACCTCGGGAACCCCCACACCGGGTTACGAGGCCCGGCTCGTGGACCCCGCGGGCCGCGAGCTCGGTCCGGGCGAGATCGGCGAGCTGGTGGTCAAGGGCCCGAGCGCCGGCGAGCGCTACTGGAACCAGCGCGAGAAGAGTCTCAAGACCTTCCAGGGACCCTGGACCTACACCGGGGACCAGTACTACCGGGACGAATCCGGGTGCTTCCACTACTGTGGCCGGACCGACGACATGCTCAAGGTCAGCGGTAACTGGACTTCGCCGTTCGAGGTGGAGTCGAGCCTGGTGGCCGACGAGCGGGTCCTGGAGGCGGCCGTCATCCCGCATCGCGACCGGCGCGGCATGATCAAGCCCAAGGCCTTTGTGGTGCTGCGCGAGGGCGTGGCGCCGGACGACGGGCTCAGCGCGGAGCTGGTCGCCGGGGTCAAGAAGCGCATCGGCCCTTGGAAGTATCCGCGCTGGATCGAGTTCGTGGACGAGCTCCCCAAGACCGCGACCGGCAAGATCCAGCGGTTCAAGCTCCGGGAGATGGACGGCCAGGGCGAGCGGGGGCGCCCGCCCGGCGCGGCCGGACGGGACTAGCCCGCACATCACACCACCGTTCGTCGCGAGGGCGCCGAGGCGCCGGTCTGACGGGGCGCACGGACCGGAGGGCGGTGCCGGCGTAGCTGATGCTAGGGCAAGCCGGCTGCAGGGAGTACGTCCCGTCAGGGCGCGCGCATCGGCGGTCGCAGCAGGAGGGTGGTGAGATATGCGGGCTAACCGGCGAGCTTGTCCCTGGAGAAGAACTCCACCGGCACGGGGCGGCCGTTGAACGGGCACCCGTTGCCCGCCGCGCAGGGGGAGGGCGCGGGAAGGGGGGCGCTGCCGATGCGTCGGTAGTCGCGGACGAGCTGTTCGCGTTCGATCCGTTCGCTGTCCAGGTTCTCGGAAGGAAACGGGATGATGAGGGCATACGTGTGATCCTGCCCGACGAGCTGGTACGTCTCGCCACCCGCCTCGATGATATCTCCGGTCTGGAACTCCGGTTTCAGGGCCATGATCGCCTCCCGTATGTCGCCGCTGCTCTTGCCCGGCGTTTCGCCGCGACACGCCGTTTGCCCCGGTCCGCGCAGCGAGTGTCCCCGCGCGGGCCAATGAGGCAAACCGGTACAAGAATACCTGTATTGCACCCTAGCATGACCGGAGCCACCCTTCAAGGGCGGCGGCCCGCCGGCAGACCCGCGGGCGTGGCCGGAACCGTCTGTCCACGGCCCGGCAGGCGCGAAACGCTCAGTCGCCGACCCAGCGAACGACCTCGTTCAGGGGCGCGCGCCCGGTCCGGAAGCCGTTGGCCGGATGGCTCTGGTCCGCAAAGCCGAAGGAGATGCCGCACACCACCAGGCGCTCCGGGGGAAGTTCGAACCAGTTGCGGATGAACCCGGGGTAGGACGCCAGCGCGGCCTGGGCGATGGAGGCGATGCCCAGGCTGCACGCGGCCAGCATGAAATTCGACACGTATGCCCCGCAGTCGACCGCGCCGTAGACCCCGAGATCGGCCTCGGTGGTGACGATGGCGACGTGCGGCGCGCCGAAGAGCCGGAAGTTTTCCAGACGCTGGCGCATCCCGGCCTCGCGGTCGCCGCGCGCGACCCCGACGGCATCGTACAGCTGGAAGCCGCACTCACGCCGGCGCTGGCGGTGGACGCCGGTATACCGGCCCGGAAACGCGAAATCCGGAGACGGCGGGTCGCCCGCGGCGGCGTGCACGTGAAGCGCGTGCCGGAATTTCGCCGTCGCCTCGCCGCTGGCGATCGTCACCTGCCAGGGCTGGGCATTGCACCAGGAAGCGGTGCGCTGGGCGACGGCCAGAACCCGCTCGATGGTGTCCCGCGGCACCGGCTCGGGTCGGAAGCCGCGGCAGCTGTAGCGGGCCTCCAGCAAGCCCGCGAGGCGATCCGCGTCGCCGTCCGGGGATCGTGGGCTTGGTTCGTTTTCCATGATTGCCGGATCTCGTTCGCTGTCGGGGTTTGGCCGGTCTGGCCGGCCAGCTGTCGCCGGGATGGTATCAGGCCGCGTTCCCCGGTGCCCGAGGTTTGCTCTGTCGCCGCGTTTGCGAGCAAGCTAAACGCGCTCCGTGTCAGCGTTCGGCGCCGGGTCGCCCCGGGGGGCCGCGCGGGGGCGCCCTGAAGATGGCAAAAGGCGAGAGGGGGAGCGTAACCATGGAAGAGAGTCTCAGCTACGACGTTTCGATGTTCCAGGACACCTTCGAGCACGAGTTCACGTTCCTGAACGGCTTCCTGCGCAACGTTCACCGCTTCGCGACGCGCCCGGCGATGACCTGTCCCCTGCGTGGGCGCACCTGGGCTTACCCGGAGCTCAACCGGGACGTCAACCGGCTGGCACACGCGCTGGCCAGTGATGGTGTGAGCCGCGGCGAGGTGGTCATGTACCAGCTGATGAACTCGCCCGAGTTCGTGTTCGCCTACCTGGCGCCGCAAAAGCTGCGCGCGATCAACTGCCCGATCAACTTCAAGCTCTCCCACAGCGAGACCGCCTGGATGATCGACGACAGCAAACCGGCGGTGTTCATCTACGATGCCGACGGACGGGAGACGGCCGAGCAGGCCCTCGCGATGGCGAGCCACCGGCCCCGGCGGGTGGTGATGGTCGATGCCGCAGGCGCGCGGGGGCCGGCCCGCGGGCACGTGCCTTACTCGGAGTATGTCGCGGACCGTCCGGAGACCGAGCCCGACGCGGGCGGGCGAATGCACATCTACGACGAGGTCACCCGGCTGTACACCTCCGGGACTTCGGGCCAGCCCAAGGGCGTGCCCATGAACAACGTCAACGAGGTGCTCTCGGCCCACGACGTGATCATGCACTTCCCGCTCGCGCCCACCGACCGGACCATGAACATGAGCCCCTGGTTTCATCGGGGTGGCATCCACGCCGGCGGGCCGACCGCGGCGCTCTACGTCGGCGCGGAGATGGTGATCCTGCGCCAGTTCACGCCGCGAACCTGCCTCGAGTACGCGGAGAAATACGGGGTCAGTTTCCTGGTCGGGGCGCCCCCGATGCTCAAGCTGCTCAGCGCCACCCAGCAGAAGAGTCCGTTCGACCTGTCGGCGCTCAAGGGCATCGTCACCATGGGGGCGCCGCTGGGTCGCGAGGACTGCATCCGCTTCCACGAGACGCTTACGCCCAACATCTTCAACGGCTACGGCACCTCGGAGGCGTTCTGGAACACCTTCCTGCGCCCGGCGGACCTGCCGGAGATGGCCGGCTCCGCGGGCCGCGCCTGCACGGATGACGACGTCGCGGTGGTGAAAGTGTTCCCGGACCGGCGGGCCGAGCCCCACGAGACGGTGGCGAAAGACAACCAGGAGGTCGGCGAGGTCATCGTGCGCGCGCCCGGCAAGAGCGCTTATACCTACGTCGGCGACGAGGCCGACAGCAACCGGGTGTTCCATGATGGCTGGCTGTACATCGGCGACATGGCAACCTGGGACGAGAACGAATTCATTACCATCGTCGGTCGCAAGAACAACATGATCGTCTCCGCCGGGGAGAACATCCACCCGGTGCAGGTCGAGGAGGTGCTGGCCATGCACCCGAAGGTGCAGGAGTCCGTGGTGGTCGGCGTGCCAGACGAGCTGAGGGGCGAGACGGTGGTGGCCTACGTGGTCAAGGAGGACCCGTCGCTGACGGCCAGGGAGCTCGCGGCGCACTGCAGCGACCGAGCCATCCTGGCGCCGTACAAGCGGCCCCGCTACTATCGCTTCGTCGACGAGCTGCCGTACACGGCCACCGGCAAGAAGAAGCATTACGTGGTCCGGCAGATGGCCGCCGAAGAACGGGACCGGGGCGTGTTCGAGCGCGGCTGACTGCGCGCCGCGGGCTGCCGTTCGCGGCCGCCGTACGGCGGCGGGCTGCTGCAGGAAGGGCCGTCGGGCAGCGGGCAGCCGGGGGGAGATGCGGCCCGCCGAGTTGCGCGCGGCGTGCCCCGCTGACATGGTGTAGGCGGGGTCACCCGATCCGGCGTGCCGGCCCGGCTCGCCCCGTGAGCCGGGAACCGCCCACGTGCCGGCCCGCCCGGCCGACTTTCGACCGGTGGCAGTCATCCGCGGTCCCGAGACGGCGGCCGCATCCCTCGGCGCCGGCCTGTATGCTGTACGCGCCGCGCAGCCGCCCGGCGCGGCGACTGATTCCGCTTTCTATGGGAGGACGTGCCGGGGATGGAAGCTCAGACACCATCCTGGGAAATCGCGCAGGTGTCCGGGGAGCCCCGGGTACGCCTGAGCGGGCGTTGGACCCTGGCGGAGATCGCGAGCGACGAGCAGAGGTTCGAGAGCGGCATGCGCGATGCGGCCTCGCAGGTGCCTGACGCCTGGAGCCTGCGCGATATCGTGGCCCTGGACACCGCGGGCGCGCTGCTGCTGTGGCGTGCCTGGGGTCGTCGTCTGCCCCGGCAGCTGGACTGCCGCGCGGACCAGCGGCAGCTGTTCGAGTACCTCGAGCGGGCCGGGCGCCGGGAGCGCGAGGCGCCGGTGCACCGCCGGTTCGTGATCCTGGTGGAAATCGGCGCCGCGATCATGCGCCTGTTCCGGGAGCTGGGCGACCTGCTGCTGCTGGTCGGCCGGCTGATGATCGACGCCTGGTACTGCGTCCGTCATCCTCGCGCCACGCCGCTGCGCGAGATTTCGGCGACGGTCTACCGCGCCGGGGCCCAGTCGGTGCCGCTGCTGACGTTCATCGGCCTGGTGGTGGGCGTGGTGATGTCCTACCAGATCGGCGAGCAGCTCAAAAACTTCGGCGCCAACACCGCGATCATCGGCTCGGTGGGCGTGGCCTTCCTGCGCGAGCTGGGGCCCTTTCTGGTGGGGCTGATCCTGGTCGGGCGCGCCGGGTCGGCCTTTACCGCCGGGATCGCCGCGATGCGCATGACCGCGGAGATCGACGCCCTGCGAGCGTTCGGCATCTCGCCCACGCTGCGGATCGTCTTCCCCAAGGTCATCGGGCTCGCGCTGGCGATGCCGCTGCTGGTGCTGTGGACGGACTTCGCCGGCATCGTGGGCGCCGCCTACATGTCCCAGCACCAGCTCAACGTTGGCTACATGCTGTGGCTGGAGCAGTTTCCGCACATGGTGCCCTGGGCCAACGGGCTGATCGGCTTCGGCAAGGGCGTGCTCTTTGGCGGCATGATCGCGCTGGTGGCCAGCTACTACGGGTTGATCGCGGAACCGGACACCCGCAGCCTGACCGAGAATACGATTCGTTCCGTGGTGGTGAACCTGTCGCTGGTGATCACCATCGACGGCGCGCTTGGCGTGCTGCTGTCCCACGTGGGAGTCTGAGCGCATGGCCGCGGACGTGATCGTGGACGTGCGTGACCTGCACAAGCGCCTCGGGGGGCGCTGGGTGCACCGCGGCGTGGACCTGCAGGTGGAGGAGGGCGAGGTGCTCGCCGTGGTCGGCTCCAGCGGCTCGGGCAAGACCACGCTGCTGCGCCAGATCATCGGTCTGCTCAAGCCGGACCGGGGCACGGTGCGGGTGCTGGGCCAGGACGTCTACAAGGTGGACCTGTACTCGGCCCAGGCGCTGCGCAGCCAGTGGGGCGTGCTGTTCCAGCAGGGCGCATTGTTCAGCGGGCTCAACGTGTTCGAGAACATCGCCTTTCCACTGCGCGAGATGGCGGTGCTCGGAGAGAGCCTGCGCGAGGACTACATCCACGAGCTGGTGATGGTGAAGCTGGAGCTGGTGGGGCTCGACCCCGAGGATGCCTGGAAGATGCCGGCCGAGCTCTCCGGCGGGATGGTCAAGCGGGTGGCGCTGGCCCGGGCGCTCGCGCTGGACGCCGGGTTGCTGTTCCTGGACGAGCCGACCACCGGGCTCGACCCGGACTCCGCTTCCGAGTTCGACCATTTGCTCTCGGACCTGCACTCGGAGCTGCGGCTCACGGCGCTGATGGTTACGCACGACGTCAACAGCCTCGCGGCGCTGAGCGACCGGGTCGCGGTGCTGGCGGACGGCAAGGTGGTGGCTCTCGGACGGCCCTCGGAGGTTGCGCGCATGGATCATCCGTTCATCCAGGCGTTCTTTCACGGCGAGCGCGGCCAGCCCGTGCTCGACAAGCTGGAGTGACCCGAGATGGAAGATCGAGCGCACGCCCTGGTCGCCGTGGCCTTCCTGCTCGTGCTCAGCGCGGGCGCCGGGTTTGCCGTATGGTGGATGCAGGCGGGGCGTCCGGAAGTCAACTACTATTACATCGTCTCGACCCACGGGGTGGGCGGGCTGAACCCGCAGGCCGCGGTCAATTACAAGGGCATCCAGGTGGGGACGGTGCAAAAGATCGGACTCGCCCCCGGGGACCCGCACAAGGTTCGCATCCTGGTAACGCTGGTCAAGAAGGCACCGGTAACCAGCTCGACCTACGCCAAGATGGGCTCGACCGGGCTGACCGGGATGGCCCACATTAATCTCGAGGACGGCGGGAACGGCAAGCCGCTCAAGACTTCGCGCCAGCACCCGGCCGTGATCCCCATGCGCCCCAGCACCTTGCAGCAGGCGGAGCAACAGGGCACGAAGCTCCTGGACCAGGCCCGCAAGATCACCACGCAGCTTTCGGAGCTGCTCAACGATAGCAACCGCAAGCACTTCGGCGCCATCCTGGCCCAGCTGGACCAGGCCACGCGCAAGCTGAACACGATGGAAGACCACCTGACGCCGGCGCTGAAGCGGCTGCCGCCGATGATCGACAGCGCCCACCAGACCCTCGCCGAGAGCCACGCCCTGCTCAAGACCATGCGCAAGGACGCGCGGGTATTCGGGCAGGTCGGCGAGACCTCGGGCCAGGCGATGGACCAGCTGACCAACCAGACCCTGCCCGGCATCGACCGGCTGACCGATCACCTGGACGAGACCGTGGGCCACGTCGACCGCCTGACCCGTCGGCTGAGCAACCGCCCGAGCAGCGTGATCTTCGGCCGCGGGGAGGTCCCCCCCGGGCCCGGTGAGTCAGGTTACAAGGCGCCCGGGTCGGGCAAGTGAGCCCGTTCGCGGGTATCGGGGTGAGTTACGTTACTAAACTAAGTTGTGAAGTTTTAACGTCAAACTCCCAACGCTGCGCCCCGCGGTCCTGAACGAAAAACCGCCACGGCCCGCTGGAGCGGACCGTGGGGGCGTCGGTCGTTACGCGGTCGGCCGGGCCTAGACCGCCAGCTTGTCTGCCGCCATCTTCGTGCCCTCGACCCGCGCCTGGATCTTGCGGAAGGCGATGTCGCGCGCGAAATCCGGCGAGCCGTGCTTCGGCTTGGCATCGATCGAGAACGGCGAGAAGCCGCAGTCGTCGGTCGAGCCGAGCCGCTCCTTCGGGATGTACTTCGCGGCCGTGAGCAGCTCGTCGCGTACGTGCCCGGAAGATTCGACCTCGGGGTTGAGCGGGTCGATCACCCCGATATGGCAGATCTGCGGGATGCCGTTCGCGTCGTCCCGGCTGTACTGGCCGACCAGCTTGTAGATGCGCTCGCGGTCGGCCTCGCTGGCCATCTGCATCAGGAAGTAGCCGGCGTTCATCCGGAACATGCTCGGCAGCAGCTCGGCATAGTCGACATCGGCGCTGTGCACCGAGTCCATGTCGCCGCCGGGGCAGGTATGGATGCCGATGTTGCGCCGCTCGTCGGCGGAGAAGCGGTCCAGCACCCGGTTGTTGAGCTCGATGAAGAAGTCGAGCATGCCGCGGCCGGTCCAGGGGTTGCGCGGATCGTTCTTGCACGCCAGCCGCCCCTCGGTGAAGTCCATCGACACCCGCTCGGCACCGGCCTCGAAGCACTGGCGGATGTCCTTCTCGCACTCGTCGCACAGGTCGTCGAGGAACTGCTCGCGGGAGTAGCCCGGGACCTCCTCGTCCAGGGGATACAGCAGCGATAGCATCGAGGGTGCGATGACCGCCTGCTTGACCGGCTTGCTGGCCAGGCCGATCGAGTCCTTCAGGTATTCGGCGGCGTAGGTCTTGTAACGGAACGGGCCGCCGGTGAGCCGTGGCAGCTGGCGGTGATGGCCGTCGTCGAAGTAGGCAAAGTACTGCCCGCCGGGGGCCAGGTTGTCGGCCAGCCCCTTGCCGCCGAGGGTGTCCACGAGCGGGTACGTGGCGAAGCTCGACTTACGCTGCTCGCCGTCGGTCACGACCGGCTGCCCGGTCCGCTCCATGCGCTCGATCGAGTCCCGGCAGGCCGCGTCCTGAGCCTGGCGCAGCTCGGATTCGCTGATCCTGCCCTGCTCGTAGTCCTGGATGGCGTTCTGCAGCTTGAGCGGCCGCGGCAGCGAGCCGACGTTCTCCGTGGGAATCGGGAAATCCATGTGCACCTCCCTCCTGCGTCAGTGGGTGGCTGTCGTTGGTCGCACGCAGGCACATCGGTAACCCGATCAGGGGTAATGTCGCATCTCGGCGCTCCGGTCCGCCGAACGGCCGACGCCCTGGCCACTCACGTGGCCCGCGAGACGTGGCAATGCTCCCGGCCGGGTTACGTAAACCGTAGTACCCCGCCGCGGCGGGCGCAAACCGGCGTCCACCGGGGGACCCGGGTGCGGCGGTGCCGGAGACACCGGTACCGGCTCCCGCTCAGCGCTCCCCGGTCCAGCCCGCGACCTCGGTTATGGCCGCCACGTTGGCGTCGTCGTCCCGGCCCGGCTGCCAGGCGGAGGCGTTGAAGCGCCGCCCGGTGACGCCGTCGGCGGCACGGGAGGCGAGCCACAGCAACGGCGGCACCATCACCTCCGGCGGGAGCAGGCCGCGCCGGATCGCATCCGGAACCCCGTCGGGGATCATGCCGGTGAGCGTCGGCCCGCCCGGCAGCAGGGCGTTGACGGTGACGCCGGTCCCTTGCAGATCCTGCGCCCAGATGATCGTCTCCGATTCCAGCGCGGCCTTGGACGGCCCGTAGGGAGAAAAGCCGCGGCGGCGCATGGTCGCGTGGTTCATCGACACGTTGAGCACCCGGCCCCAGCCCTGTTCCAGCATGACGGGCACGGCCGCCCGGGTCATGAAGAAGGGCCCGTTGACGTTGCTGTCGATGACCATGCGCCAGACGTCGGGGTCGGTCTCCCAGAACCGCGTCGGCTGCTCCAGGAAGCGCTCGCTGACGTACTTCATGCCCCGGCCCGCGTTGTTGACGAGCACGTGCAGGCCACCGAAGCGCTCGCGCGCGGCCTGCACCACGCGCCCGCAGTCCGCGGGATCGGCGACATCCGCCAGCAGCGGCAGCACCCGGTCGGGGCCGGCCTCGCTTGCCACCGACTCGATCTCGCCGCGTTCCCGCGCGGCCGTGGCCACCACGCGCGCACCGGCCTCCGCAAGCCCCAGGACCATGGCGCGCCCCAGCCCGCGTCCGCCCCCGGTGACGATGGCCACGGTGCCGTCGACAGACTTCGTGCTCATGGGCTCCTCCAAGGGGGAAGGGGACGCCATTGTAGCCCAGGCGGTCGCGGGCTCGTCACGCGTCGCGGGAGCGGTCCGTCGGCGGCAGGCGCGCCAGGATGGTGCGGGCGACGATCAGGATCAGCAGCACCACGGCGAGGGTGTAGAGCTGCCCCGCGTCCCAGGACTGGGCGTAGACCTTGATCAGGAGTTCGCGCAGCAGGAACACGATGGTCACGTCGGTCAGGATCGACAGCCGGATCCGGTGGGTCCGTACGTACACCACGAACGTGCTGAACAGCTCGATCATGATGAACACGTTGAGCACGTTGCCCACGAGCTCCCGGAACTGCGGTTCCCCGACCCCGACCGTGCCGAAGGTCGGCACCAGCCGGATCACGTTGAGCAGCACCTCGTAGGTGGCAAAGCCCAGCGTCACCAGCATCACCAGCACCAGCACGATGACGATCGAGTCGATCGCGCCGTCGTAGAGCTTCAGGATCAGTGCCCGCGGGGACCGGCCCGCGCCCGTATTCCGCTTCTCCATCCGCTTCCCCTTTCCACCGCCGCTGGCCGGCAGGCGTCTCCGAGATAGTGAGTGTAGCGGCCCCGACGGCTGGCCGGGACGGGAGGCGATGGGATGACATAGATCAAAGTAGAAATTGCATAATAGATATTACATTATATCCCGCATGACGGTGTGGCTTTGCCCGTGCGATGCGCGCGCGGGCTCCGGCTCGAGGGAACGCGATGACGACCGAGAATCGTGGCGGCGGGGCGCTGCTGCAGGGCCTGCGCGGCAGTCCGAACAAGGCGCTGCTGGGCGCCACCATCGGCTTTTTCATCGGCTTCGGCGCGGTGTCGCTGTTCGGCCCGACGGCCCACAGCTTCACCCAGGTGATGAAGCTCAGCCCGGGCCAGGTCGGGCTGCTGGTCGCCATCCCCATGCTCACCGGCTCGCTGCTGCGCATCCCGTTCGGCGCCTGGGTGGATACCACCGGGGGCAAGCTGCCCTTCCTGATACTGCTGATCCTGTCCGTGATCGGCATCGCCGGGCTGTGGTGGATGCTGCTGGCGTTCTATCCGAATCACCTGGACCAGTCGCACTATCCGCTGCTGCTGCTGTTCGGGGCGCTGGGCGGCTGCGGCATCGCGGCCTTCTCGGTGGGCATCGGGCAGGTGTCGTACTGGTTCCCGCAGAGCCGCCAGGGCTGGGCCCTGGGGACCTACGCCGGGCTCGGCAACACCTCGCCGGGGCTGGTGGCGCTGATCCTGCCGCTGATCATCGGTTTCCTGGGCCTGTGGGGCGCCTACATGATCTCGGTGGTGATCGTGGTCGTGGGCATCGTGCTGTACTTCGTGCTGGGCCACAATGCGCCGTACTTCCAGCTCCGCCACAAGGGCGCTTCCCCGCAGGACGCCCGCCGGCTGGCGGGCGAGCGCGGGCAGGAGCTGTTCCCCCAGGCGAGCACGCTCAAGGCGCTGGTCGAATCCGCGAAACAATGGCGCACCTGGCCGCTGGTGGCGCTCTACTTCACCACTTTCGGCGGCTTCCTGGCCCTGACCGCGTGGCTGCCCACCTACTGGCAGAGCTTCTTCTCCACCTCACAGTGGACCGCCGTGATCCTGACCGCGAGCTTCTCGCTGTTCTCGTCCCTGATCCGGGTGCCGGGCGGAAGCTGGGCGGACCGGCTGGGCGGCGAACGGGTGGCGGGCGTGTCCCTGGCGACCCTGCTGGCCGGGGCCCTGGTGATGACCTTCTCCGGCAGCTTCGCCGCCTCGATCGCCGGCGAAGTCCTGGTGGCGGCGGGCATGGGCGTCAACAACGCCGCGGTGTTTCGCATGGTGCCGCACTACGTGCCGGATGCCGTGGGTGGCGCCGCCGGCTGGGTCGGCGGGCTGGGCGCCCTGGGCGGCTTCGCGGTGCCGCCGCTGCTCGGCCACTTCGTGGAGTGGATGGGGCCGGTGGGCTACGCGCGGGGCTTCGTGGTCTACGTGGGGCTCGCCGTGCTGAGCCTGGCGTTCACCGGGCTGCTGAGTTACGCGCTGCGGCGCCAGCACCCCGCCGCTGCCGGCCGGGGCTGAGCCGCCCCGTCGGGGCGTGGTCCGGCATTCTTGGACAGGGCACGGCGCGAAGATGTAGGTTGATTCCGTCTTTATGGGGTGGCCTCACCAGGCCAGGCAGGGCAGCGCTCGGGCGCCGGATCCCTGCCGGCACCATCCGCCGCGAGGGGAGTCTTCAGCGATGAGCCATTTCCTGGACCGCCTGTCTTTCTTCCGCAAGGACATC
>Ga0209921_1000351_pt1 | contig 15151 bp, 10 predicted proteins | sample SalPonF2_C_D2_MG_FD_185730 | JGI IMG/M metagenome (GOLD analysis project Ga0209921, IMG submission 185730) | Salt pond soil microbial communities from South San Francisco under conditions of wetland restoration - Salt Pond MetaG SF2_C_D2_MG... ...
AATATACGAGTTGCTCACAGCAATCCGGTAAGGAGGCGCTTTGGGCTCCCACTTGACGGTGGGGGTATTCGAGGACGCCGGCGCATAACACATCTTGGCGGCTTTACCCTGAGTCGCGTAAGCGCGGCTGTGCATACCTGCGGCCAGCGCCGTTGACAGCGCGAAGCCGTAACCAGTCAGTTCGAGAAATTGCCGTCTATGCATGTTTCTCCTCCGTTGCTTGTCATGGGCCACCGGCATCGGGGATGGCGCCGGGGCTCTCCGCTCCCGGCCGATTGCGAACATGGGCGTTTGGGCAGCGTCACAAAAAACGTAGCAGGGCTCCGGCCGATTCCCTAATCCGCCTTGGGTGCAGTACGGGGATGATGCCTGGGCGCGGACGCCGCGCGGGTCGCTTGTCTTGAAAGCACGTCCGAAACCAGCTATATGCCCATGTGAAGGCCCAGTGCCATCCAGCGCGTAAAAAGAACCCCCGCCAAAGCGGGGGCAGAGAGAGGATGAGCATGCAAATGCATGCGCGTGGCCGATATGCCGGCTAAAGCGCATCGGCCACAGTGGCAGCGGGACGCGACCCCACTGCCCAACACAGGACACGCGAGCGCCGGAATGGTTCCTCGATACGGCGGGTCAGCAGACGAGCGGTCGCAACGCGGCATCCGCCGACGGGGCCTCGCGTTGATCTAAGTCAAACGCTCCGGCGTCGGACACCTTAATATGACCGTTGCCAGGGCAAGGTATTCTGCCGCCGGCCTGTAAACCAGGTAAGGCCGGCAGCGTGCCGGAGTCTGCCTCTCCTCCGCACTGCTCTGGGATGTGGCATGGTCGGGCCGTCTCCATCGACGGCCCGCTTTTTCGCGCCTGAATAGGGGACCGTCAGACCCACGGCCCTTGGCCGTTCCATTGCAGAATTCGTAAAAGGTAAAAGGTGTAATACCTCATTAACCCCGGGCACGGTGGTACCGGGCGAACCATCGAATACACAGCGCACGGCGTGTGCTTGACTGTGAAGCATGAACAACGAGCGCCAACGCAAGCTCCCGCAGACCAGCGACTTCGCACCGCAAGAGCTCACACCCACCGTCGTGCTTTTGCTTGAGATATGCCATGCGCAGCAAACCGAGATTTGTAAGCGCTGCGCGATGAGATTGCGCAGCTGAAGGGCACCAACTCGAGAGCGGGCCGGATCACAGCGCGGGCGCCAAGCGTCAGGGCCGTACCTGCGGCAAGCACAAACGCCGCAAGACCCATCGGCTCGAGATTCATGACGAGATCACCGTTGCCCCGGCCCCGCCGCCCGGCAGCCGCTTCAAGGACTATGACGAGTTCACCGTTCAGGACCTGGTCATCCGCGCGCACAACACCCGCTACCGCCTCGAGCGCTGGGTGACGCCCGCAGGGGAGACGCTGCGCGGGCGCTGCCCGCCGCGCTCGACGGCGGCCACTTCGGGCCAACGCTGCGCGCGTTTGTGCTGTATCAGTACCACCATGCCCACGTCACACAGCCGCTGCTGCACGAGCAGCTCGGCGAATGGGGGATCGAGATCTCCGCCGGCCAGCTCAGCCGACTCATCACCGAGCCGTGCGAGGTCTTTCACGCTGAGAAAGAAGCGCTGCTGCGCGCCGGCGATGCGGGTTACGTCATCAATGAGGCAGCCTGCGCTTATATGCGGACTCAAGGCTTGGCGCACAAGCCGCTGGCACAGCTCGAAGCGCTGGCACCGCGCACGCTCGACAGCCAGGCCGCCTGGCAGGCGATGCTCACCGAGCTGGGGATCAGCCGCGAACGCCACGTGCGCATCGCCACCGAGGGCGCCTTGCTCGGCGCGGTGAGCGCGTCCGCCATCAATCCGAAGCTGGTCATCATCAGCGATGATGCCGGCCAGTTCGATGTTCTGACCCATGCCCTGTGCTGGATCCACGCCGAGCGCAACATCCGCGAGTACGTCAAAAAGCGCAAGATCAGCGGCTCGACCCGCAACGCCGCCTCGCATCGACACAACGAATATATCGAGCGCTACCACTATCTCGCCTACCAGCCGCTGCCCGGCGCACAGCAGCGCTACTTCGTCTTCGCCAACGCCACGATCGTCGCACTGCTCGGCTTCGGCGCCGCAGCCTGGAAGTGCCAGCCTCGGGATATCTTCATCGGCTGGAGTGCGGCGCACCGCGAGCGACAACTGCATCGGGTCGTCAGCAACGCCCGCTTCCTGATCCTGCCCTGGGTACATTGTCCCAATCTGGCCTCGACTATCGTGGCCCGCTCCGCACGACGCCTCGGCGACGACTGGCAGGCACGCTACGGGTACCGGCCCGTGCTCCTGGAGACCTTCGTCGAGCAGCCGCGCTTTCGGGGCACCGCCAACCGGGCGGCGAACTGGCACTGCCTCGGCCAAACTTAGGGCCGCGGCAAGCTCGATGTACACCATCGGACCGCTTTGCCCAGAGGGGAAAGGCGTCTGGGTCTATCCGCTGCAACAGACCTTCCGGCGTGCCCTCTGCGCCGACAACCGCGGCGGATGAGCACCGCTCTGCCCGAGGTTAATGAGGCCTTACGTAAAAGTCACATAACAATTTGTTAATACTACTTTTTTATTGGCTATTGAAAGTTTATGGCGCTATGCCGCAAAGTTGGGAACGAGTCTTACGCTATGGGTTTCTTAGGTGACGGCCGCTCGAACTCGTCCACGACTATCGAACGTCGCAAGCTGCCAACCCAACCACAGCACAGAGAGCGGCAACGATAACGTTGCACCGGCACAAAGCAACTGGCTAGGCCATCGATCAGGCGACGTCTCACTCTGTCAGTAGCACCTTGACACCGCGGACACTGCACCATGGCGGGACCAATCCATAGTAAGGGAAACACAGGCGTTACCACCCCACGCGACTACGGCCGGCGACAAATATACACAAATTCGATGCGGGAAAGTGCCGAATGGTTCCGCGGTGTACGCTAAAAAAGTAACGAGCGCAGTGGCGTCAAGAACATGCTGATTAGCGCTTAATTGCAGAGGCTTTGCCTGCGCTCGCGTCAGATCGCGCTCGCTCAATGAGCCACTGTAGGCCACGAACATCGGGCTGCGGAGTTTCAGCATACCCAATTCGAATACTGACTCCGCCAGCCTCAAGCCGGTCACTGCGCACTTTGTCGACCAGCGGGCACAAGCGTGCAGCGGCGCCGTCGGCGGTCCCTAAACCAACCAAGCAAAGTTCCTGTCGTCCGAGCCTGGCTACAAGGTCGCCGTTGCGACAGTTTGCGGCCAGCACCCGGGACAACTCATGCAACACGATATCTGCTCCATCGGTTGGTTGACCCGTATCGCCGTCGGTCGTACCGGCTATCTCGATGACAATGGCGAAAACCGACCGGCCCCACCGCTCCGCAAGTTGCAAGAGTGGCTCGGCCACCACGGACAAGCCGTCGCGATTATAAAGCTGCGTGAAGGTGTCCAACAGCGACAGTTCCCGCAACGTTCCCAAACGTTGGCCCACAGGCTGTTGCCGCTTTTGGCGCTCGACAGCGAACCGCAGCGTATGCAACAAATTGGGACCATTGGCTTCACAGTACAGCAAATAATCGGCCGCACCGTGACGCAACGCTGTCCAAGCGAGCTGCTCGTAACGACTTGCCACGACAACTACGACGGGCAAGTTAGGGTTGTCGCGCCAAAGCACCTGCACTTTACTGACACCTGCCGCGTCCTCCAGAAGCAGACCGGTCAGTACAACGTCGAAAGATTGTTTGGCAACAGCCTCCATCGCCTCTAGCCGACTCGTAACGCACGCACACTGAGCCTGCGGATAGATTTGTGTGATGGACTCAGCAAGGGTCCGTGCACGCTCGTCGGGAGCATCCACGATCAGCACATACATAGACGGCTAGCTTTACTGACATTGGATTAAGGTGCACCTAAGGTTATAGATAACTGAAAGCAAAAAGGCGTTGATGGTCGCCGTGCGGCTCGTAGTGCCCGCTATGCGGTCAAGATCCAGCTGTCTGCTTGACTCGTTTGCGTATACGACAGGGCACGAATCGTGGTCGGAAGCTAAGTCGATAAGATCCAGCTCTTGCGAGCAGCAAGCACCATGCGCAACCCGCGCTTTCGAGTCGGACGGTCAGCCCACCCGTGTTCCCCGGGCTTTTCGCCCCCATCTAACATGGCGGCTCTCACTTCCGCTGGACTTCAACTTGTCAGGTCAACCGCCCGCCGGCACCCGAGGCCAACGAGGAGCTATTTGCGCGGCAGTCTCAGCCATGCCATTGCTGTAAACGAGTCGCTGAAACATAGGCGTCACTTCCCGATACAGAAGGTCGAGAAAATATCGCCCAGCAGGTCTTCGCTGGTGTAGTCTCCCACGATCTCGCCCAAGGCCTGCTGTGCCAGCCTCAGTTCCTCGGCCAGCAGCTCGCCAGCCTGCCAGCCAAGCATCTGTTCACGTCCCCGCCCCAGCGCGCTGCGGGCACGAGCCAGCGCCTCCAAGTGCCGGCGGCGGGCGCTGAATACACCGCCTTCGGCGGCACGGTAACCCGCACACGCTTTGAGGTGCTCGCGCAAAGCGTCAAACCCGGCCCCGGTCCGCGCCGACAGGCGCACCCAGGAGCGCCCGCCTTCGCCCGCCGCAGGAGCGCGCCCGCTCAGGTCGCATTTGTTGTAAACGAGCGTCACTGCCGGACCGGGCGGCAAAACTTCCAGCAAAGCCTCATCGGCTGCCTCCACGCCTTCGCGGTCATCGACCAGCAACAGCACGCGCTCGGCGCCGGCGAGCGCGGCCTGAGCGCGGCGCACCCCTTCGCGCTCCACGGGATCGGCGCTATCGCGCAGCCCGGCGGTGTCGATCACCGTGAGCGGCATGCCGTCGATCTGCAGCTGTACGCGCAGCAGATCGCGGGTGGTGCCGGGTACGTCGGTGACGATGGCCGCGTCGTCTCCAGCCAGGCGATTGAGCAGGCTGGACTTGCCCACGTTGGGGCGGCCGGCGATCACCACCCTCATGCCATCGCGCATGACAACGCCGCGTCGAGCCTGGGCGGCCAACGCTTCGAAGTCCGCCAGGCATGCATCGACGCGCTCGACGACGTCGCTATTGGCGAGAAAGTCGACCTCCTCGTCCGGGAAATCAATGGCCGCTTCCACGAACGTGCGTAGCGCCCGCAACTGCTCGGCCAGAGAGTTGACGCGTCTGGAGAACTCGCCCTGCAGGGAGAGCATGGCGGCATGCGCCCCGTCGCGGCTGGCGGCATCGATCAGGTCGGCCACCGCTTCGGCCTGCACCAGATCCAGTTTGCCATTCAGAAAAGCGCGTTCGCTGAATTCACCAGGTCGGGCCGCACGCGCGCCTGCTTGCAGCACCGCTTGCAGCAAAGCATCCATCACCACCGAGCCGCCGTGTCCGTGCAGTTCCAGCACGTGCTCGCCGGTAAACGAGCGCGGAGTAGCAAAGTAAAGCGCCAGACCCCGATCCACGACGGCGCCTGCGGCGTCGCGGAACGCCGAGAAATGAGCGTATCGCGGCTCTGGCACTGTGCCCAGCAGCGCGCGAGCGACCTCGGGCACCGCGGGACCCGAGACGCGCACGATGCCTATGCCGCCGCGTCCGGGGGGCGTGGCGATTGCCGCAATGGTGTCGTCAGAGGCTAGGCGCGACGTTTTTTCGCGTCCTCGTGCTCCACCTTGCGCATGATGAGCCATTGCTGGGTCACGCTGATCAGCACGCTGGTGAGCCAGTACAGTACCAGCCCGGCAGGAAAGAAAGCGAAGAACACGGCAAGACCCAGAGGCATGACCATCATCAGCTTGCGCTGGGTCTCATCCATGGTCATGGTGCTGCCGGACAGCTTCTGCTGGAAGAACATCACCGCGCCGTAGAGGATGGGCAGGATGTAATACGGGTCGGGCGCGGACAGGTCGTGTATCCACAGTACCCAGGGCGCATGGCGCAGCTCCACGCTCGCCCGCAACACCTCGTACAAAGCGATGAAAACGGGGAACTGCACGAGCATGGGCCAGCAGCCCCCGAGCGGGTTGAACCCCTCCTTTTTGTAGAGGTCCATCATGGCCTTCTGCATGGCCTCGCGGTCGTCCTTGTGGCGCTCCTTGATTTGCTGGATGCGCGGTCCGAACTTGCGCATGCGCGCCATGGACTTGTACTGGGTCTCGGTCAGCTTGAAGAACAGCAGCTTGATGATGAGCGTGAGTATGATGATGGCCCAGCCCCAATTGCCCACCACGCCGTCGATCTTCGCGAGAAACCAGAAGATGGGTTGGGCCGCCACCGTCCAGATACCGTAGTTCACGGTGAGATCCAGGCCCGGTGCAACCGTCGGCAACACGTTCTGCAGCTTGGGGCCCATATAGAGCCGAGTAGTCAGAGTGGCTTGCTGACCGGCGGCCACCGTCTGCATAGAGCCCACGTAGCCGCCGACGTAAGCCTTATCGCTGCTCCCGGGGATGCTGCGCGGCTTGGCGAAATAACGCACCGTGTCGGTTTTGGACGGTATCGCGGCGGCTACGAAGTAATGCTGCACCATCGCCACCCAGCCGCCCTGCTGGGTGTCCTTAAAAGGCGTGGAGTCGAGATCGCCGAAGCCCAACTCATTGTACTTGTAGTTGTCGCTGGTTCCTTTCTCCTTGTAAACCGCGGCGCCGGTGAAACTCGACAGGAAGCGCGGGTTTTTCACCGGCGACTTCGGGGTGCGCCAGAACTGGACGTAGGGGCTCACTTTCCAAGGCTGCGAGCCGCCGTTGTCAACCTTGTAGCGGACACGAACCTGGTAGCTGCCGCGATGGAAGACATAGGTCTTTGTAACCTTACGCCCGTCCGGGCCCTGCCATACGAGAGGCACCTCAAGGGTCTTTTTTCCGGCCCCCAGCCGATAGTCGGTCTTGTTAACCGTGAACACGGCATGGTGATTGGGTGCCGGACCGCTCTGGGCTGTCAGCCCGCTCTGCGCGACAAAAAAGTATGGCAGTTTGTCGTTGAGGAAGTTATAAGGCTGATTGGGCTTGTCGGGCGAGACCGGGTACTGCAGCAGCGTCAAGCGGCGCAACGTGCCGCCGCGCGCGTCGATGGATGCTTTGACCACGTCCGTGGTGACGTGGATGATCTGTCCCGGCTGGCTCAACGCCGCCGGAGAGGACGCGTTTTGGCCAGTCGATGTGGTGGCCTCTTTGCCCGCGCTCTGTACCGAGGGAATCTCACCCCCGCTGGAGGCCGTCTGCTGCGATCCGGCCGAGGATTTGGCCGGCGCCCGTTGCTCGGCGGTGGAAGCGCTCTGCGGCGGTTGCGGCGGATAATCACGCTGCCACGCCTGCCACATGAAAAACAGTACTGCGCCCAGGGCGACGAGCAGGAAAAGGCGTCGATTATCCATACTAGGCTCGTTTTCGCGATTTGGGGACGGGGTCGACGCCGCCCGGGTTCAGCGGATGACAGCGCACCAGGCGCCGCAGAGCGAGCCAGCTTCCTCGTAGCGCCCCGTGCTGGCGCAAAGCCTCCACCGCATAACTCGAGCACGTGGGATAAAAGCGGCATCGGGGCGGCATCAGCGGACTCACCAAGCGCTGATACAGACGTATGAGCAGGATCAACAACGCCTGCATGGGTCACCAATCCGCTGCCACAGGTCGTTCAAAATTCTCGCTATGCCTGCGTTGTCCAGGGCCTTTGCCCCGTGACGCGCGATAATCACCACGTCCATACCCGACAATTTCTCCTGGTGGTGGCGAAAGCTCTCCCGAGTCAGGCGCTTGAGCCGGTTCCGGTCGACCGCCCGGGACGCCGCCTTGCGCGATACGGCCAGCCCCAAGCGGGCGCAGCCACCGTGGTTACTTGCCGCTACCGCCACAAAGTAACGCCCGCCGTAGCGGCGCCCCTCGGCAAATGCCCGCCGGTACTGATCCGCATTCAGGAGCCGGGCGCGCTTGGGAAAGCGCGCACCACTCATAGCTCGACTATGGGGACAACCGTGCGCGGCCTTTGGCGCGTCGTGCCTTGAGCACTTTGCGCCCGGCGCGCGTGGCCATACGCGCTCGAAACCCGTGGTCGCGCTTGCGCTTGATATTGCTCGGTTGGAAGGTTCTTTTCATGTCGCTGTACGCCGAATATGGAGGATCGGGGGGCTCGCACACACGGCCGCCCGCCAGAACCGCCGGAGTTTACCGTTGTCGCTGGGTCTCCCGCAAGGCGATACGCCCCTGTGGATAACACGGTCGACGCAATATAGACTGGGTCCATGACCCCGTCGGGACCGCGTTGCAGGAGTCGCTTTCGTGTCGGAATCCTTGTGGAACCGCTGTATCCAGCGGCTTGAAGCCGAATTGCCGGATAAGGACATCAACACCTGGATCCGTCCTTTGCACGCCGAGGAAGGACCCGGACGCATGCAGTTACTCGCGCCGAATGCGCTGGTGGTGGAACGGATCAAGCGCGACTATCTGGAGCGCATCCGCAGCCATCTCGATGAGCTTGCCAACGGCGAAGCGCCGCGCGTAGTGCTCAAGATCGGCACCGCCCAACACACCACGCACGCGCCACCATCGTCCGCGCCCATCGAAACCGGAACGGCTTCCGCCGCGGTGTACGGCAGCCGCCTCGATAGGCGTTATACGTTTGCCAACTTCGTTGAGGGCAAATCGAACCAGATAGCGCGTGCAGCGGCGGAGCAAGTGGCCGAGAAGCCGGGTGAATCCTACAACCCGCTGTTGATTTACGGCGGCGTAGGGCTCGGCAAGACACACCTCATGCACGGTGTGGGCAACCGTATGCTGGAGCGCAACCCGCAAGCGCGGGTGATCTACTTGCACTCGGAGCGCTTCGTGAACGACATGGTAAACGCCTTGAGGCACAACAAGATAACGGACTTCAAACAGTTCTACCGGTCGGTTGACGCCTTGCTTATCGACGACATCCAGTTTTTCGCCCACAAAGAACGCTCTCAGGAAGAATTTTTCCACACTTTCAACGCGTTGATTGAAGGGGATCAGCAGATCATCCTGACTTGCGACCGCTATCCCAAAGAGCTCGATGGCCTGGAGGAACGGGTCAAATCCCGCTTTGCTTGGGGCTTGTCCGTGGCTGTGGAGCCGCCGGAGTTGGAGACTCGCGTGGCCATCCTCATCAGCAAAGCCGAGCAGGCCCATTGCACGCTGCCGCAAGAAGCGGCATTTTTTATCGCCAAGCGCGTGCGCTCCAATGTACGCGACCTGGAAAGCGCACTGCACCGGCTAACGGCCAGCGCGCGGTTTACCGGCGAACCGATCACGGTCGACTTTGCGAGACATATTCTGCAGGACATGCTGGCGGTTCATGACCGGCTGGTGACCATCGACAATATTCAAAAAACGGTTTCAGCGTACTTCAAGATACGCGTCTCCGACCTGCTATCCGCGCGGCGGACGCGATCCATAGCCCGGCCCCGGCAAATCGCCATGTGTTTGGCCAAGGAGCTCACTAACCACAGCCTCCCGGAGATCGGGGAGGCATTCGGCGGACGCGATCACACCACGGTGCTGCATGCCTGCCGCAAGATACACGAGCTGCGCGACAGCGACAGCAGGGTCAACGAGGATTATCACAATCTCGCGCGCACTTTGAGCAACTGAACAAGCAGCGGGCAGCTTGTGGACAAGGTCGGGGACAACTCAGGACAACACGGCAGGCCGGAAATCGCCCACAGACGATCCACAAGCTGTGGGCCGTCGCAACGTCCACAAGCCCACTGCTCGCGGCGAACTCAACGGTTTGATGTTAAACAAAAATACTTGAGTTATAAAGAACTCGAGCGGAGACTAACTACTACTACTAACCCTAAGGTATTATTTAACGTTAGTAAGGATTACCGGGATCATCATGAAGTTCGATATTGAGCGGCAAAGACTCCTAAGCGCGTTGCAACCGGTCGTTGGGGTTGTCGAACGGCGGCAGACGATGCCGGTATTGTCCAATTTTCTGCTTGAAACGGACAACGGCAGCCTATTGGTTACGGGTACCGATTTGGAGCTTGAGCTCCTGGCAAGCGCCGAAGCCAGCGTGCACGAGTCGGGCCGGGCCGCCGTGCCGGCGCGCAAGCTCTACGATATTTGCCGTGGATTGCCAGACGAGGCGCACGTTTCATGTGAGCTCGCTGACCAGAAACTCCATATCCGGTCCGGGCGGAGCCGGTTCACGTTGTCAACGTTAGCCGCGACGGATTTCCCGGTAGTTGATGATATTGGAGAAACGAACAGAATAAATCTTGAAAAACAAACGCTTGAGCGTCTGCTCCACAAGACGCAGTTTGCAATGGCGCACCAGGATGTGCGCTATTACCTCAATGGCCTGCTGTTGGTCTTACGTGCGGACCGGCTACGCGCTGTTGCCACCGACGGTCATCGATTGGCACTGTGCGATGCTCCGCAGAGCATCGAGACCGAACACGAACAGCAGCTAATCATCCCGCGCAAAGCGGTCGCCGAGTTGCAGAAGTTATTGGGGGACGAGGTCGAGACCATACCTTTGGAGCTCGGAAGCAACCACCTGCGAGCCCAGATCGGGGCGGTTCGATTGACCACCAAGCTCATCGACGGCCGTTTTCCCGACTACGAACGTGTTATCCCCGAGGACGGCAACAAACTTCTCAGCGGTAATCGGCAAGGTATGCGGCAGGCGCTCGCGCGTACTGCCATTTTATCCAACGAAAAGTTTCGCGGCGTGCGTCTGGAGCTGAGTACGGAACGGCTCCGTCTCCAGGCGCAGAATCCGGACCATGAAGAGGCGCAAGAGGACATAGATGGTTCGTACGAAGGTGCGCCCATCGATATCGGTTTTAACGTCAACTACCTGCTGGACGCGTTGGCAGTCTTGGACGGCGAGGAATTCACATTATCGTTAAGTAGCCCCGATAGCAGTGGGCTAATCCGTGACGGCTCTGATCCTCACTGTCGTTACGTGGTGATGCCGATGCGGCTGTAAGGGTGGCGTATCTGAGGATCGGGGTACACAGTTGCGTGCACCATTAGAAGCTGTTGAAGCACCGTCGGGAGCGAAGGTAGTTCGTGGTCGCACGAGCCGCAGAAACCGCAGGGTATGCGATCAAACCATGAGGATTTCGAGCACCGCACGGCCGCGAAACTCCTGACGCAGTAGGTTATTAAACAGTTTCTTATAGATTGCCGAACCAGCGCATCCAAAGCTCGGGCAGCGCAGTTCGGCGAATCGGATCGCACTGTGTGTTTTAGGCGTCCCACGATGGGGCGCAGGCAGACATGTATTTTACGGATATCCGCGTCAATTATTTCCGGTGTCTTTCCGGCGTGCGCCTGCAACCTTCCCCGGGCCTTAATCTGGTGGCGGGTGATAATGGCACCGGGAAGACCAGTTTCCTGGAGGCCCTTTTATTTCTATCCAGGGGACGTTCGATGCGCGGGGCCCGGCTATCGGATTTGGTTCAGCACGGGCGGTCTGGGTTCACGGTATTCGCGGAATTTAAGTCCGATACACCAGGAGTCGCGCATCGGGCCGGAATTACCCGCAACCGGTCGGGTGAAGCGGCAAGCCGACTGGATGGGCGATCCAAAATACCGGTGTATGAGCTCGCCTCTGCCTTGCCGGTGCAGGTAATCGAGCCTGGATTGCACAAGCTGATCGAAGAGGGCGCTTCCAGGCGCCGGCAGTTCGTGGATTGGGGAGTGTTCCACGTGGAACAGGCGTTTTACGCCGCGTGGCGTGAATACCGGCGCGCTCTGCTACAGCGCAATCATGCGTTGCGAAACGTACTGCCCCGAAGCGAGATTGACCTTTGGACGGCACGTCTTGCGCAGGCCGGAGAGGCAGTGGACGCTCAGCGAAGGGCATACCTGGATCGGTTGGAACCGATCCTCTCTGAGTGGTCGCAGAGGCTGTTTAAGAACCCTAACCTTAGTGTCTCTCTCCGCTATTTTCAGGGCTGGAAACAGGGAGTAACGTTACAAGACGCATTGTGGGCGCGGCGCGCTCACGATGCCGCGTTGGGGCATACGTCCGTCGGGCCCCATCGGGCGGATGTGGGTATATCGATGGGCGCAACCGAAGCCAGGCATACCGCCTCGCGCGGGCAACAAAAGATGGTTTTTATCGCGTTGGTACTCGCACAGCTAACAGTTTTCCGGGAAGCGACCGGAGAGACGGCAGTGCTGCTCGTCGACGATCTTGGTGCGGAGTTGGGGGCTAGCTATTTAACGAGTGTCTACGCGGCCTTACGGTCGCTGCAAAGCCAGACCTTTGCCACGTTAGTGGATGAGCGCATCCTCGGAGCGGAGGTCGGGGGCGGAGTACCCGTGTTCCACGTGGAACACGGCCGTATATCGCCTCCGTGATATAATGACTCGATCGCAAAAAATTAGCGACGTATTGCGCGCTTACAGGTACCGAGCTTATGGCTGACGCGGGTGCAGCTGCCTACAATTCCTCCAGCATCAAAGTCCTCAAAGGCCTGGAGGCCGTTCGTAAAAGACCGGGGATGTACATCGGTGACACCGACGACGGCACCGGTCTCCACCACATGGTCTTCGAGGTGGTGGATAATTCTGTTGACGAGGCGCTTGCGGGGTTTTGTACAGACATCAGTGTGGTGCTGCACTCCGATCAGAGTGTCACTGTGGCCGACAATGGCCGCGGTATTCCGGTCGACATGCACGAGGAAGAGGGCCGTTCCGCGGCGGAAGTCATCATGACGGTCCTGCATGCAGGCGGTAAATTCGACGATAACTCGTATAAGGTGTCGGGCGGGCTGCACGGGGTCGGCGTTTCCGTGGTCAACGCGCTATCCGAGCATCTCAAACTGACCATTTACCGCGACGATACAATCTACCGGCAGGAATACTCACTGGGCGAGCCGTTGGGTCCTCTTAAGGCCGTCGGTGACACGCAGTTAAGCGGTACGGAGATTACCTTCACCCCGAGTCCCAAGGTCTTCCGCAATATTGAATTCCACTACGAAGTCTTGGCACGTCGTCTTCGGGAATTGTCGTTCCTGAATTCCGGTGTGAAGATACGGCTGCGCGAAGAGGCGACGCAGCGCGAGGATGTATTCGAATACAAAGGTGGCATCCGAGCGTTCGTTGAACACCTGAATCGCAACAAGACCCCGCTCCATCCGACGGTCTGCCATTTCACCGCTGAACGTGATGGGTTGATCACCGAGGTTGCCCTGCAGTGGAACGACTCGTACCTGGAGAACGTGTTTTGCTTCACAAACAACATCCCGCAACGCGACGGTGGTACCCATCTTGCGGGATTTCGCTCGGCGCTGACGCGTACTGTGAATACGTACATTGAGACTGAAGGGTTAGCACGTAAGGAAAAGGTGTCGCTGTCCGGCGAAGACGTGCGCGAAGGTTTGACCGCGGTCGTCTCGGTGAAGGTCCCTGACCCCAAGTTTTCCTCGCAAACTAAGGACAAGCTGGTCTCGAGCGAGATAAAGCCGGTTGTGGAATCGGCGATGAACGAGCACTTGGCCGACTTTCTGATCGAGCACCCTCAGGAAGGCCGCCTGATCGCCCAAAAAGTGATCGAGGCGGCGCGGGCGCGCGACGCGGCACGTCGGGCCAGAGAAATGACGCGCCGCAAGGGCGCGCTGGACGTGGCCGGACTGCCCGGTAAACTCGCCGACTGTCAGGAAAAGGATCCGGCCCGATCCGAGCTATTTCTGGTGGAGGGCGACTCCGCGGGCGGGTCCGCCAAGCAAGGGCGTGATCGGCGCAATCAGGCAATCCTGCCTCTGAAAGGGAAGATACTCAATGTAGAAAAAGCTAGGTTTGACAAGATGTTATCGTCAGCAGAGGTGGGCACCCTGATCACCGCGCTGGGTTGCGGTATCGGCCGCGACGAGTTTAATCCGGACAAGCTACGCTACCATCGCATCATCATCATGACCGATGCGGACGTTGACGGTTCGCATATCCGCACCCTGTTGCTGACCTTTTTCTACCGGCAGATGTTTCCCTTGGTGGAGCGCGGGCATGTCTATATTGCCCAACCGCCGCTCTACAAGGTCAAGAGCGGCAAGCAGGAGTATTACGTCAAGGATGACCGCGAGCTCAACGATTATCTGCTGCAAATCGCCTTGCACAAAGCGAAGTTACGGGTTTCAGCGCAGGCGCCGGCGATAAGCGCGACCACCCTCGAGGAACTCGCCCACGAGTACGCGCGTGCGATGGACACCGTCAAGCGCCTTTCGCGGCGTTATGACCCGTTGATTTTGGAGCAGATGATGTATTTGCCCAACTTGGCGCGCGAGGAACATCGCAGCGCCAAGGCGCTGGCGCAGTGGTCGCAATCCCTGGAGGAGAGGCTGTCGGCACACGGAGACGAAACGCTTGTCTACCGAGTGGAAATCCGCCCGCCGGCGATGGACGTGCCCCTGCAGCTGCGCGCGACGCGCCTCAGCCACGGCATTCCCCATGACTTCACTTGGCAGGACGGTTTTTTCGCGTCGACGGAATATCAACGTCTCACCCAACTGGGAGACCGTCTCAACGACTTGATCGAACCGGGCGCAGTGATCGAGCGTGGCGAGCGCTCGCAGTCCATCGAGTCTTTCAAACAAGCCTTCGAATGGCTTATGAGTGAGGCGAAAAAAGGTCAAAATATTCAGAGATACAAAGGGTTAGGCGAGATGAACCCGGAGCAGCTATGGGAGACGACGATGAACCCGGAGACCCGCCGCCTGGTGCAAGTGCGCATCGAAGACGCCGTGGCCGCCGACGAGCTGTTTACCACGCTGATGGGCGACCAGGTTGAGCCGCGGCGCGAGTTCATCGAACACAATGCGCTCATGGTGAGCAATCTGGACGTTTAAAGTCGCCGCCGAGGCGTTGGCAAACCTGCGCCGTTAGGGGTGGCGTATCACCCGTCAGCGGACGCACCGAAACGGCCCTCGACGATGGCGTCGGCCGTTGCGCCCAAGTCGTCGAAGATAGCGACGTCCCGCAGCCGGTCGCCGTAGGCCGCAATCGTGCTCCGGCCGTGACCGGTAGTCACAAGTATCGGTCGGGCTCCCACCGCGCGCGCCGCGACTACATCGCTCCATTTGTCGCCGATAAAGCTGACACGGGTGAGATCGGTCTGGAAACGCCGCGACACGTCGCCCAACAGGCCGGTTTCCGGTTTGCGGCATGCGCACTCCTCGTGCGGC
>Ga0209921_1000353_pt1 | contig 15108 bp, 13 predicted proteins | sample SalPonF2_C_D2_MG_FD_185730 | JGI IMG/M metagenome (GOLD analysis project Ga0209921, IMG submission 185730) | Salt pond soil microbial communities from South San Francisco under conditions of wetland restoration - Salt Pond MetaG SF2_C_D2_MG... ...
AGCGGCGATGGTGATCGAGGGCGGGGCCAGCGCGGTATCGGCCCAATAGGCACGGTTGGCACGCATCTCCGAAGCGAGACTGTGCGCGTCCAGGCTTGCCAGCGACCGGATGTGCGCCTGGGTACTATTATGAATGGCCAGGGCCTGCATGCCCGCCACACCCAGCAATCCGATCATGATGATGAGCAAGGCAATCAACGCCTCGATCAGCGTGAATCCACGCTGCCCGGGTCGCGACGACCGATTAACTGACAAATTCACTGACAGCCTCCACTACTGGTACTCAGACTCCCGGCACGCACGAGCTTGACGCTGCCACCATGTACGTGCCCCGTACCCTGCGCACACGCCTGCACCACCAAAGAGGTAAGGCTGTTGCCGGAAAAAGTCGGGCTGGCGAAACCCATGCGGTCAAAGCCGATCACGCCACCCGGGCTGGTCAAAGTGACCCCGTTTCCGACCGGCCCGTGCACGCGCAAAATCGTATCCGTACTCGCATCGTACTGATCGTTGCCGTTCGCATCGACGAAGCTGATCCAGCCCTGGTTCCACTCCTGCGGGCCATTGGCCGTGGTATTACAACTGGGAGAGGTCGCATATGGATTGTTGCTCGGGCAGACGACCACGGTCTGGCCACGCGCCACCGCCTCGGCACGCGCCGCGCCCAGCGCGTTGGCAAAGTCGTTCAGCGCACCGACAATCTGATTGTCCGCGGTCAAAGCCCGGTACGAGGGAACCGCAATGGCGGCGAAGATCGCGATCAGGGCAATCGTGACCAACAGTTCCATCAGCGTGAAGCCGGGCTGGCTTTTACGGTTTTTCATGCTTTTCTTATAGCTTGTATCGGACACAAGTGCCAGAACAACGCTCGTTATTTGACGACGAACGGCACTTTGGCGGCCCCGAACGGTCACTACCCGTACAATAGAGCCCGGCCATAGAGGGCGCCCCATGACCTCCACACGTCTATCCATAGAGCAGCTGCTCACGCCGTCAGAAGCACGCAGCGGGCTGCGTGGCCTCGAACGCGAAGCCCTGCGGGTGACCCCCACGGGTCATATCGCCCAGACACCCCATCCGCAGGCGCTGGGCTCGACATTGACACATCCGTCCATCACCACGGATTTCTCCGAAGCCCTGCCGGAATTCGTGACATCGCCCTATCCGGACAGCAAGGACACCCTGGCCGAGTTGCGCGACATAGAGGCCTTCGTCGCGCGCAACCTGAGCGATGAACTGTTGTGGATGACCAGCATGCCCTGCTTCATCGACAACCCCGACACCATCCCCATTGCGGATTACGGAACGTCCAACGTCGGCCGCATGAAACACCTCTACCGGGTCGGCCTGCACCATCGCTATGGCCGCGCGATGCAGGTCATCGCCGGCGTCCACTTCAATTATTCCTATCCCGAATCGCTCTGGAATCCCCTGTTCGCGGCCAGCGGCCAAACCGCTTCGCGCGAAGCCCGGGATGCCGCCTGGATGGGAATCGTGCGCAACGTGCAGCGCCACGGCTGGCTGCTGGCCTACCTTTTCGGCGCCTCGCCCGCGGTGTGCCCGAGCTTCACCCAAAACCCGCCGGCCTGGCTGACGCGCCTGTCCAACGGGACCCTGGCCGCACCGCATGGCACCTCATTACGCCTGTCCGATATCGGCTACAAGAACACCAACCAGGCCTCCCTGACCATCTCCACCAATACCCTGCCCGAGTATGTGGCCGACCTGTCGCGTGCCCTGGCCACCGAGGAGCCCGCGTACGCCGCCATCGGGTTGCGCAACGGGGAAGACTGGCGTCAGCTCTCGGCGGGCATCCTGCAAATCGAAAACGAATACTACGGTCTCGTGCGCCCCAAGGCCCAACCCCGTACCAACGAGCGCCCGACCCTTACGCTCCTGCGCGAAGGCGTGCGCTACGCGGAAGTGCGGGCGCTCGATATCGACCCATCGACACCGCTCGGCATCACCCCGGAAACGATGGATTTCCTCGAGCTGTTCATGTGGTTCTGCCTGCTCGAGCCGAGCCCGCCACTGAGTTCCGGCGACTACCTGGAAATCGATTACAACCAGCTTAATGTCACCGTGCGTGGGCGCGAACCGGGCCTGCGGCTGCGCACGGCGCGTGACTGCATCGCATTGCGGGACTGGGGGCTGGCCATCGTCACGGGCCTGGTGCCGATCGCGGAGTATCTCGACAAGGGGCTCGCCGAGCCCCGCTATGCCGCCGTCGTAAAGCATGCGGAGGCTTGTCTGCGTGATCCAGACCTCACACCATCGGCCCGGGTCCTGGCTGAAATCGAAGGCAACGAGCGCGGGTTTCTGGCCTGGGCGCTTGAGCGCGCCCGCCAGCACACCGCCACTTTGACCACCCTCCCGCTCCCGGCAAAGATCGAAGAACAATACCGGAAGAGCGCCCGTGAATCGCTGCTCAGGCAGGCGGCGCTGGAGGCTGAATCCGCGGAACCTTTCGAGACGTATCTCGCACGATACTATGCAGGTATCTGATAGACGCATCCGCCCGGAAACGGCTAATACGGAGATTCCATGCACTTCTCGCTTCAGAAAAACGCTTCGCCAGCCCCGCTGACCGCGGCCCTCGCCGCGCTCGAGCACATCGTGCTGGGCAAACCGGAGAAGATCCGCCTGGCGCTGGTCTGCCTGCTCGCCGAGGGGCATCTGCTGATCGAGGACATACCGGGCGTGGGCAAGACCACCCTGGCCCGCGCGCTCGCGCAGGTACTCGGGCTGGGATTCCAGCGCATCCAGTTCACCAGCGACCTGCTGCCCGCCGACATCATCGGCGTCACGGTCTTCGAGCGTGAACACGAACGCTTCAGTTTCCGCCCGGGCCCCTTGTTCGCGCAGGTGGTGCTGGCGGACGAAGTCAACCGGGCTACGCCGCGCGCGCAAAGCGCCCTGCTGGAGGCCATGCAGGAACGCCAGGCCAGCGTCGACGGTATCTCGCATCCGCTGCCCCGCCCGTTCTTCGTCATCGCTACGCAGAACCCCCAGGAACAGATCGGCACTTACCCGCTGCCGGAATCACAGCTCGACCGCTTCGCCATGCGCTTGAGCCTCGGCTATCCCCAGCCGGCTGCCGAGCGCGCACTCTACGCAGCCGAGGACCGGCGTCATCTCCTCGAGCGTCTGGAACCCACCCTGACGGCGGAAGACGTGATCGCGCTGCAGGCACGGGTCGGGAAAATCACGATGGCCCCGGCCCTGCTCGATTACGTCCAGGCGCTGGTTGGCTGGACCCGTGATTGTGAGCGTTATCACCATGGCCTCTCGCCGCGGGCGGGCCTGTCGCTGGTCCGCCTGGCCCGGGCGCATGCATTGCTGGAGGGACGCAACGCGGCATTGCCCGAGGATGTACAGGCGGTATTGCCCGCCGCCGTCAACCACCGCCTCGAGGCTCGCAGGGACGAGCGTTCGGGCGAGGAAATCGCCCGTGAACTGATCGAGGCCGTGGCGATCCCCTGATTCCCGTCCATGCGCGTTTTCCACTTCCTGCGGCATTGGATGGACCGGACGACTTCGAGGCGTTCGGTCGGCAACAACTGGCCCGTGGCCGTGGCCAACAGGCAAATATTCATCCTGCCCAGCCGATTCGGAATCACCGGTGCCGGTGTGGCCCTGGCCCTGTTGCTGGTTGCGCTGAATTACCAGAGCAGTCCTGTTTTCCTGCTGGCTTTTTTCCTGGGCTCCCTGTTGCAAACCGCCATGGTGATTACCCACCAGCATCTGCGCGGCCTGGTTATCAGCGACATAGCCGTGGATCCGGTTTTCGCGGGCGAGGCACCTTGCCTCCGCATTCGCGTCAGCAACCTGCGACGCCGGGCCCGCCCCGGGTTGCAGTGCTTCGGCGGCGAACACGGCAGCAGATCACTCACGCTCCAGTCCGGCGACACGGACAGCCTGACAGTGGACCTGCCCGCTAGTGGCCGCGGCCGCCATCAATTGCAGCGGCTCGGCCTGGCCTGTACGGAGCCCTTCGGCACTTTTCGCGCCTGGTCCCGGCTGCAACCGGTGGACTACATCGTTTACCCGCGACCCGCGGCCGATGCTCCGCCGCCACCCGGCTTCGCGGGGCATGGCGGATCGGGTACGAAGCATGCCCAGCCCGATGACTTCGCCGGACTGGCACGCTACCGACCCGGTGACCGCCCGGGGCAAATCGCCTGGCTCGCCTATGCGCGCAGCGGCGAACTCGAGCGCAAGCACTTCGCGGGTGGCGGAACAAGCATCCATTGGCTGGACTTCAGCGAGGTGCCCGGTACGGATACGGAAAAGCGACTGTCGATCCTCACCAGCTGGTGCCTGGCCGCCGAGCACAGCCAGCAACCCTGGGGCCTGCGGCTGCCCGGCCACCGGATAGCCGCAGGCAAAGGGCCCCGGCATCTGACGGCCTGCCTGCGTGCCCTCGCCCTTTTCCCCGGCCCCTACGACGGGAACGGCTGAATGCGCCCGGGTCACGACAAAGCGCTGAAAGACCGGGCGCCGGGCAGCGAAAACGCATCTCCCGCGCAAGCGCATCGCGCGCTGATCGCCCTCGCCGCCGCGGCCATGCCGTTTTTCTTCAGCCTACCCCCGTGGGTCGCGGGCGGCGCCCTGGTCATCATGGGCTGGCGCACATTGCTGTTGCGCACCCGCCGCCCCCTGCCCGGGATCATCGTCAAGACCATTCTGATTTTCCTGGCCCTGGTGGCTGTCGTCATCAGCTTCCGCAGCTTCGGCGGAGCCACTGCAGGGGGCGCGTTCCTGGTCATAACCGCAGCCCTTAAATCCCTGGAAAGCCGCAGCGTGCGTGATTTCCGCATTGTCGCGCTGTCCTGCTGGTTGCTGCTGGGCGCCGCCTTCCTGCTCGACCAGTCCCTGGTATTGGGCATTTATGCCGTATTCGTTGCATGGCTTTCGGTACTGGCCCTGCAGGGCGTCCACGAAACACTGGGTTGGCCGGCTCGCGCCAGGATTACCGGCCGGGTTCTGGTAGCCGCCCTCCCGGTGGCGCTGATCCTCTTTGTGATGTTTCCACGCCTGCCGGGACCCCTGTTCCGATTCGGCGCCCCCAAGCTCGCCAGCGTCAGCGGACTTTCTGACATCCTTTCGCCGGGCAGCATTGCTGCCCTGTCGCAGTCGAACGCCATCGCTTTTCGCGTGAAGTTCCAGGCCGCGGTGCCGAAACCGGCTGCACGTTACTTTCGAGGACCGGTTTTTACGCATTTCAACGGCACGACGTGGCTGACGAATCGTGACATCCATCCACACCTGGCGGGGCAGTTCAAACCGAGCGGCACGGCCGTGCACTACCGCGTCCTGGAACGCGCCAACGGCACCCGCTATCTTTTCGCCCTCGCCTTGCCCGTCCGGATATCGACCGCATCCCGCCTGACCCCCGACTATGAACTGCTGGCCCCTCATCGCCTCTGGAACGACATCGAATACAACGGCGTGTCGTTTCCGCATTACGCGGCGCAAGTGCGGCTCCCACCGGCCACCCGTGCCGCCAACCTGGAACTGCCGTCGGGTGCCGATCCACGCACACGCGCCCTGGCACGGAAATGGCGCGGGGCCTCGAAGACACCGGCCGGGGTCGTACGCAAGGCACTGGCATGGTTTCGCGACAAACCTTTTTATTACACGCTGAGGCCGGGCCGGCTGTCGGGCCGCAACCAGATCGACACCTTCCTGTTCCGGACCCGGCGCGGGTTCTGCGAGCATTACGCCAGCGCCTTTGCGGTTCTCATGCGCGCTGCAGGAATACCAACACGGGTGGTCACCGGCTACGCGGGCGGGGCGATCAATCCTTATGACGGCTGGCTGGTGCTGCGGCAATCCAACGCCCACGCCTGGGACGAGGTCTGGCTGGCCCATCGCGGCTGGGTTCGCGTGGATCCGACCAGCGTGATTCCCCCGGGGCGCATCGAGGCTTCTGCGGCCAGCGCGGTAGCCAGCAGCCCCGTCAGTCATTTCCGGCATCTGGACACTGGCTTTTTCTGGCACATCCGCAACTTCTGGGACGCCGTGAACACCACCTGGACCGAGTACGTCATCGGCTATGGCCATTCTCTGCAGAACCGGCTGTTCGACAAGCTGGGGCTTGCCGGCGCAGGGCCACTGGCAGCGGCGCTGCTGATGGTTGCGCTCGCGGCGATGGCCGGCATGCTGGTAGCGCTGTTCGGCTTCACGCAGTGGCGCACGCGCGAGAAGGAGCCCGTAAAACGGATTTACTCGCGGTGGTGCCGCAGACTCGCACGTTCCGGGCTTGAGCGCAGGCCGTGGGAAGGGCCCGTGGATTTCTCCCGACGTGTCGCCCGCGCCTGGCCCGAACGCGCGAGGGCCGCGGACGAGATTGCCCGGCTTTACTGCGCGGCCCGGTACGGGGAAGATGCGACCGCGACCGAAGCCCTCAAGCGTCGGGTACGGCAATGGCGGCAAGCCGGTCCCGGCCCAGCGGCAACAGCCACAAGACGACGAGGCCGATCAGGAAGAGGATCCCGATAGCCGACACGGCGAGATGAGGATTGCCCGTCGCGGTTTGCACGATGGCCACGATCAAGGGCCCGATAACCGCCGAGAACTTGCCCATCAAGCCATAGAACCCGAAAAAGGCGGCGCTCTCTTCGCGGGGGACCAGACGGGCATAAAGCGAACGGGAAAGACTCTGGGTACCTCCCTGGACCAGGCCTACCAGTATCGCCAGCAGAAAGAACTGCCACGGGTGGGTAATGAAATCGGCGTATATGACGACGGCCAGATACACCACCAAACCCAGGCTGATGCCGGCACGAGGACCAATCCGCTCGCCCAGCCAGCCGAATCCCAGCGCGGCCGGAAACGCCACGAACTGCGTCACCAGCAAGGCCAGCAACAGCGCGCTGGAGGGTAGGCCCACGGCCAGGCCGAAGCCGACAGCGAGCTTGAAAACGCTGTTGACTCCGTCGATATAGAACCAGTACGCAACGAGAAACCCGAGCAGCACCGGAAACGAGCGCAGGCGCACGACCGTCCGGCGGAGGTGAGCCAAGCCCTCCACCACGGCCGTACGCATGGCGACGCCCTTGCGTGGCTCGTGAACTCCGCGAAGCAGGAGCAGGGCGAAACCACCCCACCAGACGGCCACGGTAACGAAAGCAGCCCGCACCGCCGCACTCTCATCGGCGAGCCCGAACCAGTGCGGCTCATGCACCATGATCACGTTGATCAAAAGCAGCAAGCCTCCACCCAGATACCCCAGGGCATAGCCGAGGGCGGAAGCGCGGTCGAGCCGGTCACGGCGGGCCACATGCGGCAGCAACGCATCGTAAAAGACGTTACCGCCCACGTAACCGAGGCTACCCAGCCCGAACAGGACCATCGCCCAGACGTTGGCACCGTGCCCGGGCACGACGAGCAATCCGGAAGCCGTCACGCCGAGGGCGAGAAATACCCCCAGGAAACGCTTGCGATGCGCGCCGCGATCGGCAATCGATCCCAGGACCGGAGCCGCCAAGGCAATTGCCAGGGCAACGGCGCCATTGACCCACGCCAGTAATGCGAAAGCCTGGCCGTGGCTCATGCCGCCGCGCCAGAACTTGTCCAGGAATACCGGGAAAAACCCGGCGATAACGGTCGTGGCAAAAACCGAGTTGGCAAAATCGTAGCTGGCCCAGGCCCATGCTTCACGTCCAAGCCCGAGACGTCCCTCGAATATGCGCATCGACTGATGTCCTTGCTTGTTTCCGGCATCATACCTGCACAGAAGCAGGGCACTTGACCCATGCGGCATAATCGGTTCCCTGTACTTGGCTGACTTCCACCTTGTTCGAGCCCGACCGCATTGCCGTCCACTACGCCGAACTGACTCTCAAGGGCCGGAACCGGGCCAGCTTCGAGACGCGCCTGGCCCGCGAGGTACAGGCCCGGCTCAAGCGACTGGGCCTCTCCTGGCCTGTCGAACGCCGTGCTGGGCGGATGGCCATCCGTATCCAGGACCGCCCCGATTCACTCCCGCAGGTGCTGGAAGCGTTGGGTAAAGTGCCCGGTATTGCCACCTACTTCCCGGCGCGTTTGTTCCCCTGGGACGAGGCCGGCAATAGCGTTACCGCCCTGGAAACCGGGCCGGTCGCAGCGGCGCTCTTCGAGCTGGCCGCGCAAGAGCATGTAGCCGGGGGACGATTCGCGGTCAGGGTGATACGGCATGGCGATGCGCCCCACCACATCTCGACCCGGGCCCTGGAGAGATCTCTGGGCGCAAAAATTCTCCAGGACACGGCTTGGGAGGGCGTGAATCTGGACAGGCCGGACTGCCGCTTCCGCCTCGACCTCGAGGCCGATGGGGTCCAGCTCTCCGCCAGCCGCCTCCCCGGCCTCGGGGGCATGCCGGTGGGTTCCGCCGGGCGCACACTCTGCCTGCTATCGGGCGGAATCGACTCCCCGGTGGCTGCCTTTCTCATGGCGCGCCGGGGATGCCGCGTGCATTGCCTGCACTTCAGCGCCAATTACCTGGATCGCGACCAGGGCGAGCACACGCCGGTGGGACGCCTGGCACAGCGGCTGTCCGGCTATACCACCAGCTTGCGGCTGTCGATCGCCCCCTATGTCCCCTTCGACCTGGCGATGAGCGGGCCGCGCACCGGCTACGAGTTGATCCTGTTCCGGCGTTTCATGCTGCGCACCGCACAACGGCTGGCACGGCACCAGCACATCGAGTCCCTGGTAACGGGTGACAGCCTGAGCCAGGTGGCCTCGCAGACCATGGAAAACATCGCCGCGCTGGACGACGCGGTCGAACTTCCGGTGTTCAGGCCACTGATCGGGTTCAACAAGCAGGAAATCATCTCCTGGGCCAGAAAAATCGGGACGTACGAGACTTCCATCGAACCCTACAAGGATTGTTGCGCCCTGGTATCGCGCGGGCCCAAGACGCGGGCCAGGGCGGAACGGCTACGTGCGCTCGAAGTCGAACGCATAGCCGACTACGACGCTCTGGTAAACCGCGTGCTGGCGGAAACCACGACCCTGCATTTCGAACTGGGCGAGCTGGTCGACAAGAAACAGGAGACTTTTTGACAGGTTCGAGCCTTGCAGGTAAGTTTGCACCACTTCTCGAGAGTTTTTTCATGAAAGCCGTTTTCACTTTCACTGCCACCGCGGCTCTGGGGCTTGCCCTTTTACTCGCTGCAGGCTGCGCCAGCCAGACTGCGACCTCCGGGAAGCAACTGCTCATCGACGGACAGACCTTGGCATCACTGCTGCCCGCAAGCCAACGACACCAGATCAAGAACTCGATTCCGGAGCGCTATCGAGGCGATGTACTGATTGCCCAGGCCATGGGCCATCTGCTCGACGCTCACCAGAAAAAGGCCGTCGAAGCGACCAACGCTTATCTCGCCAAAGTCGGCAGGCATCGGCCCCATCTGAATGGTTGGCTGGTGGTTCGCGAAAACGGGGTGGAGAAAGTACTTTTCATCACCAAGCACAATACGACACCTTACGTAGCGGCCATAGCCAGCAAGGTCCACAAGGGCGGCGCCCGTATCAAGGTCCTGCACACACCCAGGAAACTGGATAGCGAAGAGTCGGCCCTGTGGCAGGCACGTGAACTCGCATTCCAGGCAAAGATGAAGCCCTGCAGCAAACAATACCATCCAGTGGTATTGCCGGTTACCGCTGCCGGGGTCAATGAGATTTACGTCTATTTACTGCCTCTGGCCTCAACTGACAAGATCGTGCTGGGTGGCTATTACCGGGTGCGGATCAACGCACGGGGAACACGCATCCTGGATACGCACGCCTACACGCATGCCTGTCTGGAAGTAGAACGCAGGCCACAGGCCATAGGCGCGGGTGTCACCGAACTGGAAAGCCCCACACCCACCGCGCCACAGGTCTATGCCAACCTGCGCTACAAGCTGCCCATCTATGTCTCGACGAATCAAAACCGGTTGCGTTGGAAAATCGAGCAAGGCCGCATCAGCCTCCTGAAGAAACCATCGCCGTAACAACGCCACTATCCGATAGTGAACGCGGGTTTCAAGGATCATTTTTCGGGACACGCCTCCGCCTATGCCGCGGCAAGGCCGGGTTATCCGGACGAGGTGTTTGCCTGGCTGGCCGATAACGCTCCTGCATGCAACCGGGCGTGGGATTGCGCTACGGGCAACGGCCAGGCCGCAGTGGCGCTCGCGGGGCATTTCGGCCAGGTCATCGCTACCGATGCCAGCGCGGAACAGATCGCGAACGCCGCTCCCCTGCCCGGGATCGAGTACCGTGTCGCCCCCGCCGAATCCCCCGGCCTGGAGCCGAACAGCATCGACCTGGTTACCGTTGCACAGGCCGCTCACTGGTTCGACCGCCCGACTTTTTACGACGCGGCCCGGAACGTCCTGCGCGCCGGCGGCCTGATCGCCGTGTGGGCCTACGGCCTGTTCGAGATCGATGCGGCGCTGGACGAGGTCATCGAAGATTTCTACCGCTCGACCGTCGGCCCGTACTGGCCCCCCGAACGGCGCTTGATCGACGCTCGCTACGCGACGCTCGATTTCCCGTTTGCGGAAATTGCACCACCCGAGTTCGTCATGAGGTGCCAGTGGACACTGGACCAGGTGCTGGCGTATCTGCGGACCTGGTCGGCCGTGCAACGTTACCGCAAGGCCCGTGGCACCGACCCCGTTTCCGCCATCGAGTCCACGATGAGCCGTCTCTGGGGCGATAGGGATACGCGCGAAGTCCGCTGGCCCCTGTATATGCGGGTCGGCTACCGGGACTGATCCATGTCCGCGAGCGCGGCAATGCGCTCCTGCTCGACAGCGGCCCGGACCGGGCATTCGGCCAGGTGATCGTTGACCACCCCGATGGCCTGCATCATGGCGTAGGCGGTAGTCGGCCCGACGAACCGGAACCCGAGCTTGCGCAAGGTCTTCGACAGGGCCTCCGATTGCGGCGTGGTCGCCGGCACCTGGGCATGGGAACGCGGCACGCGGTTACGGGGCGGGGCGAATGACCAGACCAGCGCCGCCAACGTGCCGTCCCCCTCGTGCAACTCCAGAAGGGCCCTGGCATTGCCGATCGCGGCTTCGATCTTCGCCCGGTTGCGAATGATCCCGGCATCGTCCATCAGCCGCGCCACGTCACGCCGCGTGTAATGCGCCACCCGTCCCGGGTCGAAACCGGCGAACGCATCGCGGAACGCCTCGCGCTTATGCAGCACGGTGCGCCAGGAAAGACCGGCCTGGAAGGCCTCGAGGCACAGCCTCTCGTATATCCCATGCTCGTCGGTGACGGGATAACCCCACTCGGTATCGTGGTAGTGCTCGTAGAGCGGATCGCCCTCGCCGAAACAGCGCTTGCCCCCGGACGGCACGGCCGTCAACCGAAGCGGCCGGTGATGTAGTCCTCGGTCTCGCGCACGGCAGGATTGGTGAATATCGTGTCGGTATCGTTGAACTCGATCAACCGGCCCAGGTACATGAACGCCGTGTAGTCGGATACGCGCGCCGCCTGCTGCATGTTGTGGGTCACGATCACGATCGTGTAGTCCTGCTTGAGTTCGGTGATCAACTCCTCCACCTTGAGGGTCGAGATCGGGTCGAGCGCCGAACAGGGCTCGTCCAGCAGGATGACTTCCGGCTTGACCGCGATGGCGCGGGCGATACACAGGCGCTGCTGCTGGCCGCCCGAAAGCTGGGTGCCGGTCTGGCGCAGCTTGTCCTTGGTCTCCTCCCACAGCGCGGCCTTGCGCAGTGCCCACTCGACGCGCTGGTCCATCTCGCTGCGGCCCAGACGCTCGTAGAGCTTTACCCCGAAAGCGATGTTGTCGTAGATCGACATCGGGAAGGGCGTCGGTTTCTGGAACACCATGCCGATGCGCGCCCGCAGCAGGTTGAGATCCTCGCGCGGGCCCAGGATATTGCGCCCGTCGAACAGGACCTCGCCGGTAGCCCTCTGGTCGGGATAGAGGTTGTAGATTCGATTGAAGCAGCGCAGTAATGTCGATTTCCCGCAGCCCGAAGGTCCGATCAGCGCCGTGATCCCGTTCTCCTGGACCTGCAGATCGATCTGCTGGAGTGCGTGGAACTTGCCGTAATAGAAATCGAGGTTGCGCGCCACCAGCTTGGGTTTGGGAACCTGCTGCAGACCCTTGGGCGGGCGCTTGCCGGGTTTGACCGTTTCCTGCGGCATGGGCCGCTGACGGTTTTCTTCGGCATGCGTAACCACCAGGGGAGAAGTCAGCTCCTCGGGATTGTGAACCATCGTCGGACTTTCCTCCTTAACGCTTGCGGCCCGAGAAGAGGCGCGCGGCGACCATCAGGGCCAATACGAACAACGTGCTGATCAGGGCACCGGCCCAGGCCAGATGATGCCAGTTGCTATAAGGACCCATGGCGAAATTGAACAAGACCTGGGGCAATGCCGCAATCGGATGGCCGGGATTGAGACTGAAAAACTGGTTGCCCAGCGACGTAAACAAGAGTGGCGCCGCTTCACCGATGATACGGGCAATAGCCAGCAGTATTCCGGTGATGATGCCGGAAATCGAGGCCCGGTACACGATCGAAACCGTGACCCGCCAGCGGGGAGCCCCTAGCGCCACCGCTGCCTCGCGCAGCTGGTCGGGAACCAGTTGGAGCATGTTGTCCGTGGTTCGCACCACCACCGGCAGCGCTATGATCGCCAGTCCCGTCGCCCCCGCCCAGGCGGAAAAATGCCCCATGGGGGCCACCACGATCCCGTAGACGAACACGCCGATGACGATTGAGGGAGCCGACAGCAGCACATCGTTGATAAAGCGTACGATGGACGTGAGGCGGCGCCGTGCGCCGAACTCGGCCAGCCAGGTCGCGGCGAGCACGCCAATAGGCGCCCCCACCACGATGCCGAGCCCGGTGATGAGCAAGCTGCCGACCATGGCGTTGGCCAGGCCGCCGCCGTCGATCCCGGCCCCCGGCGTGCTCTGCGTGAACAGGGCCAGGTTCACGTAGCGAAACCCTTTCTCCACGAGTATGAACAGGATCCAGCCCAGGAAAAACAGCGCGAAGCCGGTCAGCGCGACCGACAAGGCGAGCGCCGCGCCATTGGCGATCCGGCGGCGGGTGTAGCGCCCGCTCACGCCGACTCTCCCTGCGCCCGTTCCATGCGGGCCAGCATCCACTTCGCAAGCGCGAGCACCACGAAGGTGATTGCGAACAGGATCAGGCCCAGGGCGATCAACGAGGATCGATGCAGCAACGTATCGGCCTCGGTGAATTCATTGGCGATGCTCGAAGCAATCGTGTTGCCCGGCATGAACAGCGACAAATGCAGATCGTGGGCGTTGCCCACGACGAAGGTGACGGCCATGGTCTCGCCCAGTGCCCGACCGAGACCGAGCATGATGCCGCCGATCACCCCGATCCGCGTGTAGGGCAAAACGACCTTGCGGGCCACCTCCCAGCGGGTGGAGCCCATGGCATAGGCGGATTCCTTCAATGTCACGGGCACCACTTCGAACACGTCGCGCATGACGGCCGCGATGAAGGGGATGATCATGATCGTAAGAATGAAGCCGGCGACCAGCCACCCGAGGCCGATCGGCGGTCCCTGGAATATCTGGCCGACCCACGGCAAGCGTCCCAGCGTATTGCTGAGGAAAGGCTGTATGTCGTTGGAAAACCAGGGTGCGAAAATGAACAAGCCCCAGATACCGTAAATGATGGAGGGGATGCCGGCCAGTAGTTCGACGGCAATACCGATTGGGCGACGCAGCCAGCGGGGGGCTATTTCGGTAATGAAAAGGGCGATGCCGAAACTGATCGGCACGGCCAGTACGATGGCGATTGCCGAAGTCACCACCGTGCCGAGAATGGAGGAGGCAGCACCGTAATCGTTCTTGACCGGGTTCCACGCCGCGGAAAAGAAGAAATGGACGCCAAAATGCTTGAAAGCGGGCCAGCCGCCATGAAACAGCACGACGATGATGGCGCCGAGCACCAGGAGGACGAACCAGGCGAAGGCCTGGGTTCCCCAACGAAAAATCGCATCGTTACGGCGTCCCCGGCGCAAGCGGGCCGCCGTCACCAAGGCGCCCGAATCTGTCACGGAACTGGCTGGAGTGTCTTCGCTCATCCGGATCGCTTGAGGGAAAAGAGCGGCGGGGCCCAAGCCCCGCCGCAGCCATGACGGTTATTATTGTGCCACATGCCTGTTTGGCCTGGGCAAGTTTACTTGGGCAGACCGCTGACCTTGACCTGGTCATGCCAGGTCTTCTTGATCATTTTCACGACGCTCATCGGCATGGGGATGTAATCCAGGCTGCCGGCAATGCCCTGGCCCTTGGTATAGCCCCAGTCGAAGAACTTCAGCACGGCACGGACCTCGGCGGGATGCTTCGGCTTGGCATGGACCAGGACGAAGGTCGCACCCGTGATCGGCCAGCTGTTGGCGCCGGGCTGGTCGGTCAGCATCAGGTAGTAACCCGGTGCATGCTTCCAGTCGGCGTTGGCGGCAGCGGCTGCGAAGTTCTTGGCCGTCGGTGCCACACGATGGCCGGCCTTGTTCAACATGTCGGCGTAATTCATCTTGTTCTTGAGCACATAGGCATACTCGTTGTAGCCGATCGAGCCCTTGATACGGTCCACGTAGGCGGCGACGCCCTCGTTGCCCTTGCCGCCGACGTTGCCGCTGGAGGGCCAATCCACCGCCTTGCCGGTGCCCAGCTTCGACTTCCATTCCGGGCTGACCTTGGAGAGGTAGTCCGTGAAGATGAAGGTCGTGCCGGAACCGTCCGAACGGTGCACCACGGTGATGCGCAGATCAGGCAGTTTCAGGCCCGGGTTCAGCTTCTTGATGGCCGGGTCATTCCACTTGGTGATCTTGCCCAGGAAAATGTCCGCGAGGACAGGGCCCGAAAGCACCATCTGGCCGGGCTTGACGCCGGGGACGTTGATCGTCGGGATGACGCCGCCCATGGCGGCCGGGAACTGCACCAGGCCATGCTTATTGAGCTGCTTGATGGTCAGCGGGGCATCGCTGGCGCCGAAATCGACGGTGCCCGCCTCGATCTGGCGGATGCCGCCGCCGGAGCCGATCGACTGGTAATTCAGTTCGACGCCGGTCTGCTTGGAGTACTGGTCCGCCCAAGCGGAGTAC
>Ga0209921_1000361_pt1 | contig 14870 bp, 14 predicted proteins | sample SalPonF2_C_D2_MG_FD_185730 | JGI IMG/M metagenome (GOLD analysis project Ga0209921, IMG submission 185730) | Salt pond soil microbial communities from South San Francisco under conditions of wetland restoration - Salt Pond MetaG SF2_C_D2_MG... ...
GTACCCCTTTGGCCTTTCTGATTGCAGGTTTCGTAGCTTTAATAACTTCTTACTCGTATGCCAAGTTATCGGTTCATTTTCAAAGTCAGGGCGGGACCGTTTATTACCTCGACCAGGCATTCGGCGTTGAGCTTTTTACGGGTGCGCTCAACAACTTGTTGTGGATCAGCTACATCATCATGCTGGCTCTGTATTCGTATGCCTTTGGCAGTTACGGGGCTACATTTTTTCCAAGTGCATACCAGCCGCTGATGAAGCACATCCTCATTACGCTTGGTATTTTGACGCCGGCATTGCTTAATGTCTTAAGTGCATCGGCCGTAAGCGAAGCCGAAACCTATGTGGTGGCCATTAAGTTGATTATTCTTATTATCTTTGTTGCGGTAGGATTCCAGGGGGTGAATACGACTCATCTTGCAGTTGGTAACTGGACGCCCATCGTACAAGTAGTAGCGGGCGGGATGATCATTTTTCTGGCTTATGAGGGATTTGAACTTATCGCGAATACCGCCCAGGATATTACGAATCCCGAAACAAACCTGCCCTGGGCATTATATTCAGCCGTCGGATTTGTGATCGTGCTTTATGTCCTGATTGCTATTGTGAGCGTCGGTAATTTGCCGGTTACCAAGATTATTCAGGCTAAAGATTATGCCCTTGCAGAAGCTGCCAAACCATTTTTAGGTCAGCCGGGTTTTACGCTGATATCGGTCGCCGCGATGCTTTCGACCTTCTCGGCAATAAATGCTACGTTATATGGTGCTTCACGCCTCAGTTATATTATCGCTAAAGAAGGAGAGCTGCCGGCCATGCTCGAGAAGAAAATTTGGAATCAGCCGCTTGAGGGACTCATCATCACCACCGTACTTGCCATTTTACTGGCTAACACAGCGGACTTATCACAGATCTCCACTATGGGTAGCTCGGGCTTTTTGCTCATTTTCGCCACGGTGAATGCCTCGAATGTTAAAATGGCGGCAAAAACCGACAGTAAACGCTGGATTTCCATTGTAGGACTGGTCGGATGCCTCGTTGCCTTTGCGGCCCTGCTTTGGTATACGATTAGTCATGCCCCTTCCAAGCTTTTTATCTTGGGCGGAATGATTCTGTTGGTATTTCTTATTGAATTTTCCTACCGGAAATACCGGGGGAAAGCGATGGTTTTTCCGGATTGATCCATTTTCACCATTTGATATATTCTCCGTTCATTACCGTATATTTTGCAATTTTGCAATAAATGGTGATGATGATAATTGCATAAATGCAATTCACGCACTAAATAAGAAGGGCATATTTTCCAACTTTTAAAATATCATTCCGCGATAGCCCTGCCTGATATAATCCATATACAGGGTGAAATACGCGGGTCTGAAATCGATAAGCCAGAAACCATAAATAGCATTCGGTATTGCTTATCGCTTGTTAATATTTACAGCGATTGATCCTATCCTTTTAGAAACGGCCTCATCAGATCTCCGCAGGGGAAACCTCTTCATAACGGCCAAGCCAATAATCAACTGTTTTATTGTCAATACCGCTGATCTTTATTCTTTTCTTGTTCAGTTATAAAATGCAGCCAATTTCTGCGGCCTCAAATAGATCAAGATAGCAAAAAAATCAGCTCGGACATCTGTTTGGAATGAGAATTGCATTAATTATGGAGAAGGGAATTGTTGAAAAGCTTTGATGATGCTCTTTTTGACCCGGTTCAATGCTATGTTGACTGCAAGTAATTATAAGATTGGACTGTTATTCAAAGCACAAGCATTTGCGTTCGCTTCGCCGAATTTTTTTCAGTTTGAGAACCAATATAAGAGTTGGCTTTAATATCATAACACTTTAAATGTACATTTGAATTAATGAGATGAATTTGTCATGAATAATTCATTCAGGAAATCGACTGTGGTGCGATTTGTAGCGGAGGACTATCGAGCGGCGCAAATTTTCGAATACTTTGGTGTGAACCTCGGTTGCTGCAGCAGGCCGGGTAAAGGTGATGCCTGTAGCAGAAATGGACGTATTACGGAATCTGTGAAGGACCATTTGACTACATTCAATGCGGATGAGTCTAATCCATATAATTATAATAGTATTTCGCTTGATTCGCTGATTAATCACACTGTAAATAATCATCATCGGTCTGTGCGTAAAAAATTGCCTGATATAGAATTCCGTGCGAAAAAAGTAATCGAGGTTTACGGAATGCATGAGGAAGAGATCAGTGATATTTTATATGAGTTTTTGATCTTAAGAGAAAAAATATCAAATCATCTTGAGATCGAAGAACAGGTATTGTTTCCCCATATCAGGCAATTGATTAAGTGGAAAAATGACCGGCAGAAGCAAGTAGAAGGACTATTTTACAGAACGGTTGCCAACTCTATCCGGAGATTAAAGCAAGACCATGCGAATATTAAAGACATTTTTGCGAAAATTCAGAAATTGATTACCGACTTTTTTCCAACCAATGAGACCTGTATTACCCATCATATCCTGTTTAAAAATATCAAAGAGCTCGAAAAAATTATGCTAATGCAGGTGCAACTGGAGGATGGTGCGCTGTTTCCAAGGGCACTGGCACTCGAGAAAAAGTTAAATTGAATTAATGGTCTCAACTCCTCATATCCTCCTGTCTTGAGAAATAAAATGAAAACATCTCATCAAAAATCTGACATTATGAATAATTTCTTTCACTCATTTTCTATTCCGGTAATGGGCACGGGACACTCTATCGATTCGCCAATCCGCGTCGGTCCCTTCGGTATAAATTCGGTTATTTCAATTGTTGATGATTTATTAATCGAGCGTATCCGAAAATTTTACAGCCAAAAATTAAAATTGCCTTATTCGAATATTCCCAGGAATGCTGAAGATGGTCGTGCACGACGTATTACCGCTTACCTGAATCTTGTTCAGAAAATTGTACAGCTAAAATTCGAATCGATCAAGGATCAGCCTTTTTTTGAGAAGAACGACAAGGCCAGGTATTTTGAATTATTGCCCGAGGACAGTCGGCTAAGGCAGATGTATAATAAGCTGATCGATACGCAACCGGGAAAACTTCGGGATAAGCTTGCTTATGAACTAACATCCTTAATGCAACCCGGCTCCATCGATGTAAACATTATGGCCAAGGTAGATGGACTGAATTATGAAAAGAATGGTCAGCCCCTCAGCCCCGAATACAGCGATGCAAATGCAGCTCTTCGGGGATTCGCTCAAAGCAATCTCGCATCAAGCCTGGTTCTTTCGGCGGGCTTCAACCCCCGCTTGTATAATTACATTACTGAATTCAAGGATTTTTACCGGGATGCCAAAGGTAAAATTAAGAAGAAAATCATTTTGAAAGTGAGCGATTTCCGATCGGCACTCATCCAGGGAAAATATCTGGCAAAGAAGGGGATTGAAGTATTTGAATACCGGATTGAATCGGGATTGAATTGCGGCGGACACGCCTTTCCGTCAAACGGGCATTTACTGCCAAGCCTTTTAAAGGAATTCCGAGAAAAACGAGACATGCTTAGCACTGCTATTCGACCTTTGATCAAAAAGTATTATGAGGATCATGGCGAAGGATTTTCCCCGGATTGGGAACCTCTTGAACCTCAGATAACCGTTCAGGGAGGAATTGGCACCAGCGGCGAAGCAAAGCGATTGCTTGACGATTTCGAGATGGATGCTACCGGCTGGGGCAGTCCCTTTCTGTTAGTACCGGAGGCAACGACCGTAGATAAAATGACGCGTAACCTGTTGGAAAATGCGAAGGAGACGGACCTTTATATAAGCTGGGCTTCGCCAATGTCACCCTTGGGCGTACCATATAACAACGTGCGAAACACCGGTTCCAGCAAATGGCATGAAAAGCGTATCGAGAAAGGAAAACCGGGCTCCCAGTGCCCCAAAGGGCTCTTGGAATTTAATACTGAGTTTACTGAAAAACCTATCTGTACCGCTTCAAATCAGTATCAGCTCCTTAAACTTGACCAGATTAACCACATGGATATTGAGGAATCCGAAAAGGAGAAGAAGCGCCAGGAGGTAATGAATCAGGAATGCCTGTGTGTGCATCTCGGCAATGGTGCTTTGATAGATCTCGGCATCCTTGAAGAACATCGCGCTCCACAGGCGATTTGCCCCGGACCAAATATTGAGTGGTTTGATAATGAATACAGTCTGCGTGAAATGATTGATCATATCTATGGACGTAGCCCCTCGCTGGTTCCCGAGGAACGTCCCCATATGTTCGCCAAGGAAATCGTGATGTATGTAGATTTTTTCAAAGATCTTGTCCAAGACAGTGAAGGTTCAGATAGCGATCTGAAAAAATTTCGAAAGTATAAAAAAAATCTTGAGAAAGGAATGGATTATTGTCTTGAGATTGCTAAATCCGAACCCTACCAGGATGAAAATCTTTCTTCAATAACTGAGACAGTCGAGGAACAACGGCCGCGACTCCAAAAAATCTTCGATACGATTAGTAAATAATTTGGGCTGCGAGAGAATCCAGGCAAATTTCGAGTCAAATTTATTGATTCCACTGCAGGCTTAAAAAAATACATTTTTTACAATGTATGATGCCCTTAATGGCCTATTAGGTTTCCATTTGCAATGGCTTGCGTTTCGCTGATCAGCCCGGCGGTGAAAGAAGCTGTTTCACTGAGTGGCACAAAGAAACCACAGAGTTTCACGGAGATGTTTTCTCTGTGATTCTCTGCGTTTCCTCTGCGCCAGCGCACGAAGTGCTTGGGCAGGCTGGTGCGCAGCTTTGTGTAATAGCCATCCAACACTTATTTGCTATTTATTATCCCCATCGGGCCGATTTTAAATCAAGCCTCTGTTATCTCATATAAATCCAGTTTTAAAATTGTTGCGTTTACAGATAATTTATTAGCCTTTTTTTATTTCGAATTCACGTTTGTATAAGTTTCTTAATTGGAAAATCGGTGTAAACAAGTAGCCATTCTCCAGCCGGCGCCTCCATCATTTAGGCCCATTCTATTCAATAAATAGTTTTTAAAAAATGCATGGAAAACCTCCAGTTCCATTACTTATGCATGGATTTTCGTAGACTTCTCTTTAGGTAACCTCCTTCTTTTGCAGAAAAGTATTGCAATGATGCAAAAAAATAATGCAGCTTTGCAGTATTCTTCACGCGGTACGGATCGGAAGGGGGCAGTTTGTATGAAAAGAGAAGAATAAAAACCCCCATATAACGACCATTTCCATAAAAAAGAACTTATGATGTTCAGATTAAAGAATGTGGAACAGTATTTGCTAAATTAATCATGAAGATTGGTTGAGAGTTGCATTTTTTTCTATCAGGAGAGGCGCTACTCATGAGTGACAGATTGATTAAAGCGGTTTCAATTTGATTTGATATTTACGGAAAGAAATAAGAGAGAACACTTCATCATTATTCTAAATCGCTAATAAGGAGTTAAGATGAAAACAACAATAAACGACGTAAGTGAAAACGGCCTTCCAAATGTTTTTGAAGAATTAAAGCCCCCGCTTGGAGAGTTGCAGGCATTTACGGAAGCTTCTAAATGTTTGGAATGCGGTGGACCCTACGCAGAAGCTCCGTGCACGCTGGGTTGCCCGACGGGTATTGACGTGCCGGGATTTATCAAAGCCATTTATGAGAATAAGATTCAGGATGCCGCAAGTATAATTTGGGACCAGAATATACTGGGAGCAAGTTGCTCAAAAGTATGTCCGACTGAAATTTTATGTGAAGGAGCTTGTGTGCTTAAAGAAGAGGGGCGAAAACCCATAGATATAGGCAGGTTGCAGCGCTACGCTATGGAACATAGTTCATCTGATGGGTTGCTGAAAGAAAAAGAGATATCCACCGGAAAAAAAGTGGCCGTTATAGGAGCCGGACCGGCTGGTTTATCCTGTGCCGCCGAACTTGCTAAAAAGGGTCATGAGGTAGCTGTTTTTGATCGCAAACAGGACTTCGGGGGATTAATAAGATATGCTATCGCCCCCTATCGATTAAATAAGGATCCACTCCCCAAGGAAGCAAGGATGATCGCAGATTTAGGAGTGACATTTAATATGGGAGCTGATATAAATACTCCTGAAAAGCTCAAAAAAATTGAAGATGAATTCGACAGTATTTTTCTGGGTATTGGATTAGGCAAGGATGTAGAATTAAGTTATCCGGGAGAAGATCTTGCCGGAGTATGGGATTCGCTGGAATTTATTGAGTCTATAAAAACAGGAGAGAAACCGGATATTGGTGGCTCGGTTGCCATCATCGGCGGGGGAAATACAGCCATCGATGTGGCGCGGGAAGCGGCCAGAATAGGGGCCGGTGATGTTACCATTTACTATCGCAGGACAGAAGATGAAATGCCGGCCTATGATCATGAAATTGAAGAAGCCAGAGAGGAAGGCGTTCATTTCCAGTTTTTAACCAATCCCATTCGGTTTATCGGCAATGATCAGCTTGAATTTATGGAATGCCAGTATATGAAATTAGGCAAGCCGGATGCTTCTGGCCGTCCGCATCCGGAAAGTATCCCGGGAACGGAATTTAAAGTACCGGTCAGTACGGTAATTAAAGCGATCGGTCAGCAAAAAAGAAAGGGATTTTTAAACTGGATTCAAGGTATCGATCTGAATAACGGATTGATAAATATCGATCCCGATACGGGACAGACTTCAAATCCGAAGTATTTTGCCGGCGGAGATGCCCTGAACGGAGGTGCAACGGCCGTGGAAGCCGTCCAGGATGGAAAAATCGCTGCTCATGGAATTGACCAATATTTGGGAGGCTGATTATGGTAGGTTCAATCACAGAAATACGATGGCATGGACGAGGCGGGCAGGGAGCCAAAACGGTCTCGCAGCTCATGGCTTTAGCTTTGAAAGATACAGGCTTTTACGTTCAGGCCTTTCCTGAATATGGCCCCGAGCGCAGTGGCGCTCCCATGCAGGCTTATACCCGGAGTTCCAAAAAGCCGATCCGGCTGCATTGTGCCGTAACCAAACCGGATGCCGTTGCTGTATTGGACGATTCTTTGATTGGCAAAATAGATGTACTCCGGGGCGTGGATTCGGATGGGTTGATATTGATTAATACCAATAATAACAATGTGAGCCTGGATAAACCCAAGGATTTTCATGGCAGATTTTTTAGCATAGATGCCGAGCGCTTGTCAAGAGAAAGTGGTATTAAGTATGCCAATGTCGTTGTAGCCGGAGCTCTTGCCGCGATTCTGGGGATGCCTTCTATGGAACGCTTGAAAGGGGCGGCTAAAGAAATTTTTGAGAAAAAACTGAAGAAAGCAGTCGTCGATAACAATCTTCGGGCCATAGAAATGGGTTATTCAAACTTTGAAAAGATAGAAGTATAAATTATGTCGAATTCATTAAAAAAATATTCCGAAATCCTTGTTGGAGGCACCGTAATAGCTAAAGAAGTGGAGCAACCGGAGACGGGTAGCTGGAGACTTGGCTTAAAACCGGAAGTTGATCTTGATAAATGTGTTGATTGCTTGCTTTGCTGGATTAACTGCCCGGATACTGCTGTAATGATCAATAATGATTCCGATTTCACAGGGTTTGATTACACCTATTGCAAAGGCTGCGAATTATGTGCGGAAATTTGCCCGACAAATGCCATTCAAATGGTCGCAGAAGATAAACCCGTAGCTGAATTCGGTAGAAAAAAATAGCCATTATCATGAATAGGACGCTTGAAAAACCATCATTAGATTTTGAGACAGAATTGTTGACAGGAGCACAGGCGGCTGCTCATGCCATGAGACAAGTTAATCCTGATGTCGTCTCCGTGTATCCTATCACCCCGCAAACCCCGATCATTCAAACTTTTTCACAATTTGTTGCCGATGGGCGGGCCACCACAGAAATGATTAATGTGGAATCAGAACATTCGGCGATGAGTGCGGCTATCGGCGCTGCCTCTGCAGGCGCCCGTACTGCTACGGCCACGGCATCACAAGGACTGGCTCTAATGATCGAGAATATCTATATCGCTGCGTCCATGCGGCTTCCTATTGTATTAGCTATCGGAAATCGGGCATTATCTGCGCCCATAAATATTCATTGCGATCATTCTGACAGCATGCTTGCCCGTGATAGCGGAGTGATACAGATATATGTGGAAAATGCACAGGAGGCGTACGACTATATGATTATGGCTTCCCGCATTGCTGAATATAAGGACGTATTACTTCCCATAATGATATGTCAGGATGGATTTACCATCACCCATACTGCCGAGCCGGTATCCCTGCTGGATGATGATAGCGTCCGTGAGTTCGTCGGTGACTATCACATCCCCTATAGCTTGCTGAATCTGGATCGACCGGTTACACAAGGTCCGTTCGATATGCCGGATTATTATTTTGAGCATAAACGGCAACAACAGGAAGCAATGGAACAGGTCCCGGCCGTTCTTGAGGCAATTCAGAATGAATATTACGCTTTATCCGGGCGCCAGTATTCCAGTGTTGATGCTTACAGAATGGATGATGCAGACTATGCAATTGTAATTCTGGGATCTGCAGCCGGTACCGTTAAAGATGTGGTTGACAAGCTTAGAGATGAAAACAAAAAGGCAGGAGTATTGAAGATCCGTTCATTCCGGCCATTCGAACAAGAAAAAATTAAGTATCATCTTTCGCAATTAAAGGGGATCGCCGTCCTTGATCGATCCATGTCGTTTGGAAGTTATGGCCCTCTTTATACCGAAATTAGCAGAAGCATGCACAAATCGAAGCCTTTTCTGCAAAATTATATTTATGGATTGGGAGGGCGTGACTTATTCCCTGACCAGATCAAAAAGGTTTACCATGATCTGTTGACAGGAGATATAACCGGAGATCTCCGGTATATCGGTCTCCGGGAATAAAAAATTATGCATTTTAAATGAGGGTAAATTTATGTCTGTGATTAAAGAGTTAGCCAGGAAAGAATCAAAAGGAAAAAGTTTTAGAGGCGGGCACTCCCTCTGTCGTGGATGCGGGATACCTATTGTGGTCAGGACCGTTTTAAATAGTATTGATACACCAGTAGTGGTTATATCGGCCACCGGTTGCCTTGAAGTTGCAACCACACGGTTCCCCACGACTGCGTGGAATGTACCATGGCTGCATGTTGCATTTGAAAACGCAGCGGCGGCTGCCAGTGGTGTCGAAACAGCCTATAAAGCGCTTAAAAAACGAGAGGCTATTCCCGATGACGAACCTGTTACGTTTGTAGTTTTCGGAGGAGATGGAGGGACCTATGATATTGGTTTACAGTCATTATCCGGGGCACTGGAGCGCGGGCACCGGTTTCTGTATGTTTGCTATGATAATGAAGCCTACATGAATACCGGAATTCAGCGTTCCAGTGCTACTCCTTTTGGGGCAAGCACAACAACAAGTCCCTCTGGCAAAAAAAGCTACGGGAAAGCACAGAAAAGGAAAGATCTTACAGCCATAATGGAAGCGCATCATCTTTCTTATGTTGGTCAGTCTTCCATTTCGCACTGGTATGATCTGAGTACGAAAGTAAAAAAAGCAGTAAGCACTGAAGGCCCGGCCTTTATTAATGTGTTATCTACTTGCCAGCTTGGTTGGAGACATGAGCCGAAGGACGCTGTCAATGTTGCACGCCTGGCCGTGGAAACCTGTTTTTGGCCATTGTATGAGGTCGTCGAAGGCCATTACAATTTAACCCATGAGCCCATAAAAAAACTGCCGGTAAAAACGTGGCTCAAAACGCAGGGGCGTTTCAGTCATCTTTTTCAGGAGACAAATAAATCAGTTCTGGAAAGAATACAGCAAGATGTTGATGAAGACTGGAACCGGCTTTTGGATCGATGCAGCCAGGATGCACACTATTTCGAAAAACAAGAACCCACTTTTTTAAGAGAAATGAAGCAGGCGAGGCTATGAATGAACCAATAAAAATATACAGCCAGGGTGAAGCCCAGCTGAGAGTACGCCGTGATTGGTGTAAAGGATGTGATATATGTGTAGATGCCTGTCCCGCAGATATCTTAGCGCTGGATGAAACCGATCAAATCATCGTTAATGACATAGATAAGTGCATATTCTGTGGAATTTGTGCCGAGCGGTGTCCAGATTTTTGTTTTTCATTATATCGCCCCGAACCATTAAATACCAAGTGATATGAAATCAGATGCAATGAAATTAATACAAGGTAATGAAGCTTGTGCTTTGGGAGCTCTTCAGGCTGGCTGCACCTTTTTTGCCGGTTATCCCATTACCCCCGCATCAGAAATTATGGAGACGATGGCAAGAGAATTGCCCAAAAAGGACGGCAGATTTATCCAGATGGAAGATGAGATTGGTTCGCTGGCAGCTGTTATCGGAGCTTCCTGGGCTGGTGCCAAAGCCATGACAGCTACTTCAGGTCCCGGATTTTCGCTGATGCAGGAACACGTCGGCTATGCATCCATGACAGAAACGCCTTGTGTAATTGTCAATTCACAGCGTGGTGGACCGAGTACCGGCTTGCCTACGCTGCCCTCGCAGGGAGATGTAATGCAGGCCCGATGGGGCACCCATGGCGATCATCCGGTTATCGTATTGACCGCCTCGTCCGTTCAAACCACGTATGAAATGACGATTGAAGCCTTTAATATGAGTGAAAAATTCCGGATTCCGGTTATTCTTCTGCTTGATGCGATTATCTCTCACATGCGTGAAAATATAACGTTTCCCGAATTAGAAATTACGAACCGGAAAAAGCCCGGGGATCCCGATAAGTTTAAACCATTTTTTGATGAAACTTTTCTTGCGTTCGGCGAGGGTTCCCGGAAGCTTGTTACCGGACTGGGACATGACGAAAAAGGATTTCCGGAAACCACGAATGGCACTCCGTCTGAAGACCGATTGAAAAAAGCTTTTGAGCGTCTTAACCAGAATCTGGATACCATTGTAAAATATGACCATTATTATTCTGAAGATGCAGATTTTTTGATAATCAGCTATGGAATAACTTCCCGGGCAGCAAAAGCGGCGGTAGACAAATTGCAAGCTAAAGGAATTTCAACCGGGATGATTGATCTGCAAACCCTATGGCCATTTCCGACGGATCTGATTCATGATTTGTCTGGCAATGTTGAAGGCATTTTGGTTCCTGAAATGAATCTCGGACAGATGGTTATGCCAATTCGAATGGCCGTAGAGGGACGTGCTCCCGTACAATCCATGAACAGAGCTGATGGCAGGTTGTTTCAACCAGATCAGATTGTTGATGAGATCCAAAAGATGCAACAGAATAGGGACCATCATATTTCTAAAACGAAAAAATCATTGTACTGAGGAGGTCCACCATGCCAAGAATGGGTAAAAATCTTGAAAAATATCTGCGGCAGAGCATTATGCCCAGCCCTTGGTGTCCGGGATGCGGGCATGGAACGATCTTGCGGGGGATGCTGGAATCATTCGATCGCTTAGAACTTGATCTCGATAAAGTTGTTGTTATCGGTGGTATTGGCTGTTCCGGTCGCACGCCCTATTTTACGAATACCAATTCAATGCATACCACACATGGCAGGGCCCTTGCTTTTGCTACAGGTGTTAAAATGGTAAATCCTGAATTGACGGTAATATCGGTTATGGGAGACGGTGACAGCGTAGGAATCGGAGGCAATCATTTTATTCACGCCTGCCGGCGAAATATCAATCTAAATGCCATCATTTTTAACAACAGCATTTACGGTATGACAGGCGGGCAAGCGGCACCGACAACACCAACGGGCAAGAAATCGACAACCAGTTTTGCCGGCAGCATTGAATCTGCTTTCAATGTTGTTGAGCTTGCAATGGCTGCCGGGGCAACGTTCGTAGCCCGAACCACGACCTTCGACTTCCAGGAAATTCCGAATATGATTAGTCGTGCAATTGAACATCCCGGATTTTCTGTGGTTGAAATACTTTCGCAATGTCCTACTTATTTCGGCAGAATCAATAAATTGGGCGATGCAACCAATATGCTTGATTATGAAAAGGATTTGACGATTCCCGGGGAAACGATATCTCGGGAAGAGATGCTCGGTGAAATGTCAGTGGGCGTTTTCCGGGAAGAAATAAAACCAGAATTTACTGATCAGTATAAAAAAGTTTATGCCAAGACAGAAAAAGAAAATGCTTCCTAAAGATCCTTTTAATATTCGCCTGTCAGGCCGCGGTGGGCAAGGCATATTATTGGCCGGTATCATCCTGGCTGAGGCCGGGATGAAAGATGGGCTTAATGTAGTACAAACCCAAAGTTATGGTCCACAAGCCAGGTTGGGAGCCAGCAAAAGTGAAGTGGTTTTAAGTGGCAGCGAAATTGCTTTTCCCGAGGTTGATATTCCCGATGTTTTATTATGCCTGACCATCGATTCGTATGTTAAATATGGCGGCACGCTTTCCAAAGATGGCATACGAATTGTTGAAAAGATGGTGACCATTGAGGAAGAGGTCGAAGATGCCATGATACTCCCCGTGATTGAGACTGCCCGGGCATTGGGAGACGAAATTGCGGCAAACATGGTTGCTCTGGGATCGGTAATAGCACTTTCCGGTGCCGTATCAAAAGAACATGTGATGCGTACAATGGAAGAACGAATTAAACCGGATTACCTTGAGCTGAATAAAAGAGCTTTTCAGAAAGGGATACAATTGGTGTCACAGTCGGACATGTCATATCAGGCAAATCCTGATGGCGCCAAATCCGGTTTTTGAAAGTTGGCTACCTGTAATTGCCCGGGAAAAGAATGAAGAAGGGAAGATTATTTTGTTGGATGAGCTAAACGCCGCAGGTTTTTTCATATTTTACGTTTCCCCATCGTAATCTTTTAAAAAAGTAAAAATTTGAAATAAGTGCCTGAAAAATAGTCTATCCATGAGCAAGTTGTCTATTTTGCCAGAGGACGAATTTAAATCGGGAGCGGTGACCGGACACGCCGTAGCGCATCCGTTCACAAAGCTTTGAGAAATCCAGGTTTGGAAGTCACCCGGTTTTTGGAATGATCCACTAACCTTTTGCCGAGAAGATATCGGGTTCGGGCGATCCTTCGACTTCAATTTTTCCAAGCATGCCCTGACGGACAACTCTGCTCAGGGAATGATCAACCAATTTGATGGTTTCGGGAACGGGAAATTCCAACTCAAAGACACCCGTGCTTCCGGGTGGTACCTGGCAGGTCTGAACGTATTGGTCGGGTTCATTGGCAAGCGCCCCTGCACGCCATGCTTTGGTAAATACATTGCCGATAGCATGGAAGCTGCTGGTTAGATTTGGACCGCCGGTCACCATGAAGATGCGTGCAGTCTCACCTTTTTTTACTTTTAAATTACCATATTTATCGTCAGTAATGGCGTGTTTTTCTCCATTTAGGAGTACATACGTGGGATTTTCTGCCGTCATTGCATCTACATCAAAGTGATGCATACCCTCTTCACCCGCTTTTTTGTCGGTGTAAACTTCATGCTGGCCGAAATAAAATTCGTGATCTACCTTAGGCAGTCCCTGGGGCGGCTCAACGACAATCATGCCGAACATACCACTGCTGATGTGCTTATCCATGTTAGGCACCGCACAATGATAAATAAAGGCGCCCGGATAAAGCGTTTTATATTTTATGGTTCTTGACTGTCCGGGAGGGCAGAGTAAAGCACCTGCACCGCCTCCCGAACCATAAACAGCATGTTGATCAATGTTGTGAATAGTGGTGTTGGATGAAGCATTTTTGAAGGTCAAATTGATCGTATCGCCCTGTCGCACGCGAATCATGGGGCCGGGAATTTGTCCGCCGAAGGTCATATACTTAAATTTGACTCCGTCTTCGATTTCCGCTATTACCTCTTTCGATTCGATCGTGATATAATGCGTTTTCGGTTCCCTTTGTCCAATAGGTGCGGGAATGTTACGCGGATCCGCAGCAACCCTTTTGACTGTGGGTAAACCAGCTAATGATAAAAAATTATCTTTTTTTGCCACCTGTTTGGGCTGTGCTTCAGCTTGAAAAGGCAATGCACTCGCCAAAAGTCCGCCGGAGAGTAATGCACCACCTGCATTTTTTAAAAACTGTTTTCTGTCAAACGTTTTTTCACTTCCTGGAATTTTCATAATTGCTTTTCTTTTATGGTAAATTTTATTTTATCTGTTATTAAATATGCAATTATCATTCCAAAAAACTATAAAAACGGTATATACCTATTTTATTTAGATACGGCTTTTAAACAGCGATATTTCGTTATTAAATACTGTTGTTCAGAGAGTATATTGCATTATTGCATGCATTTTCATGAAGAAGTGCAATAAATGTTTTTAAATTTAAAAGCAGAAATTATAATTAATCTGCGAAGATCATACCGGTATTCCACGGTAATTTTAGCTATAGGTTGAGTGATCGTCCATTTTAAAAATAAATAGATTTTTCGCGGAGGAGAGCTCAATTTCTGAGAATGAAATTCATTCTTGACAATAAGCTAATCTCAGTCAAAAGTTTTTAAATGAAAAAAAGTATTAACAAAGCTCTTTGCGCTCTATTTCCATCTCTCACTTCTGCCGTGTACAGTTTGTTGGTTTCGTCCTGCTTTTCTATTTTCTTCAGGATTGCCGCTGCTAACGGCAAATCCAACCACTATTATTTGCGGTAACTTACTGCCCGCTTCCAGTGTAGAATGACGAATAGAATAACGGCCAACACTTCGAGTGATCTTCCCAAAATAGTAAACCGGTAGCTAAAAAAGTGCAAATAGGTCAGTATATTTATTATAATCCCGCTGTTCAGTATCATGACCATGTTATTTGCTAAAGTAATATTTCCCCGGGATTTATCTTCCAAAAAGCGTGGAAAAATCCAGTAAGCGGTACCCATGGTGAACTGAATA
>Ga0209921_1000365_pt1 | contig 14683 bp, 14 predicted proteins | sample SalPonF2_C_D2_MG_FD_185730 | JGI IMG/M metagenome (GOLD analysis project Ga0209921, IMG submission 185730) | Salt pond soil microbial communities from South San Francisco under conditions of wetland restoration - Salt Pond MetaG SF2_C_D2_MG... ...
AAAATGATGGGTTTGTTTGAATTTTTTTTCAAGTCGATTGATATCCAGCCCTCCCAAGCCGTAAAAGGGTTTGATGAACCGGTACCGAACACGATCCGCAAACTCGGCTACCCGCAGTTTATTTGACTGGCGTTGCGCTTCGATGGAACTGTGGCGAAGTGTATACAGCGAATATACATTCATGCCTGTGAGGCCCAGTACAGCCAATATACCTGTTACCAATAAGATCCAGCGAAGTGATTTTTTTTTCACTTTCATTATAATATCAAACGTGGGAAGCAAACATAATATTGAGCAGAAGAATTAATCTGATTCAAAAATTTGGTTCTTCTTCAAAACATTTTTCAAATCCTCAAATTCGACAGGCTTCGTTAAATACTCGAGATAATCTGTTTCTTTAGCCCGTTTCACATGCATCGGATCGGAATTTCCGGTAATATAAATAACCGGAACATCAGAAAATTCACGAATTTTTTTCATTGCATCAATGCCATTTAGTTCTCCCTCCAGAATAATGTCCATCACAATCAGGTCTGGTTTAAGTTCCCTGGTCATCTCAATGGCTGTTTTACCATACACGAGTTCACCCTCCGTCTCAAACCCAAGTTGTTCAAAGTAGTTTTCGTATAAGAGATTCAGTACAAGATCGTCTTCAACAATAAGTACTCTTTTTTTGTCCGCCATAAAAATTGGAAGTCTTAATATTAAGAGACTAAAATTGGATTTGATGCACGTATTGAATATACATATTCATCATTAAAGTTAATATTATAATAACTAAGATAAATGATAAACTTTTGATACGATATTCAAAGAAGAAAGTAATTTTTGGGTTTTATAAAATTTTATTAGTGCATTAAAAAGTTTTTTTACCCGTTAAAAAATGATTATCAGATTTACCGAGTTCATGTTATTGGAGACGCAGTGAGCTGGCCGAACCTTTTTTGGCTTTTTTCTCAAATAGAAGTTTAAATTTAGTTCCGTTCTTTGACTCGTAAGAAAAATTCGCGTTTAATTGTTTTGTAAGCGTGTTGATAATAGTAAAACCAAGCGATTTGTTATCCGAAAGAGAAAAATTTTCGGGCAGTCCTTCTCCGTTGTCACCTATAATCAGGCTGATTTTCTTGCCGTTTTGGCTCATTCTTACCATAATTATGGCCTTCTTATCCGAGTTAAAAGCATGCTCGCAGGCATTGGTTAGCAGTTCGTTGATAATAAGCCCGAACGGAATTGCCTGGTTAACATTAAGTTCGACTTCGTCAATACTTGTTCGAAAGCTAATATCACGGTTCGAGTATTTGGTATTCTTAATTGAGTTAATAATATCTGTTACGAATGAATCGAATTTTAAATTGTTAAAACTTTCAGCTTTATAAAGAAGTTCATGCACTTTTGCAATGGACATGATGCGCATTCGGGTATTTTGCAGGATTTTTCTAACCGATTCCTCCTTTACATTAAAATTTTCCATCTGCAGGAGACCGGTGATAATAGCCAGGTTGTTTTTTACGCGATGATGCACTTCGGCAAGCAATACTTCTTTCTCCTCGAGGGATTGCTGCAACTGATTCTGATATTTTTTAAGCTCGGAAATATCCAGTATTGTGCCGATGATGTAGTTCTTTTTCTCATCTTCAAAGTGGGAAAACGTGCATAATGAGGGGATAAAAGTTTCTTCCCGATTTCTGAATTTTGTCTGAACGGACGTTCCTCCCTCATCATAAATTTTCTGAAAAATATTACGGATAATTTTATGATCACTTTGCGGGAAAAAGTCTAATGGTTGGCTATAGGCTATTTTTTGTTCACTGAAACCGGTTGTTTTTCTGAATTCATTATTCCATCGTACGAAATTTCCTTTTTTATCAAACATAAAGAAGGGGATGGGCAAACTGTTGATTATTTTATCACTCAGCTCTTTTTCCCTTTGCAACTCGTTTTCTGCTTTTTTCCGGTCACTGATATCCCGAATGATGCAAACCAAATCCCCTGAATTTAACTTGTCAAGAGAAATTTCGAGTGGTATATCGGTGCCATCCTTTTTTTGAGCTCTAATTTCTCCACGCCAGTGATAATTTTCTTGAAGTTTTCTATCCAGAATATCATTAAAGCGTTTTTGTTGCTTAGTATTATAGAGTATTTCCCATCCTGCATCCATGAGATCATGGTGCTCATAATCAAAAATATCGGCAAAAGCATCGTTTATATAATTAAAATTGTAATTACCATCGAGAATGGCGATACCGTCATTCGAAGCCATGATCGCCTGGGAATACTTCGTGAGCTTCTTTTCTTTTTGGGTAACATTGCGTGCGGTTAGATACCAAAGGCCATCCCTTGTTGTAAAAGTATGTTCCAGAAAAATTGTTTTACCTGTATCTGTTTGCAGTGGAGCGGTGAAAGGCGTGGTGCTTTCTCGTTGTCGTTCAAGAAAATCAAATAAATTTTTGCGGGTCTTCCTGCTTTTGACACGGCTGCCGAATTTCTTGCCAATAATGTCTGAACGGTTGCATTCGAATAGATTTATTGCCTCTTCATTAATTTCCAGAATTTTATAGGTTTCAGGATCGATGATGACCCGAATATCCGATAGATTATCAAGAAAAATATTGACTTTTTTGAATTGATCGTTTCTTTGCTTAAGCTTTTTGGTCTGCTTTATCAGATTGAAACGAGCTACTACCTCCTTACCCAATATTTTGAGGCTCTCTTGCTGATGTTGGGTAAGTTGACGAGGTTTATGATCGATTACGCAAATAGTCCCCAGATTATTTCCATCACTGGTTCGCAGAGGCATCCCGGCATAAAATCTGATATTCGGTTCATTCTTAACATAATAATTATCTTTAAACTGCTCATCTTTATGGGTATCCTCAATAATCATTAAGTCCTGTTTTTCAAGAGTGTGCGTACAAAAACTCAGATCACTGGTAATTCTTTCTATATTATTAATCCCTTTGCCGGACTTTGTTACCCAATGATTCTCTTCCAGTAAATTGACCAAAGATATCGGTACATCACAGATATTTGAAGCCAGTTCTACAAGCCCCTCCAACTCCTTTTCAATATCGGAATTGATAATTTGGAATGATTCTAATTCCTTTAGTCTTTTTTTCCCCTGCTCATCATCCGTAATCATATGATATGCATATAATTATTATTGGGTAGATCTGTTGTTTTTAAATGTATAAGACAACGAAAATATTCTTTGTAAAAATACTACAGGCATCAATAAAAACTACATAATACCGTATTGTAACTACACCAAACCTATGTGTTTACATGTAATTTACAAACTTATATTTTTTTTAAACTTCTGCTTAATGTAATATCATTATCGTTTCAATTCAATTTTTTCCTCAAAAATAATAATTCTATAAAAAGCTCTATATGTAGAAATACCATAAACTTAATAGAAATTATTGACTGGCAATTTTCTCTAAAGAAATGATTTCGAAGCACCAGTCATGATATCAAAAATGAATAAAGGAAAGAAAAATGCAGGTTTTATTGTTAAATAATATACTGCAAAAATCTACTTGTGACGGAAAAGTATTTACAAATTAAAAAGAGAGGCCTGAATTAATTTATTGAATAAATATCCTTCGGGTTTTTTAGCTAAATTCAGCCGGATTAAGTCGTATTTTTTATCCAACCGGATGATTTTTGGGGTTCACTTTTTTTAATACAAAAGCAAAAAAAATATGATCTGTTGACGTGAATGAATAGACATTTTGAATTATAAACGCTCCTCCTGAATGCTTAGCCCCCCCATCTAAAATTAATTTTACCATCTTTATTAAAATTATTTAAGAATTAAAAAAAATAACCGATAAGGGGAGCAAGTATCGTACCCTTACGGTCCAGTAAAATCTAACATGTAAAAAGGTGGATGAATGCCGGGCCTGGTTATCGATTAGAAATATAACAGAAAGGAAAGTTATAGGAGTTTAGAATGAGCAAAATAAGAGCACTGATTGTAGATGATTCCAAAATAATGAGGAGTGCCGTGAAGCGTGCACTCAATAATTTAATGCTGGCTGATTTTGAATATGTGGATGCCAAGGATGGGGAGGATGCCCTGGGAAAATTCAATGATGAGATTGACATCATGTTTGTTGATTGGAATATGCCAAATATGACAGGCGTCGAGTTTTCCCAGGCTGTTCGAAAGCAAGGTTATGACAAAATACCCATTATTATGGTAACGGCTGAAAAATCGATGGGGAAAGTGGATAAAGCGCTAAACGAAGGGGGGGCTGATGAGTATATCACTAAGCCGTTTACGCCGGATAAAATGAATAAAGCCATCAGCGATTATTTCGATGATGATGGAAATATTGTTTCTGGAGATGACGGTGAAGAGGAAGAAAAAGGATTTTTTAAAAGTATTCTAAATTCATAAAAAGCAGTTAAATGACATTAGCACAATTGAAAGAGCTGGATGAAATTCCGGTAGAATTGGTAGAAAAAGTTCGCGAGTCCGTTTTAAATACATTTGAATCAATTTTGGGGGAGGAGCTCCGATATGTAGGAGAATCAAACGGCGGAGAGCCTCTGAATGGCATTATTGGAAATGTAAATGTTTTTAACTCAGAGTACACCATTTCATTGATGCTGGCAATACCCAAGGAAACAGCCCTGTTTTTTTCGGAGGTCTTTATCGGGATGGAGCTTCCTTTTGAGAGTGATGACATGGGAGACCTGATTGGAGAAATTTCCAATATTTTAGCCGGTGATGTTGCGGCAAATGTTGAAAAGGTGGGTTTTCGTGGTCAATCTTCCCTGCCAACGGCCACCCGTGGTAGCGACTTAACTCTCTTTATGCCCAACAAACCTCCTATGGAAAGGATGAAGTTTATCAGTGAACATACCGAATTTCTTTTGACAATGGTTTTAAGTGAATCGAATTAAACGATAATTATATGAGCAGTACACACAAGCAGCGCATTGAAGATTTAGAACAAATAATGAGAGCGCTGGCCGATGTTTGGCCGACTGATCGCGATAATGTCGCTGTTGCCGGCGCGCAGTTTGAGGAATTCATTTCAACCTTTAAAGATGATCCCGGTCAATTGCAGCGGCTCATTGACATGGCATGGAAAGGAATGAAATATCTTTTCCAGGAAGACGAATATTTTATGAGCGTGAAGACGGCAACGATGCAAGCCATCAACACCATCCGGGAGTATTTGGTGAATGAGGGTGATATTGAAGTGGAGATTTTTGAGAAAGCCTATGATGATTTGGCGGATGCTCTTGCCGGTAAAAAAGAGTCCGCCGATGAAATTATTGAGACGGAAGAAGAGCCTGAACATCCTGCTGAAGCAGCCGGCGATATACACTCACACGAAAGCGGATCGGCGGGAACGCTTGATGACCTCGCTACTTATATCCTGGAATTGGATGAGGAAGAAGCAACGCCCGACCAAGCTGAAGATCTCAAAAGGTTAGTCGATGACGTCATAAGTGATGCTGAGCCGCCGGTAGCAGCAGTGCTCGAAAAAGGCCAAGAGCGAATTAATACCATTCTTTCTGAAGGATTGGATAGCCATCAGGGATGGCTGAAAACCCTATCCTCAATTATAGAAAAGGCTATAGCAATCAAAGAGGAGGAAGAATGGAAATTCGGGCAGAAATCGCAAGAGTCCAGTGAGGAGGTTCCTGCTGCTGAGAAAGAGTCTGATGCGTTCCATATCCCCGAAGATATAGACGAAGCTATGGTCGGGGAATTTATTACCGAGTGTACTGAACTATTGGAAATGGCTGAAGAAGCTCTTTTGGATCTGGAAGAATATCCGGATGATGATGAATTGGTCAATAAAGTATTTCGGGCCTTTCATACTATTAAAGGGACGTCTGCTTTTATGGGACTGGAGCCTGTTTCCGAATTTACGCATCACCTGGAGACAGTGTTGAGCATGGTCCGCGATGGAGAAATCAATTTCGATACCGCCTGCGCTGATATCTCACTGGAAGCCATCGATATCATTGTGGAGATGCTGGATGTGGTAGAAAAATCGAAAGGCGGTGCACATCTGCCAAAGCCGCTGAACCTGGCCTTGCTGACCAAAGTGCTGGAGCGCATAGCAGATGAGGGAATTGCTCCGGATAAAGCTCTGGAGGAGGCTGGCGGCATTCAGTATGAAGTGCAGGAAGAGGTCAAGCGTTCAATTAAGAATGATGCAGCAAATACCAATGGTACGGCCAAAGGCAATTCCGATGATTCCCAAACTGAATCATCGGTACGGGTAAATATTAGTCGGCTTGACCAGCTTATTGACATGATTGGCGAGTTAGTCATTGCTCATTCGGTAGTAGCGCAGGATGGCAGTATCCCGGAACATTCGGATTTGCAGAAGAAAATAAATCACACGAGTAAAATATTGCGTGAGCTACAGGATACCAGTTTGACGCTTCGGATGGTGCCCCTGAAAGCTACATTTCATAAGATGAATCGCCTGGTACGGGACCTGTCCCGAAAAGCGGGTAAATCGGTCCGGCTCTCTACCTATGGGGAGGATACCGAAATCGATCGTAATATGGTGGATATCATTAATGAGCCGTTGGTCCATATGATTCGCAATGCCATTGATCATGGGATTGAAACACCGGAAGAACGAACGGCCTCCGGTAAACCCAAACAGGCTAACGTATGGCTGCGCGCATCACAGGAAGGCGGTCAGGTTGTCATCGAGATTGAGGATGACGGGCGTGGCATCAACAAGAAAAAAGTAATGGAGAAAGCGATAGACAAAGGGCTCGTGGATCCTGAGGTAAACCTGAAAGACAAAGAAATTTATAATCTGATTTTTCTGCCGGGCTTTTCTTCCGTCGATAAAGTTACCGATTTGTCCGGTCGCGGCGTGGGCATGGATGTGGTTCGCAAATCCATCGAAGAACTCAAAGGAAAGATCGACGTTGAATCCAAAGAAGGAGAAGGCACGAAGATAACCATTGAACTCCCATTTACACTGGCTATAACCGATGGGATGTTGGTTCGTGTAGGTACACAACGATTCATAATACCCACCTTAAATATCGATCGGGCTTTCCGGGCCCGGCGTGAAGATTTATTTACGGTAATGGGCAAATCAGAGAAAGTGTCCATCCACGGCGAAACGGTGCCGGTTATCCGATTGCATGATCATTTTGATATAAGCGGCGCGGTTGAAAGTTTGACAGATGGGACACTCCTGGCCATACGAAATGCGAATAAAAAATATGCCTTGCTGGTGGATGAAGTTGTGGGACAGCAACAGCTCGTCGGGAAATCTATTAATATGGTCGCCGAGATGGATCAAATCTCGGGTGGGGCTATTTTGGGCGATGGAACGGTTGGACTCATATTGGACACGGCAGCACTAATGAAGAATTAAGTGAGACATGTCAACATACCATTCGTTTTATCATCACCCGAGACTGCTATTTGCTCAGATTCAGCAAGGCTATGAATTTGATAAACAAGTATTTAACTGGTCGGCTAAACATTTTTAATGAAATTAAAACAATCTCAGTTTAGAACTATACAAAAAAAAATTTATGAATATTGTGGCATCAATCTGCATGAAGGTAAACAGGCCCTTGTAAGAGCCCGGGTAATGAAACGCATCCGACAGTTGGGTGTCGATGATTTTTCAGAATATATAGAGTATTTGGAAAAGGATGCCTCAGGTAAGGAGTTCCTTTCGCTGGTAGATGTGCTGACAACAAACAAAACAAGCTTTTTTAGAGAGAGCCAGCATTTTGATTTTATCAGAGATCATGTAATTCCCGAAATAAATGGGCGCCAGGTAAAATGGTGGTCGGCCGGATGTTCCACCGGACAGGAAGCAATAAGCTGTTCGATCGTATTACAAGAAGAGCTGGTGAAACGAAATGTAGTTAAGATCCTTGGGACCGATATCTCGCGGGATGTAATCCAAATTGCCAAACGGGGAGTTTACAAAGCGAAAAAATTAGCAGATTTATCCCCGAAAATAAAGAAAAAATATTTTTATAAAGTGGATAAAAGCTGGTATCAGATCAATAAAGAGGTGAGAAAAATGATCACCTATGGGCGATTAAATTTGAAGAAGCCATGGCCTTTAAATGGTCCATTTCATGTTATTATGTGTCGAAATGTGATGATTTATTTTAATAGAGAAACGCGACAGGAATTGATTTTTCGTTTCCATGATATTCTCGAGCCCGGAGGGTATTTATTTTTGGGACATTCCGAAAGTGTCGCAAATACTGAAGGGAGGTTTGAGAATATACTGCCGGCTGTTTATAAGAAAAGATAACAGAATGATATGAAAACAGTGGTAGGAGTTAGCGATTTCAGAGTTTCATCGGATATCGACGAGATCATTATAACCTATGCCCTTGGGAGCTGCCTTGGAATAGCATTATACGATCCGTTAGTTAAAGTAGGAGGCTTGTTGCATGTAATGTTACCACTTTCAAAGGCCAATCCTTCCAAAGCAAGAAGGAAGCCTGCGATGTATGTGGATACGGGCCTTAAACTTATTCTGGAGGAGATGTACCGGAAAGGCGCACGTAAAACAAACCTTGATATTTCTGTGGCCGGCGGGGCGAGTATGGGCAGAGGACGAGAAGATTATTTTAAGATCGGCAAACGAAATTTTACCGTATTCCGCAAGATTTTATGGAAGAACGGATTGATGATTGCCGCCCAGGATGTAGGCGGAAGCAAGGCACGAACAATGGCATTGCGAGTTGCGAATGGCGAAATAAGCATCAACAAAAAACGTCTGCAACCTGGTTAACACATAATAAAATATTTCCAGTGACACTACGAGCTTATTATTGAAATTTAAAAACTATTTAGTATATAGCTAATTAAATAAGTTAAATAGCGAAGCAAATAAAATAATGTATCAAAATATTTTAATCGTAGAGGATGATTTAATTACGCGTTTTTTGATCAAACGCATATTGATGGAGATGGAGCCTGGCTTCAATCAAATATATGAAGCCGTTAATGGGAAAAAGGGACTTGAAATACTTCAAAGATTCAACGTCGATTTAATTCTGACCGACATAAATATGCCGGTAATGGATGGTCTGGAAATGCTTGGCCGTATCAGGTCGAATCCTGAGTATAAAGATATTCCTGTGGTGGTCATTACCTCAAAAATGGATGAAAAATTGGAAAGAGCTATTACCGAAAGCGGCTTGGGATACGTCAATAAACCGTTTACCGGCCAGATCCTTAAAAAAGAAATCTTGAATTTAAAAGAAAATAAAGATGTCGATCTTGAAAAAGCAGGTTATGTATAATATAGCGGTCGAAGCGTTTGAGGTTAGCTGTTATATGTTTCCCCTCGGGAAGGAAGAAATTTCGCAAGAGCAAAGAAATAAAGATTTGAACGGTAATATCAGATCGTTAGTAAAATTTAGTGGGTCGGCGGTACATGGGGGGATGATTGTTACTCCGTCAGAGAAGCTGCTTGAAGCCATGGCCGCTAATATGCTGGGCATAGATACGCCAGACGAGAATCAGAAAGCGGGAGCGCTCTCTGAAATGACTAATATTATTTGTGGGAATACAGTACCGTTGATTACGGATCAGGATGGGATTTCTTATATCCATCCTCCTCAGATCTTAAAGGAGAGAAAAAGTGAATTGGAAAAGACACAATACAAAGAGTCGGTCTGGATTTACCTTGATGAGGGGAAAGTAGAAATTGCAATGTATTATTCTATGGAGGAAGAAAATGATTAAGGTATTAATTGTTGACGATTCGGCGCTGGTGAGAAAGTTATTGAAAAAAGAGTTGGATGATCAAAGGGATATACGAGTAGTCGGAACGGCAATGAATCCTTATGCAGCACGCAAAAAGATTGCCGAATTAAATCCTGATGTTTTAACCCTGGACCTGGAGATGCCCCGCATGGATGGGCTTTCCTTTTTATCCAAGGTGATGGAACATCATCCCATGCCGGTAGTGGTAGTGAGCTCTCTGGCCCCAAAAAACAGTGATAATGCTTTAACGGCACTCCGGCTGGGAGCGATAGAAGTGATTTGTAAACCGGGCTCCGCCTACTCCACCCAGGAGATTTCCAGAGAAATCATAAAGGCCGTCCGGACCGCTGCTGTTGCAAATGTGGACAAAGGATACCACCTTGGAATAGAAAAGACTTCGGACTCCTCTCGAATATCCGCTTCTCAGGCGCGCCTTAAGGAAACGACCAAAAAACTTATTGCTGTGGGATCTTCAACCGGAGGAACGAAAGCATTGGAAGTAGTCCTGCCGGCATTACCGTCAAATATTCCGGGAATGGTAATCGTGCAGCATATGCCTCCCGTGTTTACCAAGAGTTTTGCGGACCGGCTGGATACTGTTTGCCGGGTCAATGTTAAAGAGGCTGAAAATGGAGACTGGATACAGCCGGGGCGGGTACTAATTGCTCCCGGTAACCATCATATGATGGTGCAAAAAAAGGGTGCCAGGTATTATACCCGGGTTAAGCAGGGGCCGCCGGTACATCACCACCGCCCCAGCGTGGATGTATTATTTAATTCGGTGGCTAAAGCAGCGGGCGTAAACGCAACGGGCGTTATTTTAACAGGCATGGGATCTGACGGCGCAAAAGGGTTGCTAACCATGAAAGAACGGGGGGCACATACGATCGGGCAGAATAAAGATACTTGCGTGGTATACGGCATGCCTAAAGTTGCCCACGAAATAGGAGCAGCTGATGAAATGCTCCCATTGTCAAAAATCGCTGATGCTATTGTGGCACGAGCAAAAGAGAAGGCGGTTTAATTAGAAATTAAAAAATAAAAAAAATGGCTTTAAAAATACTTGTTGTTGATGATAGTTCGGTAATGCGAAAAATGATTATCAGGACAATTAATCTGTGTGGAATCGATATTGCTGAAATATTTGAAGCTGAAAATGGCAAAAAAGGGCTTGAAGTCCTAAAAAATAAACAGGTGGATCTATTGTTTGCGGATGTTAATATGCCCGTAATGGATGGGATGGAGATGCTGGGCGAAGTTCGTCGAAAGAAATTGACAAAACGTCTTCCGGTGCTCATTATTTCTACAGAAAGTAGTAAGGGACGCATAATGGAAATTGAAAAACAGAATGTGGGATTCGTTCATAAACCATTTACCCCGGAATTATTAAGAGATAAAATATTGGGACTTACGGCCCGCAAGAAGGCTTGAATGCTTAAATACTATGTATTTAACTGAGGCTCGTGCTTGTTGTCATTAGCCATATACAAGAGTTGTTTTTAAATATTAAAAAAATTTAAGTAAGAAATACTCATACCGATAATGTAATGGCAAAAGCTAAAAAAGATATTACGATTTACTGATAATCAGTAATTCCAAACACCATTAAAAATTTGAAGAAAGGATATTGATAATATGAGTGATAAAGCAGTTGAAGAAATTGAACCGCAAGAAAACGGTTCGATGGTCGAAGGAGGCAAGTTTTTAACCTTCTTCCTGGGAAAGGAAGAATATGCTATTGAGATTTTAAAAGTACAGGAAATTATCGGCTTGATGACGATAACGCCCGTCCCGAATATGCCCTCATATATAAGGGGCGTTTTAAACTTGCGGGGAAAAATTGTTCCTGTGATGAATCTGCGAACACGATTTGGGCTTCAGGAAATCGAGGATACCGATGAAACATGCATTATTGTGATTCAACACAAAGCATACTTGATGGGTATTCTGGTCGATAAGGTATCAGAGGTCGTGGATATCGAAGCCGGGGAGATTGAAGAAGTTCCTTCAGTGGGGACCGGCGAACAAAGTGAATACCTGGCTGGCATTGGAAAGGTTAACGACACGGTAAAAATGATTATTGAAGTCCACAAGGTATTGTTTGATGTGCCAAAAAAAATATTGCAGGTATCAGACGAAGAATCGCCAAACAACAAAGAATAAATTTCATTTCTAAAATTAATAACTAACTTTTTAAAATTATGTCTTTTATTAAAAATATAACCGGTGATGCGAATTTATCGGGTAATAATGACGGCTGGACAATAGGGAAACGGATTATGGCATTAACACTTGGAGGCGCTGCTGTAACGCTGATCTTGGGAGCTCTGTCCGTATTTGCATTTCACAAAGTAAATAGTAAGACCACTAAACTTGACAAGGTATACATCACAGAATGGGATTACGCCCAAACATTAGATCAGGCGATTCGGATCACGAACCGTGATTATCTGAATTATCGTAATACACAGGACGAAAAGATGTATAAACAGGTGTTATCGAGTTTAAAGCAGACAGATGAGCCGATTAGAAAGTTAAAAGTTTTGTCAAAGAATAATAATATGCCTGTCTTAGACAAGAATATATCTGGGCTTGTTAAAAACATCTCTGATTTTAAAAAACATCTCAGTGACTACCATCAGGCCCATAAAAAAGTGAATAATAACCGGGCGAAGATACAAAAAGAATCAGATAAGCTTTCAAGCCAGTTGAGCAATTATTTAAAAATTCCCAATGCTCCTCATCTTTTAAGTGTAGCACACTTGCGAACGAAGATGTTAGATAACAGATTACAAATTAGCAAAGCGTTAAATAATCAGAAAGTGAATAGTTGGCAGCAGATTTTAAATTCATACGCGGCGATCCAACAAAAGTTGAAAAGCATCAGCAGGAATAATAATGGGAGAGGAGATTTAGCTAACGCTGTGAACACCATGGGGTCAACTATTACGTCCGTTAAGGCGATGCGCCAGGCGGATGCATCATTAACAACGGTCCATGAAAACCTCACGAAAGCTTATGAATCGGTTAAGAAAAAGGTCAGTTCGATTGCTCAGGAGGCTAAAACCACTTCCCATAAACATGCCACCTCGGCAGCTTCTACGGCTCATACTTTTTCTCTGGTCATGATTATTGGTGCAATTATTGCTGTAATCATTGCCGTTGTATTCGGATTTTTTATGGGACGATCTATTTCTTCGATTCTGAAAAAGATGATCAAGCGCCTTACCAGTGGTTCCAGGCAAGTGGGGGCATCGGCCGATCAGCTTTCAAGTGCAAGTCAACAGTTAGCCGAAAGTTCCAGCGAACAGGCCGCCAGCCTGGAAGAAACGACCTCTTCGCTTGAAGAAATCTCTTCTCAGATCAAACAAACCGATGAGAATTCCGCAGAGGCCGAAACGGCCATGAAAGAGGCTCAACCCATGGTTAAAAAAGGTGTTGAATCCATGCAGCGGATGAAAAATGCGATGGAAGATATTAAAGAATCATCAGATAAAACTTCCAACATTATTGATACCATCGATGATATCGCCTTCCAGACAAACCTCTTGGCACTGAATGCAGCTGTTGAAGCGGCCCGGGCTGGTGAAGCTGGCAAGGGTTTTGCCGTTGTAGCCGAGGAAGTTCGCAACCTGGCGCAGCGTAGTGCGGAGGCTGCAAAAAATACTTCTGAGCTGATAGAGAGCTCACAGGAGAGTTCGGAACGAGGATCTGAAGTCGTGCAGGAAGTTGCTGAGTATTTGCAGGAAATAGAAGAAAAAGTTTCTGACGTGAGCACTCTGGTCGTGGAAATTTCGGCTGCCGCTAACGAGCAGGCATCCGGCGTGCAACAAATTAATGCCGCAATGGGTGAGATGGATGAGGCAATACAAGAAAATGCATCTGCATCCGAAGAGTCGGCCAGTTCCGCCGAGGAACTTTCCTCCCAGGCTGCAGAGCTGAACAATATTGTCGATAAACTGGAAGCCTTGGTCGGAGGAGCTGAAGATAGCCTGCATCAACACGATCAACTCAACTCCTGGAAGAAATCCCAGAGTAATGGGCATAGCGTAGATGGGTATGGTAAAAATGGCCATTCAAATGGGAAGCCAAGTTCTATTAACAACCAGTATAAAAATGGAAAATCAAACGGTCATGGCAATAATAATGGTAAAGAGCTAATTCCGTTCGATGAAGACGAAGATGATTTCAGTGATTTTTAGATGACCTGAGATAGATTTGAATTTTGTTGATTGGCAGTGAATAAAGTTGACCCATAGAGGGCCCAAAAGTTAGGTGAAGTGTACTTTCTTTGGGCCCTCTTTATCTTCTTGAGTCTTCGCACCGAAATACATCGCCAAACAGATATGCTGATAGAATTTTCAGACGCCCAAAGCCTTGAGTCATTAACAGGTCATACTTTCGAGACTTTTGGATAGCCGAGATCCTTCCTGGCCCGCCGCTTAAATAATGTATAGAGTGTTCCGCGCGCGTTACTGATATTGAATAGTAAACCTCATAGGAGTAGGGGAAGAGACTAAAACCTGATACAGACAATTTTTCGAGGTTTTGGAAAATATTTCCTGATTCTGAGGCATAATTTAGCGGCAATGTATATGACTTATTTCATGATTAACTTAAAATTAAAGCACAACATCTGGGGATCTCCCGTGGTTGAGACCTCGTGGAACAGGGACAATCTGTGAAAAAAGTTAATATAAATTTTGCAAGCAAATACTATTTAGCGCCGTTTGTTGATGTGATAATACCTTAGATCAATCAGCAGAGTTAATAAGAAGCCTATCAAGAACAACTGGTCTAACACCCACAATCATATTTTTAGAATTCATCAACAGATTATCTTTTGGACAAAATAGTACGGGAATGCCGGGACCCTATATCTGGCCCCCCTCCAGTTAATATTAGTGAAAATAAAATGAGGTTTTGCATCTC
>Ga0209921_1000366_pt1 | contig 14634 bp, 10 predicted proteins | sample SalPonF2_C_D2_MG_FD_185730 | JGI IMG/M metagenome (GOLD analysis project Ga0209921, IMG submission 185730) | Salt pond soil microbial communities from South San Francisco under conditions of wetland restoration - Salt Pond MetaG SF2_C_D2_MG... ...
TATAGGCGAAGCGCACGTGCTCCTGCGCGCGGTACTCGCCGAAATCCAGCCCCGGGGTTGCAGCCACGCCCGCCTCCTCCAGCATGATGCCCGCCAGGGTTTCGCTGTCGTGACCGAACCGGCTGCATTCGGCATAGAGGTAGAAGGCCCCGTCGGGCGTCACCGGGATGCGAAAGCCCAGCTCGCGCAGCGCCGGCAGCAGGAAATCGCGCCGCTGCCGGAACTGCTGCCGGCGATCCTCGTGAACGGCCATGGCGTCGTCGCCGAAGGCCGCGAGGGCGCCGTACTGCGCCGGGGTGGACGCGGCGATGAAAAGGTTCTGCTGCAGCCGCTCCATGTCCCGTGCCGCCCCCGCGGGCGCGACCAGCCAGCCCACCCGCCAGCCGGTCATGCCGAAGTACTTGGAGAAACTGTTGATCACGATCGCTTCCGGATCCGTCTCCAGCACCGAGTGACAGCCCGGGCCGTAGATCAGGCCGTGGTAGATCTCGTCCACGATCAGTCGCAGGCCGTGCTGACGCGAGAGCGCCACCAGCGCCTGCATCTGCGCGGGGTCGATCACGGTCCCGGTAGGGTTGGAGGGCGAGGCCGCGAGGATGGCGGCGGTCGCCGGATTGATCCGTGGCGCCAGCAGCTCCGCCGACAGCTGATAGCGCGTGGACGCGTCGATGGCCACGTTGCGCGGCACGGCCCCCAGGAAGTGCACCATGCTCCGGTTGCAGGGATAGCCCGGGTCGCCCAGCAGGACCTCGTCGGACGGCTGCGTCGCCCAGGCGAGCGCCAGCTGCAGCGCGCCGGACGCCCCCGGCGTGATCAGCACCTGCTCCGGCGCGACGGTGACCCCGTAACGCGCGCCGTAGTAGCGGGCGATCGCCTCGCGCAGCGCGGGCAGGCCGGCGGTCGGCGTGTAGCCCGTGCGCCCCGCCCTCAGCGCGCGCTCGGCGGCGTCGATGATCGACGGTGCGGTCGGGAAGTCCGGCTCGCCGATCTCCATGTGGGTGATGCGCCGCCCCGACCGCTCGAGCTCGCCGGCCCGCGCCATCACTTCCATCACCTGGAACGGCTGGATCCCCTGCAGCCGCTCGCCCGTCCGGCGCGGGGTCGCGCCGTCTTCGTTCGCACTCTCGGGAACGTCTGTCACGCCGGTTTCCTTGTCGTTGTCCGGGCGCCGCGCGGCGCGTTGCCTGCCGAGGCGACCGCTCTCGCGCCGGGCCCGCGTAGATCCGGTTTCCCGCGCCCATTTATGCGTGAGAACGGCCTGCCTGGCAAGCACGGCTCCGGGCACGGGGCACATCCGACCGCCTGTCGTGCCGGCAGCGCGAGCCCCCCCGAAAGCGAGTTGCGCGGGGGGTTCTATTTTGATAAATAGTCGCGGTTCATTTATCGGCCTTATGCCAGGAGCTCTACATGGCGGCGAAGAACAAGGCGAGTGCCTCGACCGTCCATCCCCCCGTCAAGGGGTTCGAACCGTACCAGCCTGCCAAGGGCGAGGAGTACATGAGCCCGCAGCAGGAGGAGCATTTCCGCAAGATCCTGCGCGCCTGGAGGAACGAGCTCATGGAGGAGGTCGACCGCACGGTGCACCACATGCAGGACGAGGCCGCCAACTTCCCCGATCCCAACGATCGAGCCACGCAGGAATCCGAGTTCAGCCTCGAGCTGCGTACACGCGACCGCGAGCGCAAGCTGCTCAAGAAGATCGACGAGGCGCTGGAGCGCATCGACGAGGGCGAGTTCGGCTTCTGCGAGACCTGCGGGGTGGAAATCGGCATCCGGCGCCTGGAAGCCCGGCCGACCGCCACCCAGTGCATCGACTGCAAGACCCTGGACGAGATCCGCGAAAAACAGCTCGGCGGCTAGCCGCGCGCGCACCGCCGTGCGCCGCGACGCCTCTCCGGACGACACCGGGAAGCCCGCCGCCCGCGGGCGATTCGCCCCCTCTCCCACCGGACCGCTGCACTTCGGTTCCCTGCTGGCCGCGCTGGCGAGCTACCTGGACGCCCGCCATGCCGGCGCCGAGTGGCTGGTGCGCATGGAAGACCTCGACCCGCCCCGCGCCGTGCCGGGCGCCGCCGATGACATCCTGCGTACGCTGGAAGCCCTGGGGCTGCACTGGAACGGGCGCGTGCTTTACCAGAGCCGGCGCGGAGCCGCCTACCAGGAGGCCGTCGACCGGCTGGCCGCCGCCGGCCTCAGCTTCGTCTGCGGCTGCACCCGCCGGGACATCGCCGAGCTCGGCCATCCGGGCCCTGAAGGCCCGGTGTATCCCGGTACCTGCCGCGACGGTCTGCCTCCGGGGCGCGAGCCCCGCTCGGTGCGCATGCGGGTCGACGATCGTGTGATCCGCTTCCACGACCGCCTGCAGGGCGACCAGGTGCAGGAGCTGGCACGGGAGGTCGGCGACTTCGTCATCCAGCGCGCCGACGGCCCGTTCTCCTACCAGCTCGCCGTGGTGGTCGACGACGGCGCCCAGGGCATCACCGACGTCGTGCGCGGGGCGGACCTGATCCGCTCCACCGGGCGCCAGATCCTGCTGCAGGAGAGCCTGGGGCTGCCACGCCCGCGCTACCTGCACATCCCGGTCGCGGTGGATCCGGGCGGGCGCAAGCTGGGCAAGAGCCTGGGGGCGCCGGCGATCGCCGGCCGCCATGCCGCTTCCCTGCTGCACGCGGCGCTGGAGCTGCTCGGGCAGCGGCCGCCCGAGGCGGGGGCCGACCCGGCCGACCTGCTCGCGTGGGCCGTGCGCAACTGGAACCCCGGACGGCTGCCGCCCGCGACCAGCGTGACCGTCGACCCCGCCCGGCTCCCCGGCGACTCCTGACGGGCCCCATGGCCGTCGCGGCGCCCGGGTTCCGCGACCGAGGTGGCGTAGCCGCCCGCCCTCGGGTTACAACTGGAGGGATTCCTCATCGGCCGGGGCATCCCCTCGCCGGGGCGCCCTGCTCCGTCCAGACAGCCGTCAACACCAGGAGGCGTATCCATGACTGGCAAGACCTATCCGGTTTCCCCCGACTTTGCCCGCAAGGCGCACATCGACGCGGACGCCTACGAGCGCATGTACCGGCGCTCGGTCGAGGATCCGGAAGGCTTCTGGGCGGAACAGGCGGACCGGTTCGTGACCTGGTTCCGGCGCTGGGACCGGGTGCTGGACTGGGACTATCACGAGGCCCGCATCCGCTGGTTCCAGGGCGCGCGGCTGAACGCGGCCTGGAACTGCCTCGACCGGCATCTCGAGACGCACGGGGAGCGCACCGCGATCATCTGGGAAGGTGACGAACCCGACCGGCACGAGCGCATCACCTACCGCCAGCTGCATGAGCGGGTCTGCCGCTTCGCCAACGCGCTCAAGGAGCGCGGCGTGAAAAAGGGTGACCGCGTCTGCGTCTACATGCCCATGGTGCCCCAGGCCGCGGTCGCGATGCTCGCCTGTGCGCGCATCGGTGCCGTGCACTCGGTGGTCTTCGGCGGGTTCTCGCCCGAATCGCTCAAGGACCGCATCCTGGACTCCGACTGCCGCGTGGTGGTGACCGCCGACGAGGGCATCCGGGGTGGCAAGCGGATCCCGCTGAAGAAGAACGTGGACACCGCGCTGGCGGACTGCCCCGACGTGAGCACGGTGATGGTGGTCAAGCGCAGCGGTGCCGGGGTGCCGTGGAAGGAAGGCCGTGACGTGTGGTACGAGGACGCCGTCGCGGCCGCCTCGGCAGACTGCCCGGCCGAGGAGATGGACGCCGAGGATCCGCTGTTCATCCTCTACACGTCCGGCTCCACCGGCAAGCCCAAGGGCGTACTGCACACCACGGGCGGCTATCTGCTGCACACCGCGATCACCCACCGCTACGTCTTCGACCACGACGACGACGACGTCTACTGGTGCACCGCCGACGTGGGCTGGATTACCGGGCATTCCTATATCGTCTACGGACCGCTGTGCAACGGCGCGACCACGCTGATCTTCGAGGGCGTGCCGACCTACCCCAGTCCGGCGCGGTTCTGGGAGGTCGTGGACAAGCACCGGGTGAGCATCTTCTACACCGCGCCCACGGCGATCCGGGCGCTCATGCGCATGGGCGACGGGCCGCTGGAGAGCACCGCGCGCACCTCGCTGCGCGTGCTCGGCACGGTGGGCGAGCCGATCAATCCGGAGGCCTGGGAGTGGTACTATCACCAGGTCGGACGCGAGCGCTGCCCGATCGTGGATACCTGGTGGCAGACCGAGACCGGCGGCATCCTGATCACGCCCCTGCCCGGCGCCACCGCCCTCAAGCCCGGCTCCGCCAGCCTGCCGTTCTTCGGGGTGCAGCCCGCGCTGCTCGACGAGCAGGGCAGTGAGGTCCAGGGCGCCGGCCGCGGCAACCTGGTGATGAAGTTCCCGTGGCCCGGACAGATGCGCACCGTGTACGGCGATCACGAGCGCTTCTTCAACACCTACTTCGCGATGTATCCCGGCTACTATTTCAGCGGCGACGGAGCCATGCGCGACGAGGACGGCTACTATTGGATTACCGGTCGCGTGGATGACGTCCTCAACGTCTCCGGGCACCGCCTCGGAACGGCCGAGATCGAGAGCGCCCTGGTGCTTCACAAGGACGTCGCGGAGGCCGCCGTGGTCGGCTACGGTCACGACCTCAAGGGACAGGGCATCTATGCTTACGTCACGCCGATGGAGGGCGTGGAGCCGAGCGAGGAGCTCAGGCAGGAGCTGCTGGACCTGGCCAACCGCGAGATCGGCCCGATCGCGCGCCCGGACCTGATCCAGTGGGCGCCGGCACTGCCCAAGACGCGCTCCGGCAAGATCATGCGGCGCATCCTGCGCAAGATCGCCGGCAATGAGCTGGACAACCTCGGCGACACCAGCACGCTCGCCGACCCCGGCGTGGTGGACGATCTGATCAACAGCCGCCAGAATCGCTGATGGCGTCACGGTCTGTCGCTTCGGCGCCGGCCCATCGGTCGGTGCCAGTCTATTATTGCTTCGTCCTATGCTGCGGAATGTGACAATTGACCTGACACCTGTTAGGACGCTATCATTTCCCCCGTCTTGAGAAACGACTGTTTCCCGAGATTCTCCTCCTCTTGAGGGACGGGTGCCCCTCTTGCTGGACAAGGCTGCCTCCTTGCGCGAGCAAGGAGGCGTTTTTTTGCCCGTTCGAAGCGCGAGCAAGCTTGCGGGTTGCGCTTGAGGTTCCAGCTTTCGATAACCACAAAAAAAGGGCCCGAAGGCCCTTTTCCTGTCTTCAGTGCATGCCCCGTCAGGACTTTTCGTCCGCCTTGCGGCGGTCATGCTCGACCGCCTTCATGCTCAGCCGGATGCGTCCCTGACGGTCGACCTCGAGCACCTTGACGTCGATCTCGTCTCCCTGCGAGAGCTTGTCGCTGACGTTCTCGACCCGCTCGTCGGAGATCTGCGAGATGTGCACGAGGCCGTCCTTGCCCGGCATGATGGTGACGAATGCGCCGAAATCCATCAGCTTGGCCACCTTGCCGCGGTAGACCGTGCCCACCTCCACCTCGGAGGTGATCAGCTCGATCCGCCGGCGTGCCTCTTCGCCCGCCGCCTTGTCGACCGAGGCAATCTTGACCGTACCGTCGTCGCTGATATCGATGGTGGTGCCGGTCTCCTCGGTCATCTGGCGGATGGTCGAACCGCCCTTGCCGATCACGTCGCGGATCTTCTCCGGGTCGATCCGCATGGTGATAATGCGCGGTGCCCACTCGGACATCTCCGCGCGCGGTTCGGCGATCACGCGATTCATCTCGCCCAGGATGTGCAGCCGACCCTCGCGCGCCTGCGCCAGCGCCTTTTCCATGATTTCCCGGGTGATCCCCTGGATCTTGATATCCATCTGCAGCGCCGTCACGCCTTCGCCGGTGCCGGCGACCTTGAAGTCCATGTCCCCGAGATGGTCCTCGTCGCCGAGGATATCGGTCAGGATGGCGTAGTCGTCCTGCTCCTTGATCAGGCCCATCGCGATCCCGGCCACCGGCGCCTTGATCGGCACCCCGGCCTCCATCAGGGACAGGCTGGTGCCACAGACGCTGGCCATGGAGCTCGAGCCGTTGGACTCGGTGATCTCCGAAACCACCCGGATCACGTAGGGGAACTCCTCGTCACCGGGCATCACCGCCTGGATGCCCCGCTTCGCCAGCTTCCCGTGCCCGATCTCCCGGCGCTTCGGGCTTCCCATGAAGCCCGTCTCGCCAACGCAGTACGGCGGGAAGTTGTAGTGAAGCATGAAGGGTTCCTTGTGCTCCCCCTCGATGGCGTCGATGATCTGTGCGTCGCGGCCGGTCCCCAGCGTGGTCACCACCACCGCCTGGGTCTCGCCGCGGGTGAAGATCGCCGAGCCGTGCGTGCGCGGCAACGTGCCGGTACGGATGTCGATGGGCCGCACCGTGCGGGTATCACGGCCGTCGATGCGACGCTCGCCGGCAAGGATCCGCCCGCGCACGATGCGCCGTTCGAGCGTCTCAACCGCAGCCAGCACCTCGGGGGGCTCGTGCTCGGGCGTCTCGCCCGCCGCCAGCTCGGCCACGACCTGCTCGCGGACCTCGCTCAGTCGTGCCGAACGGGCCTGCTTCTCGGAGATCCCGTAGGCCTCGCGGATCGCATCGGCGGCGATACGCTCGACCGCCTCGCGCAGCGTCCCGTCCTCGACCGGCTCCTGCCACTCCCAGCGCGGCTTGCCGGCCTCGGCCGTGAGCTCGTTGATCGCCGTGATCGCCGCCTGCATCTGCTCGTGGCCGTACATGACCGCGCCGAGCATGACGTCCTCGGGAAGCATCTGCGCCTCCGACTCCACCATCAGCACCGCGTCCCGCGTACCGGCCACGACCAGGTTCAGACCCGACTCCTTGAGCGCGGACAGCGTGGGGTTGAGGACGTACTCGCCGTCGATGTAGCCGACCCGCGCCGCTCCGATCGGACCCTGGAACGGCAGTCCCGAAATCGACAGGGCCGCCGACGCCCCGATCAGCGCCGGGATGTCGGGATCGACCTCCGGGTTGACCGACAGCACGGTGGCGACGACCTGAGTCTCGTTCTTGAAATTCTTGGGAAACAGGGGCCGGACGGGGCGGTCGATGAGGCGGGAGGTGAGGGTTTCCTTCTCGCTGGGTCGTCCCTCGCGCTTGAAGAACCCCCCCGGTATGCGCCCCGCCGCGTAGGTCCGCTCCTGGTAGTTCACCGTGAGCGGGAAGAATCCGCGGCTCGGGTCCGACTCCTTCCGCCCCACGGCCGTCACCAGGACCACCGTGTCGGCCATGTTGACCATGACGGCGCCGGTCGCCTGGCGGGCGACCCCGCCGGTTTCCATTATCACCGTGTGGTCGCCGTAGCGAAAACTCTTGCTGGTTACTGCCACAATCTGTCCTTCAACTGGCTTGATTGGGAAACGTCTGCTCAGCGACGCAGACCGAGGCGGCTGATCAGATCCTGGTAGCGCTGACGGTCCTTGCGCGAGAGATAGTCCAGCAGCTTCCGGCGCTGATTCACGAGCTTGAGCAGCCCCCGACGCGAGTGGTGGTCGTGCTTGTGCGCGGAAAAGTGCCCCGTCAACTGTTCGATCCGGGCGCTGAGCAGCGCCACCTGGACCTCAGGCGAACCCGTGTCTCCGGCTCCGCGCTGGAAGTCCTCCACGATCCTGGTCTTCTCTTCAGTGCTCAACGGCATTTAGCGTGCTCCCGAATATGAGCGATTTTCCGGTGCGACTTCGGCGCGGAAAACGGAATACTGGCGAAGGCGGCATGCCACCGGTGCCGCAGGCCCGCTATTCTATCCGCGCGGCCGGGCGCAAACAAGCGAGTGGCAACTGGCGGCATCCGAACTTCAGGCGCTTGCACCCTGCATGAGCCGGCGCGGGGCCACCCGTCCGTCCTCGATGATCTCGCCCATGCCGATGAAGCGGTGCCGCTCCGACTCGTACAGCCGGACCCAGCCCTCCAGTGGCAGCCGCGGCACCAGCACCGGCTGTCCCTGCCGCAGATAGAAGGCCGTGTCCGGAGTCAGGTCGACCGCCGGCCACTGGCGCAGCGCGCTGTCGATCGGCAGGCACAGGGTGTCCAGCGCGGCCAGGCCCTCGGCGGCCACCGACTCGAGCTGGTCCAGCGTGTGCATCGGCTGATCCTGGTAGGGCCCCACACCCAGCCGCCGGAGCGAGGTGACATGCCCGCAACTGCCCATCCCGCGGGCGATGTCCTCCACCAGCGTGCGCACGTAGGTGCCCTTGGAGCAGCGCAGGTCCAGGACGAAACTCTCCGGGCCGCGCTCCAGCACCTCCAGTGCGTAGATGCGCACCGGGCGCGGCTCCCGCTCGACCTCGATGCCCTGCCGCGCCAGGCGGTAAAGTCGTTCGCCCCGGTGCTTGACCGCCGAGTACATCGGCGGTACCTGCCGGATCTCGCCGCGAAAGCCCGTCAGCACCGCGTCCAGCCGGTCCGCCACTCCGGCCCCCGTCGGACCCGTCTCCACGACGTCCCCCTCGGTGTCACCGGTGCTGGTGCGCGCCCCCAGGGCGCAGGTCACGCGGTAGCGCTTCTCCGCGTCCAGCAGGAACGCCGACACCTTGGTGGCATCCCCCATGCAAACCGGCAGCATCCCGGTCGCGAGCGGGTCGAGATTGCCGGTATGGCCGGCCTTGCGCGCCCGGAACAGCTGCTTGACCCGCTGCAGCGCCCCGTTCGAGGACATGCCGAGCGGCTTGTCCAGCAGCAGGATCCCGTCCACCGGTCGTCCGCGACTGCTCTTGCCTCGTCTGCCTGCCATGGATTCAGTGTCCGTGTCGCGCCTTTTCGGCGTCCTCGGCCCGCGCCGCATCGATCAGCCGGTCGAGACGCTCGGCCTCGTCCAGTGACTCGTCGTACTGGAAACGCAGCCGCGGAATGACCTTCATCACCACCCGCTCGCCCAGCTCATGACGGATGAATCCGGCCGCGTGCTCGAGCACCGCCAGCTTCTCCACGCGGCCTTCGCGCCGGCCCAGGAACGACACGAACACCTTCGCGTGCCTCAGGTCGGGAGAGACCTCCACGTCCGTCACGGTCACGGGGCCGAGCCGGGGATCCTTGACCTCGTCGCGGATGACCTCGCTGAGCTCGCGCACCAGCTGCTCGGCCACGCGCCGACTTCGGGGGTATTCCTTCGCCATCGCCAGGATACTCAGTCCATGCGGGAGGCGGCCCGGGGCGCTCACGCCGTCGGGCTCTCCTCCACGCGCTCGTACACCTCGATCTGGTCGCCGGCCCTGACGTCATTGTAGTTGCGCACGGCGATACCGCATTCCGTACCCGCGCGCACCTCGTTGACGTCGTCCTTGAACCGCCGCAGCGACTCCAGCTCTCCCTCGAACACCACCACGTTGTCCCGCAGGACGCGGATCGGGTTCGACCGGCGCATCACGCCGTCCACCACCAGGCAGCCGGCGACCGCGCCCATCTTGGAGGAGCGGAACACGTCCCGCACCTCCGCCAGGCCGATAATCTGCTCGCGCACCACCGGTGCCATCAGGCCCTGGACGGCATTGCGCACGTCCTCGATGGCCTCGTAGATGACACTGTAGTAGCGCACGTCCAGGTCATTCTCCTGGATCAGGCGCTTGGCGGCGTTGTCCGCGCGTACGTTGAAGCCGATGATGATCGCTTCCGAGGCCAGCGCCAGGTTGACATCCGACTCGGTGATGCCGCCGACCCCGGTGGCCACCATCTTGACGTCGACCTCCTCGTTGGAGAGGTTGCGGAGCGACTCCTGCAGCGCCTCCACGCTGCCCTGCACATCGGCCTTGAGCACGATGTTCAGGGTCTGCTGCTCGCCCTCCTCCATGCGGTTGAACACGTCCTCGAGCTTCGCTGCCTGCTGGCGCGCCAGCTTCACGTCGCGGAACTTGCCCAGACGATACAGCGCCACCTCCCGCGCCTTCTTCTCGTCCGCTGTCGCCACCAGCTCGTCGCCGGCGTCCGGGGTGCCCGAAAGGCCCAGGATCTCCACCGGAGTCGACGGACCGGCGCTGTCGACCTGCTTGCCGGTCTCGTCGAACATCGCGCGCACCCGGCCGTATTCGTGCCCGCACAGCACCGGGTCTCCCTTGTGCAGGGTCCCGTTCTGCACCAGCACCGTGGCCACCGGCCCACGGCCCTTCTCCAGGCTCGACTCCACCACCACGCCGGTGGCGGGACAATCGGCCACGGCGGTCAGCTCCATGATCTCGGCCTGCAGCAGTACGCCCTCGAGGAGATCGTCCACACCGTCGCCACCGAGGGCCGAGATGGGCACGAACATGGTGTCACCACCCCAGTCCTCGGGGATGACCTCGTGCTGGGCCAGCTCGTTCTTGACCCGGTCGGGATCGGCGTCCGGCTTGTCCATCTTGTTGATCGCCACGATCAGCGGCACGCCTGCCGCCTTCGCGTGCTGCACCGCTTCCAGGGTCTGCGGCATGACACCGTCGTCGGCCGCCACCACCAGGATCACGATGTCCGTACTCTTGGCGCCCCGGGCGCGCATCGCGGTGAACGCCGCATGCCCGGGGGTGTCGAGAAAGGTCACCGTCCCGCGATCGGTCTCCACGTGGTAGGCGCCGATGTGCTGGGTGATGCCGCCGGCTTCCTTTGCCGCGACCTTGGTGCGGCGGATGTAATCCAGCAGCGTGGTCTTGCCGTGGTCCACGTGCCCCATCACGGTCACCACCGGCGGACGCGGCACACGCTCGCCCTCGGCTTCCTGCTCCCCGGTTCCGGCGAGCAGCTCTTCCTCGACCGCGTGCTCCTTGAGCAGCTTGGCCTTGTGACCCATCTCGTCGACGACGATGGCGGCGGTCTCCTGGTCGATGACCTGGTTGATGGTGGCCATCGCGCCCATGTTCATCATCGTCTTGATGACCTCGGTCGCCTTCACCGCCATCTTCTGCGCGAGATCGCCCACGGTGATGGTCTCCGGGATCGCCACCTCGCGCACCACCGGGGCCGTCGGCTTCTCGAACCCGTGCTGCTTGTCACCGCCACCACGGGCTACCCGGCCGCCCTTCTTCTTGCGGCGCCCGCGCGTGCCCTCGGCAACGTGAAGCTCCTTGCGATCCGAGCGGCGGCCGCGGCGCGCCTCTTCGGCCTCGCCGCGACGCCGGGGCGCGCGCCGGCGCGTCTCCCGCGCCGCGGCCTCCGGCTCCCCGCCCTGGCGCGCCTCGGATCCGGTCTCGACCTCGACTTTCTCCTCGGCCGGCTCCTGCTCCGCCTCATCGGCGGCGCGCTCCGGCGCCTCGGCGGTCTCCTCCTCGCGCCGCGCCTGTTCCTCTTCCTCGGCCTTGCGCCGGGCTTCTGCCTCCTCGGCCTCGCGGCGCTCCCGTTCCTCTTCCTCGGCCTTGCGCCGGGCCTGTTCCTCTTCCTCCTTCTGGCGTGCCTCCTCCTGCTCGCGCCGGGCACGCTCTTCGGCCTCGCGCTCCTCGCGCAGGCGCTCTTCCTCCTCCTGCTTGCGGCGCTGCTCTTCCTCGATCAGCTCGCTGCGCTTGACGTACGTGCGCTTGCGCCGCACCTCCACGCTGACCGTCTTGCCCCGTCCCTGGCCGCCGACCTTGAGCTCGCTGGTCGATTTGCGCCGCAGCGTGACCTGGCGCGGCTCGGCGCCTCCGGCGCCGGCGGCCTTGTGGCTGCGCAGGTACCCGAGCAGCTGCGTCTTTTCCTTCTCGGTAATCGCGTCGTCCGCGCCCTTGACGTCGAGCCCCGCCTCGCCCAGCTGCTCCAGCAGGCGCTCCACGGGGATCCCGACCGTCTCGGCGAACTGTTTAACCGTAACTTCTGCCATATAGTGCCCCCTGGTCCTGCAGCCTCATTCCTCGTTCGCAAACCACGGCGCCCGCGCCGTCATGATGAGGTCTGCGGCACGTTTTTCGTCGATACCCTCGATGTCCAGCAGGTCATCGACGGCCTGCTCCGCCAGGTCCTCCATGGTGACGATGCCGTGAGCCGCGAGCCGATTCGCGGTCTCCTCGTCCATGCCATCCATGTTGAGCAGATCCTCCGCCGGCTGGTGCGAGGCGCTTTCCTCGGCCGATGCAATCGCCTGCGTCAGCAGCGCGTCACGAGCGCGCTCGCGCAGTTCGTTCACGATGTCCTCGTCGAACTCCTCGATCTCGAGCAGCTCGCTGTTGGGAACGTAGGCCACCTCCTCGATACTGGAGAAGCCCTCCTGGACCAGGATGGCCGCGACCTCCTCGTCCACGGTCAGCTTCTCCATGAACATGTTCCGGAGCTCGCCGGCCTCACGCTCGCTCTTCTCCTCGGCCTGGGCCTCGTTCATCACGTTGAGCTCCCAGCCGGTGAGCTCGCTGGCCAGGCGCACGTTCTGGCCGCTGCGCCCGATCGCCTGCGACAGCTTCTCTTCCTCGACCGCGATGTCCATGCTGTGGGCGTCCTCGTCCACCACGATGGAAACCACTTCCGCCGGGGACATGGCGTTGACGACGAACTGGGCGGGGTTGTCGTTCCACAGGATGATGTCGATGCGCTCACCCGCCAGCTCGTTGGACACCGTCTGCACCCGCGAACCGCGCATGCCAACGCAGGCGCCGACCGGGTCGATCCGCGGGTCGTTGCTGCGCACGGCGATCTTCGCCCGCAGCCCCGGATCGCGCGCCGCGCCCATGATGTCGATCAGGCCCTGGCCGACCTCCGGGACCTCCAGCTTGAACAGCTCCACGAGGAACTCCGGGGAGGTGCGGCTGACGAACAGCTGCGGCCCCCGTACTTCCGAGCGCACGTCCACCAGCAGGCCCCGCACGCGGTCTCCGGGCCGCACCGGCTCGCGCGGGATCATCCACTCGCGCGGGGTGAAGGCCTCCGCGTTGTTCCCCAGGTCCAGGTAGACGTTGCCCCGCTCGACCCGCTTGACGATGCCCATCACGAGCTCGCCCACCCGGTCCGCATAGGCCTCGACGACCTGGGCCCGCTCGGCCTCGCGCACCTTCTGCACGATTACCTGCTTGGCGGTCTGGGCGGCGATGCGGCCGAACTGAACCGACTCCATCGGCTCCTCGACGTAGCCGCCGACCTCCGCCGACGGATCCTTCTCGCGTGCCTCGCTCAGGCGCATCTGCTGGTCCGGAAACTCCAGCTCCTCGGCGTCGTCGTCGACCACCTCCCAGCACCGGAAGGTCTCGTAATCGCCGGTCTCGCGGTCGATCGCCACGCGCGCGTCGATGTCCTGGCGGTGACGCTTGCGCGTGGCCGACGCCAGGGCCGCCTCGATGGCCTCGAAGATGACCTCCTTGTCGACGCCCTTCTCATTGGAAACCGCTTCCGCGACCAGCAATATCTCTTTGTTCATCCGCTCTGTCTCCAGGGCCTGAATCCAGTATCCCGCGGGTCCGTGCCCGGCGCGGGACCGGTGATCGCTACAGCTCGGGCACCAGGCGAGCCAGCGCGATGTCCTCCAGCGGCAGCCGGAAGCTCTGGCCGTCCACCTCCAGCGTCAGCATGCCGTCCCGCAGGTCGCCCAGCGTGCCGGTAAAGTTCCGCCGCCCGTCCCGCGGAACCCGCATGCGCACCCGCGCCCGGCAACCGCTGAAGCGGATAAAATGCTCCGGCTTCACCAGCGGCCGGTCCAGGCCGGGCGAGGACACCTCCAGGTTGTAGTGACCCTGCAGCGGGTCCTCAACGTCCAGCAGGCCGCTCACCTGGTGGCTCACGATCTCGCAGTCGCGCAACTCGATCCCGGCCTCCGAGTCGATGTACAGCCGCAGCAGCCTGCCGCCGTCCGTGAGCTCGACCATCACCAGCTCGTATCCGAGCCCGGTCACCGTCGGCTCCAGCAGCCCCCTGATGCGACCTTCCAGCTCGCTTTCCGCCATTCCGCGGACACACCGCCCGTGTCAACCAAAAAAAATGGGCCCTCTGGCCCACTCGCTTCCGCATCGCGCCGACAGTCTGCTACGACCTGCCGGGCGACCGCGGTACTCGGCCGAAACCGGCACGAAGGCCTGGCCAGCCGAGCCGACTCGGCGAGTGAGCCCGGCACGCTCCAACAAAAAAGCCCCGTGCCCGGGGCTTTTTTCTTAAAAGATGGTAGCGGGGGCAGGATTTGAACCTGCGACCTTCGGGTTATGAGCCCGACGAGCTGCCAGACTGCTCCACCCCGCACCCGGTGACGCGTATAGTATAGACCCGCATGCGCTTTTTCAAGGCCGTCGCGGCACCGCCCGGGCCCGCGACACGGGCCGCCGGGCGCGCGCCCCGACAGGCCGATGCAAACCCGGCGGTCGCGCGCCGCCCGCTCAGACGAAGATCGCCTGGCACAGGCCCATCAGCGCACCCGGAAGCACCCCCAGCACCAGCAGCGCGATGCCGTTTGCGCTCAGGACCGCACGCAGATCGACCGGGGCGTGAATCGGAGCGGTGTCCTCAGGCTGGTCGAAGTACATCAGCTTGACCACCCGGAGGTAGTAGAAGGCGCTGATCATGGCGAACACCACGGCGAGCGCCGCCAGCCATACGTGACCAGCATCGACCACCGCGCTCAGCACCACCAGCTTGGCGTAAAAGCCCACGGTCGGCGGCACCCCGGTCATCGAGAACATCGCCAGCAGCATCATGCCCGCGAACCACGGGCTGCGGACGTTCAGGCCCTTCAGATCGTCCAGGTTCTCGGCCTCG
>Ga0209921_1000367_pt1 | contig 14614 bp, 12 predicted proteins | sample SalPonF2_C_D2_MG_FD_185730 | JGI IMG/M metagenome (GOLD analysis project Ga0209921, IMG submission 185730) | Salt pond soil microbial communities from South San Francisco under conditions of wetland restoration - Salt Pond MetaG SF2_C_D2_MG... ...
TTTAAGACGTTTTTTTATATCTGTAGACTGGTCATTAAAATCCGGTCTTCGAATGGTGAGAGCCCCGTTGGGAAGCGGGCCGGCGGGCATCCCGAATTCTTTCATCTCATTCCCAAGCTCTGCCTGGAATGCATATTGGAAGCTGCAGACGGCAACAGGCCGTCCCAGGCAGGAGCCTGGGACGAACGATAGAAGATAAGCGATATCGTCACCCTGCACTTCGATGCAGGGTTCCTGGGTTATAAACCGGGAAACAGAAAAGCTTTAATTTCAAAGATATGATCACAGTGAGATTGCACATCTCAAACCAAGTATCCAATCTCTAACTCATTTACAATCGCTGGATGATTAAAAATCCGGTAGCGATCGTAGAAATGATCGGAGCGATCACGCGTATATAATCCACAAAAGAGGGGCGGCGCTTAACTTGCACGGATACCACCTGGTTATTTTTCAGCTGAAAATGACGCATACCTTTCGGAAGCGGATCATTGAATTTATATTGAAAATTTTTAACGACCTCTTTGCCTTCTTTGGGATTATACTGAGAAACATTAATTTCTACACGTCGCTTGGACCAGTTCAGCTGTGTCTGATTGTTTGAAATAGTCTTGGGACCCAAACTGTATGAGAGCAACTCCGGAAGTGTAGTGTTCTGTGGAATCAGGTAGCGGCCGGGACTATTGACATCTCCCCACACATTTACAGAATCGGCAAGCTGCCCGGGCTGTGCCACCCGGATGATACGCTGCCCCAGGCGGAACTGCTGACTGCTTCGCAGTGACTGTCCCTGCCTTACCTGTGCATAGACAGACAATGGTATAAAGGCGGTTGAAGTAAAAACTAAAAAAAACAGGAATTTAATTTTTCTTGAAATCAATGGTTTACAGATTAACTGATTAAAGAATTAATAATAAAAATGATTTCTGTTTATACAACAGACGGGATAGTTCTAAGTACTTAAAAAGTACATCATAGGATTAGACTTCTTCTTTATAATCATTATAGTCCTGATAGACTTGTTTATAATAGCCGGAGCCCATGCGGTAATCACTGCTTTGTGTATGATCGAAAGCTGTAAGTACCGTTCCCGAAATATTTACCTGAAGTTGACGCAGCTGTTCCAGGGTTTGATCCAATTGCACTTCGGTTGTCTGACCGAATTTGGCAAGAACGACTACCCCGTCGGTCTGCCTGAGCAAGGCCGAGGCATCATTGATGATTCCAATAGGAGCCGTATCGATGAGTACAAAATCAAAACGCTCTTCAAGTTTACTGATCACATCAAGAAACGCCTGGCTTTGTGATATGGCCGCTGCATTGGCCGGTTTCCGTCCGGCAGGAAGGATTGAAAGACCGGGTGCAATGGATTCCTGTATGCCCTCTTCAAGTGGAATATCGCCAAAAACTGCCTCCACAAGACCCGGTTTTTTACTCATTCCAAACATATTATGCAAATTGGGGCGACGAAAATCCACATCTGCAATGACTGTATTATAGCCGGCTTCAGCCAAAACCACTCCGAGGTTGGCAATAGTAGTGGTCTTACCCTCCCCTTTTCCGCAGCTGGTCATCATAACCGATTTCATATTGACGTCGGGATTTGAGTAAATGAGATTACTTTCGAGCTGACGAAAGGATTCTGAGATTGGGGAAATGGTATCAAGAATCGTTACCATGCTGCTGGAAATTTTCTGGTCCTGAACCCTGACTTTGTCCACGTTATTGTGCTGCTCTTTCAAATATTGATCCATGGATGGAATAACAGCCAGCAGCGTTTCCTTCCTGTCCTTCATCTTCTCTACCCCGTCAATGGTAATATTAAAGGCCTCGCGGACCAGTACATACCCTATACTTAGAATCCCCCCTAAAACGAGGCCCACCAAAATATAAAGCAATTTATTAGGCCTGGCCGGATTTTTTGGGATATAACCGTTATCAATAATCTGACCCAAGCCGAATTGCGTTTGTTTCCACAGCATGGTCTGCGCATACTGCTGGTAAACCGTTTTATATAATGTCTCATTAATTTGGACATCCCGCTTAATCTTGGCAAGCCTGATCATGTTATCAGGAAGGTTATTAAAAAATTTCCTGTCCTGACGGAGTTGGCTGTTGATCACCTTCGTTTGAGCTTTATATTGTGTTTGCTGTACCTGCATCTGAATCATTTGCTGATTCAGGGAAGAAACATGCTGCGCAACACCGGAACCACTACCTCCCAGAAAACCGAGATATTCATCATTTTGGTTGATAAGATTCTGGGTGATCTTTTTAATCCGGTTTTTGTAGGATGCTATCTTCCGATCAACCTTTTTGATCTGGGGTGAAGAATCGTTTAACTTCGGATTCTGCGTTAACAGCTTTTGCTTTTTAACCTGCAGCTCCGACATAGCGTACTGCAATTTGGAGACATTGGGTCCCACCGCATCCGCATACTGATCAGCCAAACCCGGTTTTATTTTGTTCAGTTGTTTTTTGTACTGTTTAATTGCTGCATTTGCAGCGACCAATTTTGCCTTGGCCTGCTCACGACTGGATTCCAGCGTCGCCATCTGCTGTATAAGCTGCTTGGTCTGGGCATCCACTTCCATAATCTTGCTCTTATTCATAAAATTGCGAAGCCTCGACTCTGCCATCTGCAGCTTGTTTTTAAAACGGCCCCGCTCTTTTTGCAGAAAATCAACAGCGGCACCTGCAGAGGAGCGGTCCTCACGGGTAGATAACTTCTTATACATTTGCATGGCCGTATTAACAATATGGGCCGATTCATAGGGTGAAGGGCTTTCATATGTCGTGCTGATCACCTGTGCCTGGGTATTAACCCGAGCAAAGATAATATTATTCCTTATACGTGCAGCTACTGTATCTTTGGAAGTCATTGTTGAATCGTCAGGGTATGATCGAAATAAAACCGGGAACTCTCGACCATTAGGCATGATACGTTCTTTCATAAGCGTATCAGCAATCATTTTTGATAATTTGCGGGATTGCAATATCAGCAGTTCATTAGAAACAGTATTACCAATTCCCAAGCCATAAGCGCTGCTTAATAATTGCCCGATACCGCCGCTGCTGCCACCGCCAAGTGAACTTTTGCCTGAAGGCTCTTTGATTAGCATGGTCCCTTCGCTCTTGTAGATAGGAGTGGAAGTATAAGCATATACTCCCGCTAAAATACCAAAAAGCAATACCGCACCAATTATGATCCATTTTCTACTCCACAGGGTATAAAAAAGCTGCTTTAAATCTATCTCGTCCTCTTCTGTATCTCTCTCCGGGTTTTGATTAAATGGCGTAAACTGCCCGTTGTAGCCATTTTTTGGGTCCTGCCCAAGATGATATTTATTATTCGCCATGAAACTTTAAACGCTCAAAATTCTAAAGAATATTAATATGTTTTCGAATATAAGAACAATTGGGGAAATTTCATGATAATTATTTTGTATGCCCTAATTTAATCCATTATTGCTTTTGTCAATCTCGATCGGCGGTCAATAATTCCATCACTATTTATTCGTGGCACGAATTATTAATCCATTCTTTTTTCTACCGGTATAGAGTCCTGTATTTGAGGCCTGGAATCTATTTATGCTAACAGCTTACGCAGACGTACGGAGTTAACATGCTAACTGTTTCAATCACAATGCATTATAAAACTAATTATCTTTAATATCACTTAGTGGCTGCGAGCGCCTTCAATGAAAATATTATATAATGCCTTAAATAAATACTTTATATCGGTTATCAGAGGGGCTTTTTCGTACGATCTAAGATATCTGATTTCAGATGCCATCAATTCATCCAATGATTCAGGCATATCTGCGTAAAAAGGTGGTATGAGGCCGGGTTTAAATTTTGTGCGATATTCTTGCAAATCTTTGGAGTAAAGATTAAACTTCTGATTGCTCAGCGGTCGCACACCCACCAATTTTAAATCTCCTTTAAACATGTTCATGACCATCGGTAATTCATCAAGCCAGTATTTTCGTAAAAAATAGCCTACATCTGTAATACGATAGTCATTTCGTAACTTATCACCATTTTCAAGTCCATTTTGCTGGTAAACAAAATTTTGGAGCTGATCAGCAAAGACATGCATCGTCCTGAACTTATAGAATTCCCTGATCTTGCCCCCCTCACCAATCCGTTTCATTTTAAAAATAGGACCGTGCGAGTCGGATTCGTTAAAAGCAGGCTTCCCTACCTTTTGGGCAACAAAATAAGTAAATTCACCAAACTGCTTATAATCTAAAATTTTAAATCCCCCGGCAGCAACCCGTCCCAGCGCCTCGCCAAATGCCAGGATATTTGTCTGATCATGCGTAAGCTTTTTATAAAGGCGGCGTGTAAGCTTAAACTTAAAAGATATTTTGCGAGCAAAGTAATCAGTAAAATAAACCGGGTAGAATAAATATGGACTCTCACACGACCTGCGAATGGCCTGTTTACGTATTTCTTCAGGACGAAACTTACCTGCCCATATCCCGCCCTCAGGCAACATTTTATTTATCTTTTTAATAAATTCATTCGGCGAAGAGATATAATTCAGGCTTTTCAGGCTGAAAATATTTTTAAAATTATATACGTCCTTATGGTTTTGACCCGATAATGGATGCTCACCAATTATAGTCATAGCAGGTGTACTTGAGTCTATAAAGGAGCGTAAATAATCAAATTTAGATTCATTTATTTCTCTACTTTCGAAACGTCGGCCTGCAGTATTTTCCTTTTCCAAGGCTATTTTTACGGATGATTTCATATTGTTTACTATTTTTTATTATTTAATAGTTATGTATATATGTGTAATAGAAATCACCTCGATTTTACTGTTTATATTCAATAAGAATCTTGGCCGTTCAATTCAAAAGCAAAATGTCGCGTTGATCGTTAATGCAGTTTCATATCTATTTGATCATGTATCTCGAACAATGTGATACCTGCAATAACTATATTAGTTTCAAAAATATTTCCTAAGACGTTATTAATTATTGTATATTGTTTTATTAATTACCTGAGTTAATAAGTATTATTGCTCAAAAAATTAAGAAAAATGAACTTTTAATAATTTTAAAAATAACAACTATCTGTCGATAAATTTTTTCTAAGGACGTTTAGATTTTATTCTTTTTTTTCTCGGAAATGAGCGAAAAGACACATCAAAACAGGGTGAAATCCTGTTTTTCTTACGAAACTTCACCCTTCTTTTTAATTTTTAACCCGCTTTGTAATTCAAAATTTTTTGCTGCTACCCTAAATTTTTCTCTATTAGATTATGACAGATTCTTTATCATTTAAGGGACCATTATTTATTGTCGGTGCAGGCCGAAGCGGGACAAAACTTTTGCGAAGATTCCTTAATAATCATTCGAGTATTAGCTTAACTATATTTGAAACCAAGTTTATACCGGATTTTATAGCATGGGAGCAAAAAAAATCGAGGAGTCAACTAAGTATTGACCATTATTTTTCTTTTCTGAAAGACACTACATTTTACCACCGGGCGAGCCGGCAAAAACCGTTAGATGAGTCGTTGATTAAAAGCAATATACCATCCAATGAGCCAGCGGACTTTATTGAAAATATTTTGAAATACTATAGCGTTAAATTTCACAACTTTGATACTTTTAATTACATCTGGGGTGATAAATCGCCCCTGTACCTCAGACATACCGACCTGTTATTTGGCCTCTACCCTTCGGCAAAAATACTGCACATAATTCGGGACCCGCGTGATGTGGCACTTTCGTATCGTAAAACATGGGGGAAAAGCTTGTCGGGGACGGCTGAAAAATGGCGCAGTCTCATGGCTCAAAGCGGGAATATCCGCAATCCCAATTATTTTGAACTGCATTACGAAGACCTCATTCAGGCTCCTGAAAAAATACTGACGAATATTTGTGATTTCCTGGATATACCGTACGAGCCCTCCATGGGCGAACTAAATAAAGAGGTGGAAAAATCATCGACCAGCGGTCAAACGAATAAAATTTTACGCAATAATTTTCAAAAGTATAAGCAAGCGCTTAACAGCCGGCAAGTTCAAAAAATTGAGCGCATCACGAAGAAATATCTGTTGCTGAAAGGGTATTCGCTGGAAAATGACAACATTGATTATAAACCCCTGAGCAGCATCCAAAAAGATGTGCTCAGAATAACTGACTTTTTGTCTTTCATTTATCACCTTATAAAAGAAGAAGATTTCAAAACGGCAATGCTTCAGCTGAAATATGTATTCAAAAATATTTGATTGAGCCGGGAGCTCTTTTTAGTACTATCTTGCTATCATTCAAGATACGTTTTTCGCATACTCTGCGGGTAATTTTCCACAAACCAAACCAGGTAATCAGTCAAATTGATTTTTTCATCCAGCAAGGCAGATCGTTTTTCCTGCCACTTGTCTGCATTCGTTTGCAGGGCTTCAATTCCCCTGTTGATCGATGCCTCCTGGTCAGCAGCGGACTCGGAAAAATTGAAGACCAGTTCATACCGCTTCTCCTCTTCGTCGGTATAGCCAAGTCCGGTATCATTCAGAAAAATGGCGGGCGTGCCCAGCACTGCAGCCTCTGAGGCCATCGTTCCGCTTTCCCCGTATAGCAGCGAGGCATAATAAATGACATCATGTATTTTCTTCGCCGGCGCAGGGAGGCGGTATTGTTGTAAATCATCCGGTAAAGGTTCTTCGGATGATATAAATACCGTAGCGTACTTCGAAAATGCTTCAATTGCCATGCGTTTATTTTCGAGGGTCAATCCCTGGTGGCCAATATCGTGGTTGGCCTGCCAGGAGACGAATCGCATCAACACAAACTTTTCATCCTTTTCAACACCAAGCGTCTCTAATACCTTCTCATCGGGCGTAAAGTAATCCGGATGCAGGTAGCAAAGCTCAAGAAAACTGTTGAATTTGATCTGTTTTCTGCCGCTGCTGCCACGGTATGATTCCGGCGACAGTATAACGTCGGAAAACGGCCGGTAAAAAAGCCGGGCTAATTTGGCATGTTCGGTATCATCCAGGGCAATATGCGGCTTCCGCAAAAGCGCTGAAACCTGAGCAGCGTAGGGTGAGGAAAAACTTAAAAAAATATCCGGTTTAAATGATAAGGCCTTCCGCAACAGAATGGCATCCCCCTTTAATAAGTAGGCTAATTTACCGGCCGCACCGGCTGCTCCTTTGCCACGGGACGAAAAAGGGATTTCATAACTTTGCAACAACTCGTGAGTCATCTCTTTATCCCGAGCGGTGACCATAATTTCATGCCCGTGCCTGGCCATTATTTTGTAAAAATTTCTAAAATAATGAACGTGCGCCGGATGTCCGATATCAATAAGAATTTTCATTACTGCTTCCCGGTACTCATTCTAATTTTCGGTGATGAGCGATGCATAAATGTCCTTAATTTTAGCCGCAATAGCTGACAGTTCATATTTTTCCATGCTGCTGCGGCTCTTATACGCTTCGTTTTTTTCCAGAATCAAGCGGCATTTTTCCGCTACATTCTCCGGATTATAATCCACCATATAACTACCCTGCACTTCTGCCAGTATTTGTTTTACATCACCTACATCAGTAGAAACGACCGGCCGATTGCAGGCTAATGCCTCTTTAACGATTAACGGACCGGTTTCATTATAAGAGGTTACCAATACCAGCTCTGAAGCATTGATCAGCAAATTGACCTGTTCCCGTGTATATCCTTTTAGCTCGATCAGCTCTGTATTTTCCAGTTGCTGAACGGTCGCCTGGGCCAGCGGAGCATTTTTGACGTCGCGGTCGAATGAGGAGGAAAAAAGGATATATTTTTTCTGCGGTGAAAGTCCCATTTCCCGCTTGCAGATATTTTGATCCATGGGCTTGAAATTTCCGAGATCAACGCCGCAGGGAATTACAGAAAATCGCTTTTTGAGCTTGAGAATACGATTTAATTTGTCATTCGTCAAAATATTATAGCATGAAAGCCATGCCGTCATTTTAGAATATTTGACGTTACTTTTTCGGTTCACATCGCTGCCGTGATAGGTGGTCACGACGGGAATGGCGCGCTGCAGGTTTGCCAGCAAGCCTGACAAGCCGTAATGGGCGTGCACCAGATCATAATTCTCACGGTTGAGCCTTTTTTTCAATGGAAAAATATTTTTCAGATACCCCCACTTCCCCTTCCCTTTGATTCCAAAGACATCAATCGAAACGCCCAGTTTTTTTAGCGAATCTACCTGCTCTCTGATAAACGAGCTGTACCCCCTGTTCATACTGCACACTACTAATATTTTCATAGCGTTTTGTTTGAGCTATAAATATTAACCGTTGATTAACCGGTTCAGGATGTTGTTGGTTCAAGCTGTTCAACGTCCGGTTTGTATGCGTTATTTTGGGCTACCGTATCGCCTTTACGTCTTGGCTGTGGTAAATTCAACCCAATGAGAAGTGCAAACATGGTATTCGCGGTTGTTTCATGAAGCACATATCCGCCAAAAAAACTGTACAGGAATATAAAAACAAAACTGACCGTCAGCGGTGTAAATTCCCAGCTTTTTAACACCCTGTAAAAGGCGTAGAAAATGAAGCTGTAAAATAAAAGGCAGCCCACGATGCCATATTGAAATAGAAAATCGATGAAATCCATGGCGGCAAATGTAAACGTATGTCCTCTTTTTTTCCAAAACTGCTGCTGGCCAGAGTCGCCGTATCCAAAAATGAGTCCCCCGGGATCCTGAAACTGATGGCGCACCTCCACAATTGCGAAAGCAATACGCCGGTAAGATAATATTGCTTTTTTAAAGTTTGTGTTTGCGCCTCCACCTTCATTATTCGAAATGTTAAACCCGGTTTTGTTGAGCATCGAAAGGTAGTGACTTTCAAAAACCTGCGAAATCAACGGCGCCAATAAAATGCTGCCTGCAATAAGCGCGGGAATGATCACAGCTGCACTGACAGCAACCTTGAAAGCAGTCCAGTTTATTTGCGTAATCAAATAGGCCAATATCACTAATGGCACGATAAAAATAGTTTTCGTGCCAACGATATAAATATCAAAAATGGCAATTACGGATAAATATCTGGCCTTCACATCTTTCTGAATTTCAAAGAAAAAGTAGGCAAAAAATACAAGGGTGAGGATTGAAACCGCATTGCCACTGTAGATCAACCCTTTCGTGGCCGTTGTATTCTGCCCATAAGTTGAAATGCCAATGCCGGTAAAATAGCCTAAAAATAAATTCAGCGTTAATATGCTAAAGCTGACAACCATGATCGTGTCGAGCCGTTCCAGGAAATAATATTTGTGCTTATTTATATAATAGATAAGCAGTAACATAAATGAGAGTTTGCTCACATTATTCAGCTCAACCATCCACATGCCCGCCGGGTTATGTTTCAAATACACCACTATCACATAGAGCACAAAATACAGGACCGCCAGCAATACGCAGCCATTCACCTTGTTAATTGATTTTGCGGTATCCGCCACCAGCATGCCAATTAGCAAAATCAAGAGTGATCCGCGCACAATCTGACCGGGATTAATAGCAATAGAGCCCTGCATACCTAAATACAGGAGCAGGAATCCCATAATCATGTCGAGGACCAAAAACCCATAATAGTAATATAAGATCACCTTTTTCATTGACGGGATACCGGTTTTTTTAACCTTTTATAAAACAATAATACAACTTTTTCCGGGAGAAAAGTAGCCAGCCACAGTAACCTTCCGAACATACTTTTTTTATATTCGAGGGCTTTTTTGGCATGAGCCCGCGACTGCAAAGGTTGATAATTATTCCACAAAAATTTTTTCGCCAGAAAAGTATGGTAGGCATACAACCGCTCGCTGCCGGTATCTTTTTCCCTGAGCCGCTGCAATTTTTTCATCTGTTCATCGGTAATTTCTTCTCCCCGAAAATCTTCAGCGACTAAAAAATACAGGTATGCCTTTAATTTTTTACTGGTCCGGCTTATGGATGCCGGGGTGATCCGGTACTTTATCAGTGGCTCCGGTATATTCGCATAATCGCCGAAACGGCTCATCCGGTTGAACAGCACACAATCTTCCATCGGCTCGAACTTACCCGGATAGCCGCCTGCTTTTATAAATTTATTGCGCCTGAACATCACTGTTGGATGTATAAAAGCCATTTTCGGCAGTTTTGACTTTATTTTTTCCGGGTTGATTTCTTTTTGAATCGTATATAAATAATTCCCTTCTTCTGTGATAACCGCTGCTAAACCGCCAACGGCAATCACGCTGGGATGCTTTTCTAAATAACGATATTGCTTTTCAAGTCGATTTGTTTCAGCAACATCGTCACTGTCAAGCACCGCAATATATTCGGCCCGAGCCGCTTCCACCGCCCGGTTGCGGGCTGCCGATGCTCCCCTGTTCTCCTGCCGGATGATGGTTATTCGTTTATCATCGAACGAACGAATCTTTTTTAGGCTGTCATCGGTTGAGCCGTCATCAACAATAATGAATTCAAAATTGGTAAACGACTGATTGAGAATGCTCTCGATAGCCTCGCATACGTATGCGCTCTCGTTGTAAACGGCCATAATCACGGCAATATCCGGTGCTTGATTTGTCATCGTTAAATGAGTTTCCAGGAATCAGGAATGAGATCAGAAATCGTAAATTTTCTTTTGTTCTTAAACCAATCTTCTGGGGCAATCACGGTCTTATTATCATTTGGGCTCAGCCATGCCCCCCACCAGCTGAATGTGCTGTTGGCGATAATAAAATGGTTGCAATGATACATCAGGCGAAGATCTTCATGCGCTTCGTCAACTTTATTACCCTTGACGATTACAAAATGCTCATCATTTCCAAATTGGTCCTGTACAAATTGCTTATCATCAGAAAATACAAAAAATGTTGGCTCTTCTACCTCACGCCGTATTATTTCGATAGCACGCTGATAATAATCCATGGAGCATATGCCGTGTTTTTCATGAATTTCTTCATCATTTACAAAATCACCTCGCCGTACGTGCAGGCAAACCGGATTGCGGTTTTCACGGATGCGCGCCAGGAAGCCGGCATTTTCGCCCTGCGGTGGGTCCTTCACCCTGCACTCCTCGCGCACTAACGTTTTAATCTTCTCAAAATATTTGGGAGATTGCCAGTACCCTTCAAGATAGACCGGCGGTGTAGCCGTTTTGATGGCCGGGCGATATTTTGCCGAAAAGTCAGAAATGATATTTCTGTGGCGTACGGGAATTATTTTTTGCGCCCATTTGACCATTTTATACCAGCGTTCATTTTCGGGCAAAAAAACGAGCTGATCTCTCTTTATTTCCTGGTACGAGCAGTAAAATTTATCCAGCAAAAAGGGATGTTTGGAGTTCGTTCGGTAATACGATAAATCTATATACAAAAACGTCTGATTCTTCTCCGCCAAAAAGCGTCCCAATGCATACTGGAACAACTGATTTCCCAGTCCGCCCATCATTCGCATTACAATCATTGTTTTTCCCCCAGGTAATAAGGTTTTAAAATTCCACTTAGATTCTGCTTCAAAAATTCGTTGACAGCCGAGCTGACGTCCGCATCAAGCTCTTTTTTAGCCTCACCCGATTTGCCCTTGCGTGTATGATAGCCTTCCTCATCATCACGGCCTCGTTGCTCTTCTTCCAACCGTCGCATACTCTCAAAGCTTGATCGCTCCAGCGCTTTGGCAAATGCATCGGCATCGAACCGGTGTTTCGAAAATTCAATCATTTCCCTGAAACGCTTATCCGGATCGCTTGTCAAACTTTCATACGAGATGATGGTTAAATTTCGTGCCTGTTCCAATTGCCGCGAAAAATAATTAAGCTTAAGTACGGCCTGTTTCAGATGAAATTTATTCAGTGCGAACTCATCGAGCGAATATTCTGCATATTGCGGTCGGTTGCGATTTTTATGAAAATAATAGTACGAGACAAGGATATCGGTAAACTTGCGGGTGATATAAATGACATCACGATCCGGGAAATAACGCCCAATCGGCTTGTCATGCGAAAAGATCACCCGGTGCGGAACGGATTCCGGGAATCCCAAAAGTTCTTTTTGAGAGCAGTACCGGTCGGGCGTTAAACGAGTGAAGTTATGCCAGTCGACTTCATAACCCAAATCATATAGATGACAAATATATGAGCCGAAAAAAAATCGAACCCACGTCCGCCCCGACTTCTGATACGAGCCGATAATCACATCATCCGGACGAATCCTACATTTATCATAAAAATGATACGCAACATAATCCTGGTAAAAAAGTTTCGCTTTTCTCGTTGCCTTATGTAGTAGATTCATAATTGTAGTAAACAAGCGCTGATATTATCGATAAATAAACGAGCGTGTAAATTAAATTAGCCAAAACGAGTCCATATATGCCATAAAAATAAGCTCCGATATAATAGGCGGCAACGGCAAAGACGGAGCCAGTAATTTTTGGAAAAAGTAACTTACGGGTATCAAAACTGGCCATGAGGTTAAGAACACCTATTTCCGCGGTAGCATAAATGCCGCCGGCAAGTACCATAAGCCATAAGTATGAATGCACACTTCGGTATTTAGGAGAAACCACTAAATCAAAAATAAAGCCACTCAAAAAATACGTGACTCCGCTTGCAATTATTGTCACAACCAGTATAAGCCCTACTACCATCAGATGGTACCGGAAGGTGTTTTGCACTTTTTTACGGTCGCTGAAATCGCCAACCCGTGCAAAAATAATAGGCGCCAATATGCGATTGCTTAAGCGTGATAAAAGTATAGCCGGTTGAAATCCAATTTTGTATAATACGGCATAAAGCCCGACCGAATAACTGCTCATGGTGGCATCCAGCAGCCATTTGTCGCCGTATGTCTGCCCCCAGGTAAAAACGCCCCAAATGATAAACGGCCACGAGTATATCGATATGGACTTGATCCAGTAATTAACTTTCGAGGACTGGGAAACAGAAGATGAATAGCTTCGCGGTGTGAGTATATCTCGTTTAAGAAAGTAGATCTGTGAAATTACAATGAAGATAGTGGACAAGGCAAAGGCGCATAGAACGATTTCGGCTTTTGCCAGGAAAAAGACTACAAATAAATAAGCGATGCCTACTTTCAGCCATTGCAAACTGCCATCATGCCAAGCTACAATAATACGGTTTCTTGCCGCATTTTGCATGTTCCCGGAAATTTTATGTATTCCCTGGAAAATGGAAAAGATCAAGGCCAAAAAACAAATATATACCCACCGGTAATAGCCAAGCCCCAATAAAGTGAAGCCTGCCGACCCCAAGATAACAGCAAAAAAGACGGTTCTTCGGCCAAATAATTTTACGACGGACGTAAAAAAGTTATTGAAATCCCGTTTTTCTACTGAAACGGAATAATAGCGGAGAGCTCCCTGCGAGACTGGTCCTATGTATATCTGTCCGCCCAGTCCTACAACGGTCAGTGCCAGGGCCAGCGTACCATATTCACCCGGTGTTAATAAATTCGTCAAAACTTTAACGGACACAACACTTCCGGCAACAAAAACAAATTGCCCCAGTGTAATCCAGAATACTTCGGAGCCAATTTTTTTTAGCTTCGACGATTTAATAAACTCCTTCAAGCTCATTAAAAGGGATATTATGCTTTAAAGGCATTTCCGAATAACCTACAATAATTTTCTCCGTTATCCCAGCAAATTTTGAGCATATGATATGATTTTAGCTTTCTTGCTATTTTAAAAGATTTAGCTGTAGGAATAAGATTTCGGAATAGAATTTTTCCAGGATTATTTTGATCACTATTATTTACAATCGGGAGTGATTCTTATAAGATCATGCTCTACATGTATATCCAGATTTTCTTCCAATGATTTGCACAATTCTTTTACTTCCTGTAAATCGGGATATGACGGGGCCGTGCCGAAGTACCGCGCTTCATCAATTAGAATAACATTCCGTCGAATACCGTCCGAGAGTATACCTTTCAGTTCCTGAAGGATGGGCATATCTGTTTTTTCGTGTAACGTGCTGCCATTGGAATAAGGTCTATTTAACCAAAATAATGTTGGTTTTTTAATATATTTCATTAATTCTTTTAATACGTCTGCAGCGTTTCCGCGGATTATTTTCACATTATTGTGATCCTGGAAACGCATTGTCGCCTTTAAATAAGGGGCTTCGTTCATTTCAATTGAATAGAGATATTTAAATTTTTTTCGTAATGCTTCCACCATATCACCACGAAATGTAGCTGTCTGTACGAATAATTTTAAGTCATAGTCTCTGGCATAAGCTTTTAAAATTTTTTGTTTTACCAGAAACGGTGGCGGCCCCGATAATCCTTCATTCAGCCAGTCCAGCATTTGTTTGTAACTTTTTGCCTTAACTACATATTTCCTCGCAAATCTATAAAATCGGGTCTCCTTGATATTTTTTCTCATAGCACTCATTGCATTTTATAATATTAACTATTTACAGCCGATTTTTCCCAACACCAAGCTGAATAAGAACAGCTTTGCTTTTCTCTTCTTTAGATAGTAATGATGAAAGTCAGGATATTAGCCGGTTTATATTCGTCTCTTTTACTTCTTATTTATAGTAACGTGAAGCCGGGCTCAAATCGTTGCTTTTAGTATAATTATAAGCGTTGAGGAC
>Ga0209921_1000369_pt1 | contig 14582 bp, 27 predicted proteins | sample SalPonF2_C_D2_MG_FD_185730 | JGI IMG/M metagenome (GOLD analysis project Ga0209921, IMG submission 185730) | Salt pond soil microbial communities from South San Francisco under conditions of wetland restoration - Salt Pond MetaG SF2_C_D2_MG... ...
AACAGGGGCCACCTCATCGAACATAAGCGAAACGGCTTTTTTATCCCTTAGAAAAGAGAAAATTTGTCGTCGTGTATGTGAATTATCTTTCTTGGCTTTGGTAACAAGAGGTTCGAAATACCGACGGAGTTCTTTCGCTTTAGCCAAAGTAGTAACGATACGACGATTATTTATAAGGGCAACGGATAAAGCTCTCATTGTAGCTTTTTTGTGAGAAGCTGTTCTGCTGAGCCCTTTACCAGCTTTTAAGTGACGCATTGTTAAAAACTCTCCTTATATCAATTCAATTAATTATTTATCCATATACTTTGAAACATCCATACCGAAGTGAAGATTTTTTTCTTCTATTACTTCTACTAATTCGGCTAGTGATTTTTTACCGAAATTTCTGAATTTAAGTAATTCTGACTCATCTTTAGCAACCAGTTCACCAATCGAATTGATGTTTGCTGATTTTAAGCAGTTGTAAGCTCGAACACTTAAGTTCAAATCTTCGATACTTGTTTTTAACAGGTTGGCTACACGTGCCTTCTCTGCGTCAACTTCTTCATCTTCCTGTACGAATGGTTCATCAATTTTTTCGGTGATGAACTTCTCAATGTGATCCTTGAGTATCTTACCTGCTATGGTTAAAGCCTCTTTGGGATTTACCGATCCATCTGTTGTTACTTCAAGAATCAATTTTTCATAATCTGTTCTTTGGCCGACCCGAACATTATCAACTTGATATTTTACAAGTTTGATAGGTGTGAATATAGCATCGACGGGTATTAAATCGACATCAGTCTCGTCTTCAAAGGTATTTTCTTCAGATGTTACATATCCTTTACCCCGGCCTATTCTCAATTCCATTTCCACTTCAGAATCTTCTGAAAGTGTAGCAATATGGTGGTCGAGATTTAATACTTCATATTCTGAAGTTGCTTCATTGATATCATTTGCAGTGAGGGCACCAGGTCCTTTTTTACTGACATGTATGACACCACTGCTTTGTTCAACCTGTTTGAATCGAACACCTTTCAGGTTTAAAATGATATCATATACATCTTCTGAAACTCCCTTAATACTTGAATATTCGTGCTTAACCCCACCAATTTTGAGTGCGATAATTGCATTACCGGGAAGAGATGAAAGTAAAACCCTTCGGAATGAATTTCCAATGGTATCTCCATATCCTCTTTCCAAAGGTTGTAATACAAATCTACCAAAGGTATCTGTGACCTCATCTACAACGAGGCTATCGGGCATTTGAAGATTTGTGCTGCTCATAATAAATATTATCCGGTTGATTAATTTTTTAAACTCGCTCTTTATGACCCATTATCAATTACTTGGAATATAACTCAACGATAAGCTGTACATTTATATTTTCCGGTATATCTTGCATGGGCGGGTAATTCATAAATTTACCCGTTAAAGATTTTTTATCTATTTCGATCCAGTTGTGCTTTTTACGTGGTGAATTCGCAACAGAATCCGTAATTACTTCAAGATTACGTGATCTTGGTCGGATAGATACCACGTCTCCCGGTCTTAAACTATAAGATGGTACATTTACTACCTGACCATTTACCACCACATGTCTGTGATTTACCAATTGTCTCGCTTGTCTTCTTGTACGGGCAAATCCCATGCGATAAACAGTATTATCGAGACGAGCTTCTAGAAATTGAAGCAAATTTTCGCCTGTAACACCCTCTTTGGAGTGTGCTTTTTTAAATAAATTACGGAACTGACGTTCTAACAAGCCATACGTATATTTGGCTTTTTGTTTTTGTTCCAGCTGAATGGCATATTCCGATTTCTTACCACGCCGTGAGCGACCATGTTGTCCGGGACCATATGGTTTTCGCTCAAGCGCCTTATTAGCACCAAATATTGGTTCTCTGAATCGACGTGCTTTTTTTTGTTTTGGACCTCTATATCTTGCCATTTACTCTACTCTATAAATTTTATTCTTTCTTAAACGCGTCTTCTTTTCGGTGGTCTGCAACCATTATGGGGGATAGGAGTCGTATCTTTAATGATTGATACATTTAATCCTGCGGTTGCAAGGGCTCTAATTGCGGCTTCACGGCCAGAACCGGGACCTTTAACAAAAACATCTACATTACGTAATCCCATGCCATATGCCGCTTTAGCAGCTGTCTCAGCACTTAATTGCGCTGCATAGGGGGTATTTTTTCTAGATCCACGGAAACCTTCTTTCCCTGCAGATGACCAAGAGAGTACATTACCAACACTATCCGTAACCGTTACGATCACGTTATTAAAAGTAGCCTTGATAAATGCTTTACCATTGGGATCGGTAAGCTGCTTTTTCCTTTTAGCTCTAACTGAACTTTTTGTCTGCTTCTTTGCCATTCTTATCTATATTTAATCGTTATTTACGAGGTGCTCTTTTCTTTCCCATTACGGTTCTTCTTCTACCCTTTCTTGTCCGGGCATTGGTTTTCGTCCGCTGACCTCTTACGGGCAGACCACGACGATGCCGTAATCCTCTGTAACTCCCAATTTCGATTAATCGTCGGACATTGGAATTAATTTCACTGCGAAGAGCACCTTCAACCTTATATTCGTTTTCAATTATCTTTCTGATTGAAGCTACCTGCTCATCTGTCCAGTCGCCGACTTTGATATTTTTATCGATATCAGCTTTATCAAGTATATCACGGGCGCTTGAACGACCTATCCCATAAATATAGGTCAACCCTACTTCGCCTCGCTTATTTTTGGGTAAATCGTTACCTGCAATTCGAGCCATTCTTAGTTCCTTTTTCTACCTTTTATCCCTGTCGTTGTTTATTACGAGGGTTCTTCTTATTAATAACATAGATACGACCTTTACGTCGTACAATTTTATCGTCAGAACTTCTTTTACGTACAGATGATTTAGTTTTCATACTTCTATAAAATTCTTGTTTATTTATATCGATACGTAATTCTACCTTTAGTCAAATCATAAGGTGACATCTCAACCGCTACTCGGTCACCAGGTAAAATTTTTATGTAATACATTCTCATTTTTCCGGAAACATGTGCTAATATTTCGTGTCCATTATCCAATTCGACACGAAATTGTGCATTAGGTAATGCTTCCAAAATTGTTCCATCTTGTTTAATGGGCTCTTGTTTAGCCATTATTTACGATACTTTGTCTATTTGAATCTTTGTTATCTCCTCAATATAGTCAAAAGTGCTTAAAATTTCAGCATTTCCTTCTCTCACAACTATATCATGTTCGTAATGGGCTGCTGGTTTCTTGTCTTTGGTAACAACAGTCCACCCATCTTTCAATGTTTTTACCTTCCAACTACCCATCGTGATCATTGGCTCAATGGCCAAAGTCATGCCCGAACGCAAACGAACACCACGTCGGGGTTTTCCATAGTTGGGTACGGAAGGATCTTCATGCAATGATTTTCCAAGTCCATGACCTACCAAATCTTTCACAACACCGTATCCGGCGTCTTCACAATGTTTTTGAACGGCATATCCGATATCTCCAATTTTATTACCATGGACAGCAGGTTCAATTCCTTTGTAAAGAGACTCCATCGTGGTAGTTAATAATTTCATGGATTCATCATCTACTTCGCCAACGGCAAAAGTATAAGCCGAATCGCCATAATATCCATCTAAAATAACGCCACAATCTACGGATACAATATCACCATCTTTAATTTCTCTGTTTCCCGGTATTCCATGAACTACTTCTTCATTTATGGAAACACATAGAGTATTCGGAAAACTATTACTTGGAGGACCATATCCTTTAAATGCCGGCAAGGCGTTATGTTCTTTAATATAGTCTTCTGCAATTTGGTCTAATTTACCAGTTGAAATACCCGGTTGAATATATTTGGCTACTTCTGCGATAGTCAGCGATACAAGTTTCGCGCTTTCTCTAATTTTTTCTATTTCCTTATCTGTCTTGAGATATATCATGCGAAACGACGTTTACCTCTTACTTTACCTGTCTTCATGAAACCATCGTAATGACGCATCATCAGATGACTTTCTATTTGTTGTAACGTATCCAGCGCTACTCCAACAATAATCAAAAGACTTGTTCCTCCAAAAAACATTGCAAAACCAGGCGTGACACCAAATCGTACAGCAAATGCCGGTAATATGGCTACAATGGCCAGAGCAATAGAACCCGGAAGCGTAATTTTAGTCAGTATATTATCGATAAATTCAACAGTCTGTTTACCAGGTCTCACTCCCGGTATAAATCCGCCCTGACGTTTCATGGTATCCGCCATCTCTTTTGGATTTATTGCAATAGCTGTATAGAAATAGGTAAAGAATATGATAATAATTGCATAAATAATTGAATAAGTCACGCCAGTAAAATCACTAGACCATGATGTCAATAATTGTATCGTTTGATTATCCGGGAAGAAGGTTCCTATGGTACTCGGAATAAACATAATTGACTGAGCAAAAATGATCGGCATTACACCCGCTGCATTAACACGAAGCGGAAGATATTGGGTGGTACCACCATATACTCGTCTACCAACAACACGTTTGGCATATTGTACCGGAATCTTCCGGGTTCCTTCCGTTAATAAGACAACTGCTGCAACAACAATCAGCAACGCGGCTAATTCCACAATAACTATAATCAAGTTACTTTTTGTGGTGACCTCATTGATCAGGTTTGTTGGTAAAGCTGCGATAATACCAATCATAATGATGATTGAAATACCATTTCCAATTCCACGATCCGTTATTCGTTCACCTAACCACATCACAAATACGGTACCGGCAGTTAATACAATGATACTTGTTATAATAAAAGCTGTTTTACTTACAACAATAGCACCTGGTGATGTTGACATCAGGTTAATAGCAAAACCGACAGCCTGAACAACTGTAATCAGGACTGTCCCGTAACGGGACATTTGGGTCAATTTACGTCTGCCGTCCTCACCTTCTCGTTGAAGTTTTTGGAAATATGGAACCACCGCTCCCATCAACTGCAAAATAATTTCTGCCGTAATGTAAGGCATGATTCCCAATGCAAATACACCGGCCCTGGCAAAAGCACCACCTACAAACAAATTGAAGAGGCCAAGTAAACTTGTAGCCGCCCCCGTCTGATGTGCAAGTTGGGTTGCATCTACCCCAGGTAATGTGATATAACTACCAATTCTGTATACCATTAATAATCCAACGGTATACAAGATCCGTTTTTTTAACTCTTCAACTTTGAAGATATTTCGGAAGTTTTCTACTAAACTCATGCGCTGTTATGAACCCGTTCTGAGAGAGTTATTTTTCTATCTTATTGACCTTGCCTCCTGCTTGGGAGATTTTTTCTTCAGCTGTTTTGCTGAATGCATGGGCAGTGATAGTCAACGATTGTTTGAGGTCTCCTTTACCAAGGATTTTAACCAAACTATTTTTGTCGACCATTCCTGCATTTACTAAATCTTCAACTGTGATGGTTTCACCAAGTTTACCATCTTCGACAGCTTTTTCGATACGATCCAGATTTACGGGAATATACTCTTTTCGAAATGGATTAATAAATCCAAATTTTGGTATTCTCCTTTGCAGAGGCATTTGACCACCTTCAAATCCAAAGGTTTTACTATAACCACTTCCGGCTTTTTGTCCTTTATGGCCTCTTCCCGATTGTTTACCTAATCCCGAACCTTCTCCTCTACCAACCCTTTTACGAGTTTTTCTGTTCGGAACAGGTGCTGTTAAATTCTCAAGTTTCATACTCTTATTTCCAATCCGATTCGTTTCTTAACAACTCTTATCGATTTTCAATTATCCCTCGTAAACTTTTTTCAAAGATACTCCGCGTCGTTGGGCAACTTCTACCGGATCTTCAAGTTTATTCAAAGCATCGATAGTAGCTTTAACCATATTATGCGGGTTGGATGAACCAAGTGACTTAGTCAGAATATTATGAATGCCGACACTGTCGAGTACCGCTTTAACTGGTCCGCCAGCAATAACACCAGTACCTTGAGCAGCCGGACGTAATAAAACGCGTCCAGCACCGCATTTTCCGATTACAGGATGTGGAATACTCCCACCCTTTGTAATAGGCACACGGATCAGGTTTTTCCGGGCATCATCGATTCCTTTCTGAATGGCATCGGAAACCTCATTAGCTTTACCGAGGCCATTACCAACGATACCGTCTTTATTACCAACTACTACAATAGAATTAAAACTAAACCGGCGTCCACCTTTTACAACTTTAGCTACTCTATTAATGTGAACCAAACGATCTTCAAGATTCAGTTCACTTGCTTTGATATTATGTTGTCTTCTTTTTCTAGGCATATATAATCAATATTTAAAACTGAAGTCCACCTTCGCGTGCAGCTTCTGCAACTGCTTTGACCTTTCCATGATATTTATAACCGCCGCGGTCGAACACTATGGTTTGAATTCCGGCATCCTTTGCTTTTTCAGCAGCTAATTTACCAACTTCTGTTGCTTTTTCAACACCTGTTTTACCATTCAGGTTATCCGCCAAATCTTTTGATTTGGTTGAAACGGCAAACAGTGTTTCTCTTTTGTTATCGTCGATAAATTGAACATAAATATGTTTTGAACTTTTGTAAACACACATTCTGGGACGTTGAGCCGTACCATGTAAACGGGAACGAACCCTTCTGTGTATCCTTTTTCTACGTAATACCTTCTGATTGTTAGCCATTTCCTTCTATAATTTATCTACCTGCCGATTTTCCAGCTTTTCTACGTATTTGTTCATTCAGATAACGAACCCCTTTACCTTTATACGGTTCTGGTGGTCTTAAGGAACGAATCTTGGCGGTTACCTGCCCTACCAATTCTTTATCTATTCCAGAGACAATGATACGTGGATTCTTTGCTGATTTTGTATCCACTTCAATATCAATACCCGGAGGTGGCACAAAGAAATACGGGTGAGAATACCCTAAGCCAAGTTCTAGTACTCCTCCATTAACACTTGCCCGGTAACCAACTCCGATAATTTCCAATGTTTTGGAATAACCATCGGTGACACCAATAACTGCATTGTTAATCAACGAACGTGATAAACCATGCAAAGCTTTATGATTTTTATTTTCTGATTTACGGGTTAAGACAATCTCGTTATCCTTTTCTTCGACTTTAATGTCGGGATGAATCTTTAGAGATAATGAACCTTTTGCACCTTTGATGGTAACAACATTATCGGAATTAACGCTAAACTCTACATTATCTTTTAAAGGTACCGGTAATTTCCCAATACGAGACATAATTTCCTATTCTTTTTAGTATACGTAACAAAGTATTTCGCCACCGACTCCCATTTTACGGGCTTCTTTATCGGTCATAACCCCACGTGAAGTCGTTAATATCGCTATCCCCAGACCATTTTTAACACGTGGTATATCGGATGATTCACAATATGTTCTTAAGCCTGGTTTTGAAATTCTATCCATCGACTTTATAACCGGATAACCATATGCGTCATATTTTAAAAATAAGCGCAACAGACCTTGTTTATTATCCTCAATATCGATGTAATTCTGGATAAAACCTTTATCCAGAAGAATTTTCGTCATTGCTCTTTTTATCTTAGAAGCCGGGATATCAACTTTACGATGACCAGCTATCTGAGCATTTCGGATTCTCGTTAAGAAATCAGCTATAGGATCGTTCATGATATATATTTATTACTAATGAATTACCAACTGGCTTTACGAACGCCTGGTATTTTCCCTTCCAGGGCCAGTTCACGAAATTTAATACGCGATATACCATATTTTGAAATATATCCACGTGATCTACCTGTTAAGCTGCAACGATTACGCACACGGGTAGGACTAGCATCCCTAGGAAGCTTTTGTAAAGCTTCATAATCGCCAGCTTCTTTAAGTTCCTGACGTTTTTTAGCGTATTTAGCTACGGTTCTTTTTCTCTTTTCGTTACGAGCAATCCAAGCTTTTTTAGCCATAAAATTCTCTCAGTTATTTCTTTTTCTAAAAGGTATTCCTAAATATTTTAATAAAGCATATGCTTCTTCATCAGTCTCAGCAGAGGTTACGAAAGATATATCCATACCATGTAACCACTCTACTTGATCTGATTGAATTTCAGGGAAAATAGCGTGTTCTTTAACACCTAATGTATAATTACCACGTCCGTCAAAACTCTTGTCCGGAACACCCTGAAAATCTCGTGTTCTTGGTAGTGCAAGATTAATGAATCGATCTAAGAATTCGTACATAATCTTTTTTCTCAAGGTAACCTTGCACCCAATCGGCATTCCCTCTCTAAGCTTAAAGTTAGAGATCGATTTCTTTGCTTTTGTTAATACTGGTCGTTGACCTGTAATTAAAGCAACATTTTCAACAACATCATCGAGGCGTTTACGATCGGATACGGCTTCGCCGACACCAACATTGACAGTGATTTTCTTAAGCTTTGGAACGGCCATTTTATTGGAGTATCCAAAATCCTTTACCATCTTATCAATGATGTCTTCTTTGTACTTTGTATAAAGTCTTGCTTCTGTTGCCATCTCTTCTTTTCGATTCTTAATTATCTAAAACTTCACCACTATCTACTGCGTATCGTACCCATCGGCTTTTGCCGGATTCGTCAATTCTCTTTCTACCTACACGTGTCGGTGTATCCGAAACAGGATCTAATGGCATCACATTGGATACATGAATAGACATTTCACGTTCCATTCTACCACCTTGCTGATATTGCTGACTGGGTTTTTCGTGACGCACACGAATATTTACTCCTTCAACAATAACTCGATCTTTCTTAGGCAGAACTTGGAGGACTTTTCCTCTTTTACCCTTGTCATTACCGGCGATGACCTCTACGATATCGCCTCGTTTGACATGAAGTTTTTTTTGATGGTTCTTTTTACGTGGCATAATAAATTCGTTTAAAGTACTTCAGGAGCCAGAGAAACGATTCTCATAAAATTTCTCTCACGTAATTCTCGGGCTACCGGTCCAAAAATTCTTGTTCCAATGGGTTCATTCTCTTTATTCAGGAGAACAGCAGCATTTTCGTCAAAACGAATATAACTGCCATCTTTTCTACGAAATTCTTTTCTTGTTCGAACTATAACAGCTTGAACCACATCACCTTTTTTTACTGTGCCACCCGGTATAGCCGTTTTGACTGAGCAAGCTATTAAATCGCCTACACGGGCATAACGCTTTTTGGAATCGCCCAGCACCTTGATGCACATCACTTTTTTGGCACCACTATTATCTGCGACATTAAGTACGGACTGTGTTTGTATCATTTTCTTAACTCAATAAATGATTGCTAATTATTTCGCTTTTTCAATGATTTCGACCAGACGCCATTTCTTTTTCTTTGACAAGGGACGTGTTTCCATTATACGAACCACATCTCCTGCCTTGGCATCATTGTTTTCGTCGTGAACCATGTATTTGGTAGTCTTGGTAATGAATTTACCATAGATCGGATGTTTGACCTGTCTATCTACAGCAACAGTCAGGCTTTTATCCATTTTATCGCTGACTACCCGCCCTGTTCTTTGTTTTCTTTGGTTTCGCTCAGTTGCTGTTTCGTTTGCCATAAGCTATGATTACTCTAAAAGATAAAGGGTTGTTTTAGCGCTGTTTTTCTTTGATTATCGTCTTAAGACGTGCAATTTCACGTCTATGATATTGTATATCAGCCGGATTTTCTAATTGCCCGGCAACAGCCCGGTTAAATTGTAATTTCTGTATCGCTTCTTTCTCATCCTTAATACGCGCATGTAACTCAGTAAGGGATAGATCTCTCAATTCATGTGCTTTCATTCTTATCTCCTTTTTTTATTCACCGTCATAATCACGGCGAACGATAAATTTAGTTCGAATAGGAAGTTTGAATTGAGCCAGACGAAGTGCATCCTGAGCCACAGCTTCGGAAACGCCGCTAACTTCAAAAAGTATTCTACCAGGATGTACTACAGATACAAAGTGATCGAGTGTACCCTTACCACTTCCCATCCGGGTTTCCGCCGCTTTTTTAGTGATCGGTTTATCCGGAAATATCCGAATCCACACATTCCCTTCACGCTGCAGCTTTCGAGTAATGGCAATACGACAAGCCTCGATCTGCCGAGCAGTGATAAATTTTCCTTCTAAAGCTTTAATAGCAAAATCACCAAATGCTATCTGATGTCCTCGTGTGGCATTCCCTTTTATGGCGCCCCGGTGAACTCTTCTTCTATGGATGCGTTTGGGTTCTAACATAGTTAAAAACCTTTATACTATTCTATTAATCTTCTTGTTACGATTTCTTACTTCTTCTGCGTCGCCGACCACCGCGTGATCTTGCTGATCTTCTGCCTTTTTCAGGCGCTGGTTTTTCCATTCTTGAGGTGAAGCCACTTGGTGTTAAATCAACATCTCCGATTATCTCACCTTTAAAAATCCAAACGGTAACGCCAATTGATCCATAAATGGTATGAGCAGTTGATTTAGCATAATCGATATCGGCCCGCAAGGTATGAAGAGGCACACGTCCTTCTTTATATTGTTCGGTACGAGCCATTTCAGCTCCACCCAGACGACCGGAGCATTTTATTTTAATACCTTTAGCTCCCATCCTCATCGCTGAGGATAAGGCTGTTTTCATAGCTCTTCTGAACGATATTCTCGCGACCAATTGCTGGGCTATATTTTGAGCAACCAGGCTTGCATCCAATTCCGGACGTTTAATCTCACTGATTTTGATCTGAACTTCCTTGTGGGTAATCTTTTTCAGCTCCTCACGAAGCATTTCCACTTGTTCACCACCTTTACCGATAATAACGCCGGGTCGACTTGTCAATAATGTCAATAATACCCTTTTCGGCGTACGTTCGATGATGGCTTTAGAAAGCCCTCCATTTCTCAATCTTGTGTCGAGATAACTTCTGAGTTTACTGTCTTCCAGTAAAATCGTATCACTATTTTCCTCGGAATACCAGTTGGAATCCCAACCTCTAATTACTCCGAGCCTCAAGCCGATTGGATTAGTCTTTTGTCCCAATTTATTCCTTGGTTTTATTCCTGAGTTTCTTCTTGTTTTGCAACAACCACAGTTACATGGCTGCTTCTTTTACGAATCTGGTGTGCCCGGCCTTGTGGTGCGGGTTGTATGCGCTTTAAGGTTGCAGCTTCGTCAACATAAATTTCTTTGATATAAAGCTCTTCATTATCAAGACGTTCGTCCTGAAACTTGTCCCTGATATTTGCTGCTGCCGATCTAATAACTTTGGCAACTTCAACTGCACCAGCTTTATTTACAAATTTAAGTCTGTCCAAGGCCTTTTCAACATTATCACCTCTCACCAGATCCACTACTGAACGTACTTTACGAGGTGACCGGCGCAAATATCTTTGAACAGCCTTTGCTTCAAATGTAGCCTGAGTTTCCATTAACGCTTAACTCCTTTTTCAGCTTTTTTCTGCGGATGTCCTCTAAATGTTCTGGTAGGAGCAAATTCTCCAAGTTTATGACCTACCATATTTTCTGTCACATAAACAGGGATGAATTGTTTCCCGTTATGTACTGCAAAAGTTAACCCTACAAAATCCGGGGATATCAATGAAGCCCGAGACCATGTCTTAATGACTTTCTTAGAACCCGATTTATTGGCCTCATCTACTTTCTTCTGCAGTTTATAATGTATAAAAGGACCTTTTTTCAGCGAACGTGGCATACCTTATTATTTTTTGTTTCTTCTTCTCACGATATATTTGGAAGACAATTTTCTCGGATGTCTTGTCTTCTTACCCTTTGCAGATAATCCCCAGGGCGAACGTGGGTGACCACCGGATGCTTTTCCTTCGCCACCACCCATAGGGTGATCTATTGGGTTCATGGCAACACCACGGGTCTGTGGTCGTTTACCGAGCCATCTGTTTCTTCCAGCTTTACCAATTGTGATATTAAAATGATCCGGATTACTGGTTGTTCCAATTGTAGCAAGACATTTACCCAATACCATTCGTACTTCCCCAGAGGGAAGTTTAACCGTCACATATCTGTCGGTTTTTGCAACCAGCTGAGCATTGGTTCCGGCACTTCTCGCCATTTGTCCACCTTTACCCGGTTTCAATTCAATATTATGAATGAACGTACCGAGTGGTATATTTTCCAAGGGTAAAGTGTTACCCGTTTCAGGAGCAGCATTCGGTCCGTTTACAATCGAATCACCAACTTTTAATCGATCAGGGGCAATAATATATCTTCTTTCGCCATCTGCATAAGCAATTAATGCTATTCGTGCAGTTCGGTTCGGATCATATTCAATGGTTTTAACACGAGCGGGGATATCAAATTTATTCCGATGAAAATCTACTACACGATATCTCCTTTTATGACCACCACCCCTGTGACGTGAAGTAATCCGACCATTCGAATTACGTCCACCTGATTTCTTAATACTCTGAACTAATGCTCTTTGGGGTTTTGGGGAACTTACATCTTTATATAAAGGTGCAATCCGATGTCTCGTCCCGGGAGTATTAGGTTTTATTTTTTGTGTTGCCATTTCTTTAAACTATTCTCTTAAATTTCGCTAAAGAAGTCTATTGTGTCTCCTTCACGGAGCTTTATAATTGCTTTCTTCCATTTATTGGAACGACCGCTGATGAACCCGCTTCGAGTATAACGACCCTTGGGTTTCGAAGGCATGATCATAGTGTTGATTTTAGTAACCTTAACTTCAGGATATAATTTCTCAACTTCTTCTTTTATTTCAGACTTGGTCGCATTAACATTAACTACAAAACTGTACTGATTTAACTCATCTTGTAGTTGTGTTAATTTTTCAGTGACTAATGGTCTTTTAATAATCATGCCGTTTCCTCCTGAGCTTTGGATCCAAGAGATCCCTCTAATAATGGCAGCGAATCTTGTTGAATCAACAGATAATTTGCCTCCATTATCTCATAGGTTGAAGGTTTACCGGCTTCTAATATTTTCAAATTCGGTATATTCTTTCCTGATTTCAAAATATTATCATTTTTCTCAGGCAACAGAAGCAATACCTTCTTATCGGAAATTTTTAAAGCTTCTAATATCTCCGACATCTTCTTCGTTTTGGGTTCGTCAAAGCTGAAATTTTCAACAACGAAGATCGCTTCATCTTGTGCTTTATACGTCAAAGCAGATTTACGAGCCAAGCGACGCATCTTCTTCGTCAATTTCACTTTATAATCACGTGGCTTCGGACCAAATACAGTTCCACCACCAATCAACAGAGGCGAACGTATGGTACCTCTTCGTGCATTACCAGTACCTTTTTGACGATATGCTTTTCGTCCGCCACCTCTGACTTCAGTTCTGCCTTTTGTTTTGGCAGTACCTTGTCTTTTATTACTCAAAAACGAACGGACATCCTCATAAACCAGTGTTTCGTTTGGTTCAATAGTAAAGATATCATCACTTAACGTGACCTTTTTCCTACTCTTTGTACCATCCGTTTTATAAATATTCAATTCCATTATCTATCTGTAATATCTTTTATTGATCAGCTTTTATGAATTTCGACAACCCGACCATTTGGTCCAGGTACAGAACCCTTTACCAAAATTAAATCGGAATTGGGTATAACCTTAACGACTCTCAGATCTTTAACTTTAACTCTAACATTCCCTTTTTGACCAGCCATCTTTACTCCCTTAAAAACTCTGGAAGGATCAGAAGCCTGACCAATAGAACCTGGTGCACGTTGTCGGTTATGCTGGCCGTGAGTGCTTTCACCCACTCCACTAAAACCATGTCTTTTTACAACACCAGTAAATCCTTTACCTTTCGATTTACCAACGACATTTACAAAGTCACCTTCTGTAATCAGGTCTTCGATGTGAATTTCATCACCGAGGTCAAGACCTTCCGGGATATAATCACGGAATTCTTTAACAACACCTTTTGGTTTAACACCAGCTTTACTGAAGTGACCTTTTAATGCCTTTGAAGTGTTTTTTTCTTTTTTATCGAAAGATGAAAGCTGAACAGCATTATATCCGTCGGTTTCTTCTTTCTTAATTTGGGTAATGACATTTGGTTCTACTTCGATAACCGTAACCGGTACATTAGAACCGTCGGTATCGAATACACTTGTCATCCCTATTTTTTTTCCAATCAATCCGCTCATTTCGCTAAGCTTTTATCAAACTTTAATTTCTACGTCGACACCAGATGGAAGCTCAAGCTTCATTAATGCATCTACAGTTTGTGAACCTGTAGACAAAATATCGATCAGTCTTTTATGAGAACGTGATTCAAATTGTTCCCGTGATTTCTTATCCACATGAACCGAACGGTTCACAGTGATAATTGTCTTTTCAGTCGGCAAAGGAATTGGTCCTGAAACTACAGCACCCGTCGATTTTACCGTTTTAATAATTTTTTCAGCCGATTTATCGATCAAATTATGATCGTATGACTTGAGCTTAATTCTAATTTTTTGTTGTGTTGCCACTGATCCAAGTAGTTTATTTATTCAATAATTTTTGTTACCACACCGGCACCAACAGTACGGCCACCTTCGCGGATAGCGAAGCGCAATCCATCTTCCATGGCCACCGGCTGGATCA
>Ga0209921_1000378_pt1 | contig 14353 bp, 12 predicted proteins | sample SalPonF2_C_D2_MG_FD_185730 | JGI IMG/M metagenome (GOLD analysis project Ga0209921, IMG submission 185730) | Salt pond soil microbial communities from South San Francisco under conditions of wetland restoration - Salt Pond MetaG SF2_C_D2_MG... ...
AATAAATGCACCGAAGCATATTTATCTCAAAAAAGTCGGGATACCGTTCTTTAGGATCATCGGCCTCTTCATTTGCCTGCATACTGATTGCCAGTGGTGGACATGCGCGTGCACAAAGCCCGCAGGCTACACAGCGTTCTTTGCCGTTATCTTCAACCAAAACCGGACGGCCACGAAATATATCCGGCGGATCCCACTTCTCATCGGGATACTGCATGGTAACTTTGGGTTGAAACATTTGTTTAAACGAGTACCAGAGGGCCTTGAAAATTTCTGGAAGATATATTTCCTCAAGAAAAGAGAACGAGCGCTCACGATCATAAGCTTCATTGAGCGCGTTTGCCCGGGGTTCTTCTAAGTTAGTAGATTGAGCCATTTACGTTATTGATTAATCATCATGATCAGTTACGACGGGTAAAATAAGCTATTAAGCAATATACCTCAAAGAAAAATCATTATTTTTGCCGAAAAATTGTAGTTATGGGAACGCCGGTAAAACCAAATTCCCGCCGTATATTTTTTTCTATGAAGCGCCGGTAATTAGTTGGTAGCTCTGACGGCATGTTCATAAAAAATTTGAATACGGGGGGATTACTTTTTACCTGTAATCCATATTTTATTTTCAATGCCCGCCCATGCTTCATCGGCAAAGGGCGATCTTTCAAAATTTTCTGCAAAAAATCATTAAATGTTGACGTATCGATTTTTTTGTTACGTTCCGCAATGACTTTGTTTGCAGTGTCAAGTACGCGATGAATGCGCTTTTTGGTGAGTGCGGAAGCTGAAACGATGGGAACCCAGCGCATATCCTGAATACGATCATACACGTATTCCTTGAATTCCTGAAAGATATTCGGGTTTTCCTGCGGAACAAGGTCCCATTTATTTAGTACCAAAACGAGCCCTTTGTTATAATCGGCCGCCTGTTTCAAGATGTGGCGGTCCTGATGTTCAAAGCCTTGTACCGCATCAACCATGACCACAGCCACATCACATTCGCGCAAGGCCCGGTCTGTTCGCACCGTACTATAAAATTCAACCCCCTCCTTTACGTTTTTTTGTTTTCTCAGGCCGGCTGTATCAACAAGAATATAGTTGCGATCTTTATAGACCAGTTTGCTATCGATTGAATCGCGTGTGGTGCCGGGGATTTCTGTGACAATGCAACGGTCATCATTTAATAGTGCATTTACGAAACTGCTTTTGCCTACATTGGGGCGCCCGACGATAGCCAGCCTGGGCGATTCGGAATCGGTTCTGCCCTCTTGTTCGGGTAACAGTTCAACCATCCGATCGAGCAAGTCGCCTGTGCCTCGTCCGTTGGTAGCCGATATGGGAAAGAGTTCTTCAAATCCCAGCGAATAGAATTCGGAGGCGTTTAGCTCTCGTTCCCGATTATCGGATTTATTTGCTACGAGCAGAACGGGCTTGTCTTGCTTCCGCAGCAAGTCGGCCATGGCCTGATCAAGACTGGTTATACCGGCCTCTACGTCCACTACAAATAAAATCAGATCAGATTCCTGTATTGCCAGAAAAATTTGCTCTCTTGTCCGGCTTTCGATTGTTCCAGATTCATCCGGCAGATATCCTCCGGTATCAATGACTGAAAAATCTTGCCCATTCCAGTAAGAATCTCCATAATGGCGATCGCGGGTCACACCATAAAAATCGTCTACGATGGCTTTTCTTTTGCCAATCAGGCGATTAAAAATGGTTGATTTGCCTACATTAGGGCGTCCGACAATTGATATAACCGGAAGCATTTTGCGAATATTTTTATTATGTTGAAGGTGTTATAAAAATCCTAAAGATAAGGAAATATCCACGAAAACAGAATTATTTCAATATGCTTGAAAACTTTTATCATGCTTTTGGATTCTTTGGAGCGCTTGCTGTGGCATTAATCGGATTTTCTGTTTTTATTTTTTGGGTTGCCGGAATAGCCGGCATTGGAAATTTACCGGAGTCGAGGAAAAAGAATATCATGCTCATAGCTTGCATTATCTTCCCTCCTTTCCCGTTTTTCTGGATTTTTTACGATATTAACCGCGAGCGAAAACTTATGAAGGAAGGAAAATAATTTCATAAGACGGTTAAAATTCGAATACTAACTCTTTAGTTTCTGTCATTCAAAAATTGAGATTCCCAACTTCTTACCTTAAAACCCTGATTTTGTATGAATGAAGTCAGGATTTTTCTTTTTTAAAGATATCTTTTTTCTGATAATTTTAAGGTTGGCATCACAACAGTATTTTCGCATCATCGAAAACAAATTATGTTAAATGAACCCTCTTTCATACCACAGGAACAAGGCTGGATTGAAATTATTTGTGGGGGCATGTTCAGCGGCAAAACGGAAGAACTCATCCGTCGCGCAAGACGTGCCCATATCGCCGGACAGAAAATTGTGATTGTTAAACCGGCGATTGATGAGCGCTACAGCGATAGTGAAATAGTATCGCATAACCAAAATGCACTGCCCAGTATTATTGTTGATACAGCCGATCAGATTGTGCTGCTTACCGGTAATGCAAGAGTGATTTGTATTGATGAGGCGCAGTTTTTTGATAATCGGCTGGTTGATGTGGCCAATACACTTGCCAATGACGGCAAACGCGTCATTATCGCAGGTCTTGATATGGATTTCGAGGGTCAGCCCTTCGAGCCCATGCCCCAACTGCTGGCTATCGGTGAATATATTACCAAATTACATGCCATTTGTGCTGAAAGCGGGCGAATAGCTCACTACTCGCAGCGAGTTGTGGAAAGTGAAGATCGGGTGCTGGTAGGTGAACGGGAAGCATACGAACCTCGTGCCCGGCACTGCTTCCGCCCCCCTATCGACAAACGCCGGGGACAATCCCGTGATGTGGCCGAAAAGGTAAACAGCACTGTTGAGCAAAAAAACAAGTCATGATTTTTAAATTGATATTTATCCTTTACAAGTGCTTGTAATCTGCGAAATTTTGATGTAACGGATGATAAAATTCAGGAATCAGAGTGGAAATGAAGCGTACCATTTTGCAGTAATCCGAATGGAATTTTTAAAAATAGGAAGTCTTTGAAAGGGAACTTTACAATACTAAAGATTTGGTCATTCCAAGGATCCCGACAACATTCGGGATCGGGATGACAGATGGGTTCTGTAAAGACCTCTGAAAAATGAAATCCGAACTTTCATCTCGATGATTTGGGATGAAATACTTAGTTTTGCAAAGATACATAATCTGATAAGATTTTAACGAATGAATAGATTGTCTGTTAATATTTTTGAAAAAGCTTTTCGGTCAACCATTATTCCTACTTCATGATCAATATTTTTCGAGGTATCGGGGGTATGGCAGCAATCATATTGCTGGCATATCTATTTAGCAACAACAAAAAACATATTAACTGGAGCATGGTCATCAAAGGGATGATCCTGCAGTTTGTGTTGGCTGTATTTATTTTGAAAGGAACTCAAATGGCCGGCTTCTGGTCTCCCCTCGGCTGGCCCAAAGACTTTTTTAGCTGGGTTTCATCTTTTTTTGTCGTTGTTCTTAATTTTACAACCAAGGGGGCAACATTCGTTTTTGGAAATTTGGCTAAAAGTCCCGGTACCAAGGGAAGCATGGGCAGTTTTTTTGCTTTTCAGGTGCTGCCAACCATTGTATTTTTCGGTTCTTTAACAACGATACTGTACCACTATGGCATACTGCAGCGCATCGTGGCATTTATGGCGTGGGTAATGCAAAAATTTCTTGACACCTCTGGTGCCGAGTCATTATCGGTGATTTCGAATATATTTGTAGGACAAACGGAGGCTCCGCTTATCGTTAAACCTTATGTTGAGGACATGACAAAATCCGAGTTACTTGCTGTTATGACCGGGGGCATGGCGACAATTGCTGGTGGCGTGATGGCTGCCTATGTTCAAATGCTCGGGAATTCCTATGCCCACGCGCATAACGTCAGCTTGCATGCGGGACGTTTACTGTTTGCCCAGCAGTTGCTGGGTGCCAGTTTGATGGCTGCCCCCGGGGCCTTGGTTATCGCAAAGATTCTTCATCCTGAGACCGATGAACCAGAAACCATGGGTGAAGTCTCTGTTAATATTGAAAAGCCCGATGCGAACGGTATAGATGCAGCTGCAAGTGGTGCTGCAACCGGCCTCCGGCTGGCAGTGAACGTTGGCGCCATGTTACTTGCTTTCATCGCTCTGCTGGCCATGGGTAATTACGTTGTCGAGTGGTTTGGTGGAATAACAGGAATTAACGGGTTAATCTCCAATGGTTCTTTACGCATCGAAACAATTCTTGGCTGGATTCTCTCCCCCGTTGCTTATATTATAGGTGTGCCCTGGACTGATGCCATACATATGGGATCGTTACTGGGCACCAAGGTGGTATTGAATGAATTTGTTGCGTATACCAAGCTCTCGGCTTTTGTAAAAAGTAATGCACTTGATCCAAAAACAGTGCGAATGGCAACATTTGCCCTATGCGGGTTTGCAAATTTTTCATCCATTGCAATTCAAATTGCCGGTATTGGCGGCCTGGCACCAAGCCGAAAATCTGAGCTCGCAAAATTTGGCCTTAAAGCTGTTCTGGCTGGCACCCTGGCTAATTTGATGACTGCCACTATTGCGGGAATGTTATTTTTCGGTTCAACATAACGAAAATTGTATGTCCAAATACAAAAATAGTTATTTTTAAGCTAAGCGAATCATTTAAGAAAAGGTTGCCCTTTGTTCAGTCTGCATATTTTAATACTTTGATATCACCATGAAAACTGCATTAGGATTAATAATGCTCTGTATTGGCGCCGTAATTCTTACCGGTTGCTCACACAATCATACCAATGGAAAGAACGGGCCAATGTATCTTGCACGGGTTGGTTCATCTTATTTGACTGTAAGTGAGGCTAAATCCAAAATTCCGGATTATGCTTACAAAAATAATCCGGTTCAGGCCCTTAAAAAATATCGGAAACACTGGATTAACCGGCAGTTGGAACTGCAAGAAGCCCATAGGAAAAATCTGACAAATCAGAAGGAAGTCAAACAGCGGCTGGCCGAAGCCCGACAGGAAGTTCTGCTGGATGCATTAAAAACAGCGGTGTTATCCAAACATAAAAAAGAAACAGCCGTTAGTGATTCTGCCGCAATAAATTATTATCACCGTCATCATAAAAAGCTTATTCTGAAACAACGATTTGTAAAATTTAGGCAGGTTGCTACTCATTATCTCAGCACCGCCCGCCAGGCACGGAATCAGCTCAGAGATGATTCATCCTGGGTTGAAGTCGCCCGCAATTTCAGCATAAATCCGGGAGACAAGATCAAAAAATCGACCAAATTTTGGCCGGTTTCTTCTCTTTTTAATAATTTTCCACAGATGAAGAAATATGTCAGCCGGCTCGATTCCGGACAAATTTCCCCCATACAACGCTTTAACGGAGTTTATCAGTTTATACAGATAGTTGATGTTCGTGAAAAGGGACAATCGGCTAATCCCGAATGGTTCATCGGTCAGCTAAAAGAATGGCTTAGACTTGATAATCAGCGCGAATACTACGATTCGTACGTAAAAAACCTTTATTTTAAAGCGAAACGCAACAATCAAATTGAACTTTATAACGTTGATTCAACACGATTAAATGGTAAAATTGATTCTACGAATACTAAAGCTTATGAATGATTTTCGCTTCACGGCATTTGCTACAATACTTTTTCTGCTGCCCATTTTGGGATTACGGGCACAAAATACCACAGGCAGCCAGCCCCAGCCGGTCGATCAAATTGTCGCTGTGGTAGATTCGCACGTTATTTTGAAATCAGACGTGGACCAGCGGGTTAAACAGGAACTATATCAACTCCGGCAACAAAAAAATCAAAATGTATCATTTAAGAAAAGCATGTGGTATTCCGCTTTGCAAAGTATGGTGCAAAATTATGTGTTGCTGGATCAGGCCAAAATTGACTCCGTTACGGTCACCGATGACCAGGTTAATCAGCGCGTGAACCAGACGATTCAACAATATATCAATCAGGTTGGCAGTAAATCTGCCCTTCAGAAACAGATGGGAAAAACGATGGCCGAAATCAGATCGAGCATGCGTAATAATTATCGGCGTCAGATGATTATCCAAAAATATCGCCAGAAAAAGATGCAAAATGTTCAGATTACGCGGCCAGAAGTAAAGGCCTACTTTAACAGTATTCCCAAGGATTCATTGCCTACGGTCCCGGAAAAAGTGGCTTTATCTCAGATCGTTGCTGTTGCACCTCCCAAGAAACACGCAATTGCCAAGGCACGTCACCTGGCCGAACAAATAAGAGACTCAATCGTAAATGACGGCAAAAGTTTTGAAGCAATGGCAAAAAAATACAGTGATGGGCCCTCTGCAAAGAATGGCGGTGAAATTCCGATGTATCCGATTAACCAGTTAACCCCTAATTATGCTGCCGCTGCATCGGCGCTGAAACCGGGAGAAGTTTCAAAAGTGGTGCGAACACCCTTTGGGTTTCATATTATTCGGTTGAACAAACGCCGGGGAAACAAAATTGATACAAATAATATTCTAATCGCCATCAGCAAAAATAGCTATAATAAGCAGGCGGCGATTAATAAATTGAATCAGCTTAGAGACAGTATTCTAAATAACGACAATGTAACTTTTGCCCAAATTGCAAGAAAGGAGTCTGATGATCCGAATACGGCTCCTCGCGGCGGTCGTATTTTGAATCCCCAAAATGGAAATCGCCTTCTAACCTTCGATCAGCTTGATCCGTCGCTGTATCGAATCGTGCTGCTTCTGAAAAATGTTGGTGACATATCCAAACCAAAACCATTTACCCTGGGTAAAGGAAATGACAATATTACGAATAAACAAGCCTACCGTATTGTCCGCTTGGATAAAGACATTCCCGAGCACACCGCCAACCTTAAACAGGATTATTCAGCAATCAAAAATCGTGCGCTTCAGCAAAAGCAGTATAAAGTCATGCAAAAATGGCTTAACAGGCTCAAAAAACAGGTATTTATTGATTATAAAATACCGCTGCCTAAAAAGTATTCCAAGCTTGCGCAAAATGGCAGGTAAGGTGTTCGTTACTCTCGAATGTTATCGAACGATGGGCATCACTTATTTGACGTTGGAATAATAGTCAAGTGTCGGATCATTCACCCCGCCTGTTTTACGGGAGATTCTAAGACTTTAATTATTCCCTGCCCTGCATCCATCTGCGCTTTGACACCTATGGGCAATGTGAAGATATTCTTTATATGTCCAATGTTTGCGCCGGAGTAAGCCGGGATGTCGTACTTTTTTAAATGCTGGCTCAACACTTGATTCAGTGTAAAATGGCGTCCTTTGCTCATTTTACAATCCGAACATTTGCCAAATACAAAACCGTTGATTTTTTCAAATACCCCATTTAGCTGAAGCTGTGTGAGCATCCGGTCAATGCGATAAATATCTTCTCCGACATCCTCCAAAAAAAGGATGCCATTCTCCCAGTCAGGCAGGTAATCTGAACCCAGCATAGAGGTAAGCACCGTTAAATTTCCACCCAAAAGTGTGCCTGTAGCCGTTCCTTTACGAAGCGTTTTAACTGCATTATTATTTTTGTTCGATCCTCTATTTTTCATCACGAAAGGACGAGCATCCATTAGCGCTTTTTTGAAATACTTTCTGTTAAAAGGCGTCAATTCCCACTCGCCCAACGGGCCGTGAAAAGTTACCAGTCCGGACCTGGCATAAATCGAAAGTAAAAGAGCGGTGATATCACTGAATCCAAGTAGAATTTTGGGATGATGGCGAATAAGATCGAAATCAATATAAGGAAGTATTCGATCGGAGCCCCAGCCCCCTCTGAATGGTATGATAGCATCTACAGAGGTGTCAGCAAACATATTATTTAGATCTGACGCCCTATTTTTATCCGTTCCTGCAAAATAGCCATAATGATCGCGTGCATGGGCTCCCACTTTTACCTTGAAACCAAATCTCTCAAACTTTTTAACAATTTTTCCGTATTGCCTTTCATGAGGCAGGCTGAAACCCGGACTAATCATCCCAATGGTATCCCCCTTTTTAAGGGCTTTAGGCTTTGTTACAGATTTTTGAACTGTATTTTTGGCTGATATCTGCCTCACCCCTAAAAATGACATTCCAAGTCCGGCCGCAATCGTCTGTAAAAATTTTTTCCTGTTTTGAGCCATATTTAGATATCGGTATATAGATTTTCTTTTTTTATAAATGATAATACGGGAGCAGGCACCAGGTGGTCGATAGGTTTTCCCTGTGCCACTCTTTGTCGTATTTCGGTTGAGGAAACCTGAACCGGTTCGTGATCAATAAATATTGAATGGCTAAAGAGTTTTTTATTGATCGTTTCTTTCTCTACATCCGGTCGGTTGGCAACCAGCAGCAAACAATGATCAAGAATTTCCCGCCACTTGTGCCATGTCTGAAATGAATAGAAGGAATCCTGGCCTATACAGAGGAAAAATTCCCGTTCGGGATACGAATTTTCCAAATAAGTTATGGTTTGAATGGTATAAGTCGGTCGGGGCAGGCGGGTCTCTAAATCACTGACAAGGGTATGTTCTATTGATTGAAAGGCTTCCTGTAACATTTTCAGCCGGAACTGGTAAGGCGCAAATTTTTCATCCGGCTTGTGCGGTGGAGAAGGATTTAATAAAATCCAAAGCGCATCAATATAATCACTGTTTAGAAAAGATTTTGCTATGGCAACATGACCGTTGTGTACAGGATTAAAAGTCCCCCCAAAAACGCCAATACGCTGTGGCTTTTCCTCCATAAATGATTGTTAGTTGACCGAACTCGTTTTTTTAGCTGATTGCGGCTTTAGATCGGCCAATGCCGCCTTGGCTTTTTGTACATTTTTCTTAGCCTGGGCACGATGCTTGCCCTTGGGAAATAACTGCAAATACTGTTGGTAGGCGTCAACAGCTTTCTTATAGCGTTTCCGCTTACTTGATGGCACACTTCGACTCGCATATTCTACATAGGCAGCTATTTTTCGCACCACCGCCTGTTCGGCCCACGATGTGCCGGGATATTGGTCGACCGTTAAATTGTAATATATAATAGCAGCTTTATATTGATCCAACCGCAGGTAAAGCTGTGCGGCGTTATAGTACTTATGTGCCAGTTTTGTGCGCATCTTTGTTACATATTTACCCGCTACATCGGCGCTGTCAGAATTGGGATATTTCGAAATAAAAAGATTGAATTTCTGTATGGCCTTGTGCGTATTGGTCTGGTCAATATTGTACCGCGGACTTAATTTGTAATAGCTTTTTGCTTCCATGAAAGACGCCCGCTGCGTCCGCGAAGATTTTGGATACAGATTAATAAAACGATCATAAGCATTGGCTGCGAGTAGATATTGATCACTTTTAAAATAAGAATCTGCCAAATAATAATGCGCATTTTTAGCATAATTTGTTCCCCGTCCTGCATTAATAACAGTTTTAAATGCCTTTGCTGCATCACGGTAATGATTACTCTGATACATCTTGAATGCTTTTTGATAAGCAACCTGGATGGAGTCACCCGGTTTGATTAAGGCTTCATGGGAACAACCCGTATATAAAAAAATTAAGGCCAAAAGACCTAAAATCAGTTTCCAGTTGTTACGCTTTTGCAATGAAGAAATCAATATATTCTTTTTTAAAATTTAGTAGAAATAATTTAGATATGAATGCTAAAAACGATATTAAGAAAAGACCTAAATATGGTATATCATCGTATAAGGACTAATGTAACAATAACATAACGTATTTTTAAGGATAAAATTTTAATCGAATAAGCTGCTTCTGTGAGCATATAAACTATCAATATACCTGTCTTTTATAAAAATCGTTTTAAAATTATTTGCAGCATGATATTGATTAACACGAATCGACTAATATAAAAAATTTTATTCAACTTCTTCTAACTTCGTTTTGATTTCATCCGGACGTGCCCGGGAATCAAATCATCAAGGCAATTGCATCCGAGGAGCGTCATAATAATTTTCAATTGGCGTTTCCATCGTTGAACCAAACTTTCCAAGCCTTCATACCCTCCCTGGTCCACCGCTTTAATTATCGGCCCGGCAGCAGCACAAAAGTCTGCCCCCAGGCAAAAGGCTTTAGCAATATCAAAACTACTACGGATACCGCCGGAGGCAATAACGCTAAACTCATATTCATTTTTCAGTTGCACCACTTGCTCGAGAGCTTCAGCTGTTGGGATACCCCATTCATCGAACATCGTATCCGGATTTTGATTGGAGGGGCGCCGGTTTTCAACCTTGGACCAGCTCGTCCCTCCTGCCCCGGCTATATCAATTACATCAACATTGTTTTGAAGCAGTCGTTCAGCAACGGCACCCGAAATGCCTGCACCGGTTTCCTTCACAAAAATAGGCAGATTGCTTTCCTCCTTAAGCTGACGAATTCCATCTTCAATACCTTTGAAATTCCGGTCGCCTTCAGGCTGCATTAATTCCTGCAGCGGGTTCAGGTGAACAATGATGGCATCAGCACGAATACTTTGTACAAGCAATTCACGATTTTCTTTTGATAACCCGTCGATAAGCTGTGCACCACCGATATTTGAGGCAATAAAAGCAGTGGGAGCTTTTTCACGGACAATTGAGAAACTCTCAATCGTACTTTCGTCCTCCAGCATCACACGCTGGCTGCCCACCCCAAATGGCAGATTGTATGCTTCACAAAATTCTGCCAAAACCGCATTGACGGCTGTTCCGTCTATATAGCCGCCGGTCATCGAAGAAATAAACAATGGGAAGGAATAAGTTCGACCCAGGAAGGAGGCTTCAGTTGAAACTTTATCAATATCAACTTCGGGGAGGGCATTATGAACAAAATCATAATGGGCAAATCCTGTATCACGCTTATAATTCATATCGCCCCCCACTGTCAGGTCAACATGATCCTTTTTTCGTTGTTTGATATTACTCATAAGTTGTAATGACTTTTATGAAATATACCTCATATTACTGTGCAACATATCACTGTTCAGTCATGATTCCGAGCGTTTTACCCGCACAGCATGATAGCCTTCTTCGGCGAGCCAAAAACCTACTCCCGGGATGGCAGTAATAATTTCCTGCACCCGTGTAGCTAACGAGATGGCAATGAGTTCAGAAGGCGACAATCCAATAAATGCGGATAATAAAGCATAGACACTTTCTTGTATGCCTAATCCACCCCAAATGACAAAAGCTGCACTTCGAACACCAAAGGTTATCAGCCGAAGTGTTACGGCATCTATGATGTTTATCGGGGTATTCATCAGCCACGCTGCGAACCAAATTTCGCTTGCCATTGCAATATCGCCTGCAACCCGTATCACAACAGAAATGATAAAATTCCGGGGATGACGGTAAATCCCATCAAGGTGCTGTTCTATTTCATCTGCTTTTTCCCGGGCCGAGGATAAAAATCCACCGTCCTTTCCCGACCATTTTTCAAGCACTTTGGAAACGCCGGATGAACGCTGCAGGCGAATAAAAAAATAGGTCCCTACAGCAAGGATTAAACAAATGGAAGGGATTAAAATTAAAATTTTTTCATTCACCGACTGCGTTAACATCAATAACATCCCTAATATCAAAATAACGATTGTCGAAACGGCGTGAGCGGTTTTATCTGCTATCAGGGATGAAATCGTTGTAGTATTATCCACATTTCTGTTATTCAGAAAACTGCCACGTACAAAAATACCACCGATAGTGGCTGTCGGCAGTAGCCGGTTGATTGACTGGGCAAACCAGAATCCCCGGATAAACAGGCTGTCGCGGGGCAGATTCTTGCCGGGGAATACAAATTTCCATCCGTAAGCACGGGAGCACAATTCAAATGGATAAAAAAGGGCCAACAGTAATAAGGCAGGTCCGCCCTTTGCAATAGCTTTGGAAAATTTGGAAAAGCCGGTCCACCAGATTAATACGATCAGAATAATGATACCCGCCGCTACGCCAATTACTGATGATATTCTGCTCCAGGATGGTCCGGAGTTCTGACTTTGTTGTTGGTTGCTCATTATTTATGGCATGATCAATAAATATACCTGTAAAGGAAAATAGGCAATTAACCACTCACTGCAAAGCGGGTTAAGTGACGGGCTGTCGTCCATATAGGGCCTCCAATACTATGCACTTCATCCAGGGTTTCCTCAAAAGCTTCGAGGAACCAGTCAGCGTCACCTTTATTAATCATTAACGGGGGGAGAATTTTTATGATGTCAACGTTATGAGCTGCAACCTGCGTTAAAATGTGATGATCTTCAATAAGTGGCATGATAATGGCCTGCGGGAATAATGATTGATTCGTCGGATGCATCATCTTCCATGCCGCTCTGTAGCGCAGGGCCTTGGGTTTGCCAAACTCAATACCAATCATCAGCCCTTTGCCCCGGACTTCCTTAAGGAAATCATACTTTGGAATCATTGCGCGAAGCTTCTCAAGCATATATTCACCGGTTTTTTGAGCATTTTGCGGCAGGTTTTCCGATTCGGTTACTGCCAGGCTTCCCAAACCGCAGGCCATGGGCAGGCCTCCGCCTCCGAAGGTTGATGAGTGAACTTTACCCCGATCCATACTTGAGTAAACCGAATGATAGATTTCATCCCGCATCAGCACCGCACCAACGGGCACCATGCCGCCGGAAAGCGATTTCGAGACTAATACCATATCAGGTTCAAGGTCCGGTACATGCTGATAACAGAATAATTTGCCTGTGCGTCCCATACCGGTCTGAATTTCATCCATGATGAAAACGGCATCATGCTTATTACACAATTTCTGGACGCCCAGCATATATTCAGCGTTAGCCGGGTAAACGCCTTTCCCCTGAATGGGTTCTAAAATCACGCCGGCGATGTCATTTTTTTGAAATGCCCGTTCAAGGGCATCCAGATTGTTCAGCGGAACATTTACAGGACCGGGCAGAAAGCTGACGAATCCATCCTTAAAATTACTCGAACCATTAATCGACAATGATCCGTAAGTGAGTCCGTGAAAGGCATGTTCGCAGTACACTACTTTTTCTTTGCCGGTCGTTGCACGACAAAATTTTAAAGCTGTTTCCACGCATTCCGTACCGGAATTACCGAAGTACACTTTATCGAGATGTGGAACTTTCTCCAGCAGGGCTTCAGCAAGAAGGCCGGTCAATGGATTGGTCCCCATCGCCAATTTCCAGGTATCGTTAAGCTCGAGATAATCGTTTATGACCTCTTTTATGACCGGATGATTGCGACCCATATTGAACATGCCAAAACCGGAAAGAAAATCGAGATATTTTTCTCCTTTATCATCCCAGAGATAAGCTCCCCGCCCTTCTACATAGTTACGGTTGAACCCGATAGTTTTAAGTACTTTTGAAAATACGGGGTTGACGTGCTTTTTATAAAGATCAGAATTTTTGTCGCGGTTTTCCTCAACCAGTTTTTTTAAGTCGAATCCGCCAGTGCTGGATTTATTCATAAAATATAATTACCTCAATAGGGTTGAAAAACAAGATATATATTGAATTAAAGATAACAAAAATCATTATTGCTTGTGCAACTTTTTCTGGAATCCGATTTCTGTTTTTCAATTATACAGCCAGTTTCGTACCTTCCTGAAAGATCATCCAGAATATTCAGCTTTTTAGTAGCTGCAAACTTTCATTTTAATAAAATTGCAGAATTTGTAGTCGAAGGTATCTCTAATCAGTCCGTTTTTTTTATTATTTTCAGATAAAAGTTTCATAGCCGAACCTGTCTAAAATTACTGGTAAAATGAAAGAAAATCTCCGCTTCCCGTCACCTGAATTATCACAGCATCCACTAATGGGGGCAAGGCTGGGAAATCTCTTTCAGCTGTTTTCGCAACAGCAGGGAGTGCTACCTTCTAAGTGGCCTTTTGTCCTGGCTTTTATGGGGTCTGCACTGGCACGCAGCCCCTTTTCGATGATTGACCGGTGGATTGCATCCCGGAAAAAAGCGGTAGAAAATTTGGAACCCCCGGTTTTTATTGTCGGATACTGGCGATCCGGAACGACCCATTTGCATAATTTACTGGGTCAGTCGCCGGACCTCGGTATCATCACCCCGCTCGGAAGCGGCCTGCCCGATGAGTTGTTAACACTTGGCACATGGTTTGAGCCGTTGCTCCAAAAAGGGCTGCCCGAAGATCGTGGCGTCGACCGTGTAGCTGTTAATCCCCAATCGCCACAGGAGGATGAAATTCCGGTAGCGAACCTGCAGAAATTATCGGTTTTTCACGCTCTCTACTTTCCTGCCAATTTCCGCAAAAATTTTAATCGGGGCGTTTTTTTTGATGATGTT
>Ga0209921_1000385_pt1 | contig 14189 bp, 10 predicted proteins | sample SalPonF2_C_D2_MG_FD_185730 | JGI IMG/M metagenome (GOLD analysis project Ga0209921, IMG submission 185730) | Salt pond soil microbial communities from South San Francisco under conditions of wetland restoration - Salt Pond MetaG SF2_C_D2_MG... ...
ATCACCCTGCCGCGCCCCAATGCCTGCATGACATCGGCCGGCAGATTGTTGATGAGGCCGCCGTCCACCAACAGCTCGCCGTCATCCACGATCGGCGGCGCAATCCCGGGCACCGCCATGCTCGCGCCGAGATACATGGCGAGCGGTCCGCGGTCGTGTACCGCCTGGCAAGCGCGGGTAAGGTTGGTGCTCACACAAAAAAACGGCAGCGCCAGGTCCTCAATCCGGCGGTCGCCGAAGATATCGAACAGCCGCTGCAGGAATTTACGTGCGGCAATCAGTGAAATGCGCGGAATGGTGTAATCATTAAGATAGTTATGGCGCACGAAGGTCTCGCGCGTGACGCGGTCAACGTCGTCCACCGGCAAGCCGATCGCCACGAGCGCACCGATGAACGCACCCATGCTGCTGCCGCCGACCAAGTCGATCGACAGCCCACGCTCTTCAAGGGCCCGCAGCAGGCCCAGATGAGCGTAACCGCGCGCGCCGCCGCCGGCGAGCACCACTCCGAGCCCGCGTCCGGTCAGCAGCCTGCCCAAACCGTTGAGGCGGTGGTTACCCAAGTGCAGATGATGGTGCGCTTCAGCACCGCACAAACGGCGCCAGCCGTACACGTCGGGACCACTCAGGCTGTGCCCGCCCGCGAGCAACACCAGCTCCACCGGTGCACGCACTTCCAAACGCCGCAGCGACGCCGTCAGCGCCGACTCTGCAGGGTCTGAGGCGGCGTCGGCGACCACGATGATGCGATCGGCCTGGCGCAGGCAACGCGTGGTCCAGGCGCTTGCCTCGCGCTCAGCCTGATAGACGATATAGCGATAGCGCCCTTCCAGCCCGTTCAGCCAGGCGAGGAGCAGTTGATTGCGCTCGTGGAAGGAAAACGGGGTGTGCGCATAGCCGCCGCCAAGCGCCGCATCGACGCGCTGGCGGTCCAGCTTCATGGTGGGGCCTGCCTCGGCCAGTGCCTGCGCCAGTTGCTGGGCCAGCGCATCCACGGCCACCCCCTCATGCGCGGGCATCACTGCAATGCTGCGCGTGCTCATGCGCGCCTCGAGGGCCTGACCGGAAGCGGCCTTGTTCATGCGCGTGAGCACCAAACGGGTCATGCGCATCATGGACGCGGGGTGCTTTTCCAACAGCCTGTCGAAGGCTTGCTTGGAAACCCGGACCAGCCCGCTGTCGCGCACCGCATAGACGTTCGCCGAGCGCGCCTCGCCGGTGATCACCGACAGCTCGCCAACCGCTTCGCCGCGACTGACCTCGCCCAGTATGCGCTCGTCGCCTGAACCGTCAGGCTCGCACACCCGCAAACGCCCGTGCACCACCAGATAGACGGCGTCGCTGACGTCGCCGCGCTGGAACAGCGCACGTCCGCTCGGCAACTCGAGCCACTCGGCTCCCTTTGCCAATTCCTTTAAAGCGGCCGGGTCGAGCTCTCGGAAGAGCTCGTTCATCCCTAGCCAGGACTGCAGCTTCATGCGCTAAAGGCGAATGTGACTCGCAATGGTAAGGGCCGCTATCCGGCAAAAGCACAACAACAGCCAGCGCCCGGCGCCGGCCAATTGCCCCCTGCCCGAGGGATCGGACGATTCCGGGGCGCGCTCCGGCGGCAATAAAGCGCGGCTAGGCCGCCTTTTCCATCGCCGAATCGTACTCTCCACGGGTCGCCGCGCCATTGCAGCGCGCGCGGTGGTAGAAGGCCTGCTGCGCCGCCTGCATATTGTCCGCTTTCCCTGCCCAAGCGCGCAAGGCAGGTGCCTGCAATGCGCGCCCGTAGGAAAAGCTCAGCCTCCACGGCAGGTGCGTATAGCGGGCGTTCATGGCATTCAGATGGGCCGTGGCGTCTGCATCGCTCTGGCCACCAGAAAGAAACACGATACCCGGCACCGCCGCCGGCACATTCCGCAGCAAGCAGCGCACCGTCGCATCTGCGACCTCCTCAACCGATGCCTGCGTGGCGCACTGCTTGCCGGGGACCACCATGTTGGGCTTTAGCAGCATGCCCTCCGGCAGCACACGCTGCGCCCCGAGTTCCGCGAACACACGCTTGAGCACGCGATCGGTAACCTGCTCGCAGCGCGCGAGCGCATGCGCGCCATCCATCAGTACCTCGGGCTCAACCACGGGCACGATATCGGCCTCCTGGCAGAGCGCCGCATAGCGTGCCAACGCGTGCGCGTTGACCTCGATGCAATAGTCGCTCGGCAGGCGCGTCTCGTCCACATCGATGACCGCGCGCCATTTGGCGAATCGCGCGCCAGCCTGCCTGTACTCGCGCAGACGCTCACGCAAACCATCGAGTCCTTCGGTCACCTTCTCGCCCTCTGCCAGGGCAAGCGGCTTGGCGCCCTTGTCGACTTTGATGCCAGGAATGATACCGCGTGAGTCCAGATGTCTGATCAGTGGCCGACCATCGTGTCCGTTTTGAAACAGAGTCTCCTCGAACAGGATCACGCCGCTGATAAACGCCTCGACACCGGGCGTTGAAAAAAGCATTTCGCGGTAATCGCGGCGGCTGCTCTCGGTCGATTCCACGTCGATGGCCTTGAAACGCTTCTCGATGGTGGGATGACTTTCATCGGCGGCCAGCAAGCCCTTGCCCGGTTCAACCAAACTGCGTGCGATACCCATCAAAGTCTGAGCTTGCATGGTCAGTATTCCCCCTCAGGTCTGCACCTGATCGTCTCCAAACGAATCCGTCGCGATAAGGCGACCCGTCATTAACCCGACATATAAAACATACCCGGAGCGGCGCGTCCCGCTCTTCGCCTCCCCGCGAAGGCCTCGTGCGCACGCCGGCTGCTTGCTCATCCATTAACCTCGGCACCCGCCTTAACCACGCCATGATCGGAGCTGGGTTCCAGGGGATCACCGACGGCCGGTTTTGCAGCCGCATCGGATTATCTCAAAGAGTACCGGACCGCGCACGCGATCGGCGCTCCCTGAACGTCTCAAGCGAGCGGCCCGCGCACGGGCGGCGGCTGTCGAGCCGATACGCGTCACACTCCGCCAGGCGCAAACGCAATGCGCGGAAACTGGACCGGTACGGGCCGCGTGCGCTGCAATAGTGCCATCTGCGGTTTGCGCTTGCGCTACGCTGATCACTATGCGCCGATTCCGGCTCCACCCCCGTCTTGTGGGGCGTGCCCCCGTCGCACGCCGGGAACTCGCCGCTGCTGCCGCCTCTTTGGCAGTGCCGCTGGTGCTCGCCGCCTGTGCCGGCGGCCTCGTGCCCGCCAGGGCTGATCTTGGCGTGCTGTTCGCGCACCAGGTTGTATCGCAAATCCGAGGCCTCCATGGTTGCTGAATATAGCCAGACATCCTCTCCGGACCGGCGAAACCCAAAGCTTTAGCGTGCTATTGCCCCCGCGAATCGCCGGGGGTTTTTGTACGCAATATGGATTGGCGTGTGCCGCCCGCGATGGCCTGGAACGGGGTCCGCTGTATGACGTTGATGAGGTAACCGGGCCGCCGGGACGGCCTTACGGGCCGGGACTCGAGTCAAACTACCGTGGGACAACGTACTTTAGGGCGCGCCCGGCCGGCCTACGGCATCACTTCTGCTCTGGATATCCGATGAATATCGGTATGTGGATTTTTGTAGTTCTCGCGGTCATCGTGACCATCATTTCCGCCCGGTTCAGGCTGGGCACCGAGTATCTGCCGTCCGATGCCGCAATCGCCCAACAAGCGACCGGTATCATAGGAGGCACGTTAGGCGTTAGCCTCTGCGCACTGGGTTTCGTCATCGCTTTGGTGGTCCATTTGCTCTGACCAGGGTCAAAAAACCGCGGGCCTCCACTAACCGTCACGCTCCCATTACCGCCCGTCGCCTGGTCTTCTGCCGCGGCCATTAGGCCTTTGATAGTCTGCATAACCAGTGGGCGATGCGGGTCAAGCTGGCTATTCCGGGTGCCCAACGCCTGACCGGCGCTAAAACCGCACCGTCCACTTCGTCCATGGAACCGAAATCGTGTTCAGCTGTTGATGGGTATGCAGGGGCCCAAAGGCTCCTGCCCTGCGGTTGACCTTTCGGCGTTAGGGAAAACTGCAGGCCGTCAAAAGGATGTGATCCTTTTGGCCCCCGCGCGATTTTTTTGCGCGGGGGCTTTTTGATGCATTGGAACTCCTGTTCGGTTCCCGCGTTGTTTCCAATACAAGGTTCACGACGCTTGCGGCGCCGGACCTTGTTCATGAGTCTTCTTTAGTCTCCTCCAATAAGGTGTTTGGCCCCGGCTCGAAATGCCGGGGCTTTTTTTACCCCCGGCCTCCCCGCGTTAACGCGCATACGTGGTGTTGCGAGTATGCATCGCCCTGCTGTCGAACCAAATGGGTCCGATGCAGCGGTAAGCTTTCCTGTGGTGAATAGCCCTGGACTGGATCCCGCCATGAGCGCGATCATTCTGCCCCTGGTGAGACCTTCCCGCGCCGGACAGGGAACCAGGACGTACCCTGGAAGCGTTAATCGGAATGCAAGATGCGTCTTGCCGTGTCGCCGAACAAACAGCCCTTGCCCCACCCCTGTTCGGCGGCATGCCCTCATATCCTGACTAAGGCAGAGTTACCCCGGCCAAGGCCGGGGTTCCTTTTTCGAGCTAAACGAACTCGGCGATCGTGGCCGGCTTTCAACGGTCCGACAGCAAGCTGCGCCGCCCCAGCCGCGCCCTCGAGTATGACTGCATTCCCAAAACAGCATAAGCTGTTTCCCACGATGGCCGAACACCGTATGTCACGGCATTGCCGCAACGCGAGGAGCGAGGCTTGGCGCATCGCAGGCCGCAGCCGCACCGAGTCGTCAAGCCCGTGCCGCCTGCGGGTCCCCTCTTCCGCCCCCAGGCGCCGGCGACATGGCGGCCGTCGGGGCCCTATCCGCGACTCTATGGATCCCCGCGTTTTCTGTCCTACGCTTAATGGGTCGGCTGGCAACGCCGGTGCAGCTTCCGTACCGGGTATTGCTCAGCGTGTCTTCAAGTACCTCGAGTGCACAGCCGCGTGCTTGCGCCCGAAGCCGGAGGTGTGCCATGTCCGAAGTCGTCTCTTCCGAAAGTATCCGCAACATCGCATTAGTCGGCGCGTCAGGGGCGGGCAAGACCGCTCTCGCAGGCGCCTTGCTCGCAGCAAGCCACGCTGAAGGGCACGCCGGCAATCCGGAACGGGGCAACACGGCTTCTCCTGCGGACCCGCGAGACAAGGCCGCCCATCATTCGCAGGCATCCTCCATCGTTTGTTTCGACCGGGGCGGCGTACGCCTCAACGTGATCGACACCCCCGGCTATCCGGACTTTCAAGGGGCTTGCCTGTCAGTGCTGCCTGCGGTGGAAACTGTAGCCATCGTCATCGATGCCCAGACCGGCATAGAGACCTACACCAGACGCATGATGGAGTGGGCCGACAAACGCGGGCTTTGCCGCATGATCGTGGTTAACAAGATGGATAGCGACGGCGTGGATCTTGCGGCACTGCTGGACGAGATCGGGACGACCTTCGGGCGCGAATGCCTGGCCCTGAATCTTCCGGCACAGGAGGCCACCGCCGTGGCCGATTGTTTCTTCCAACCCGCCGGAGAAGCGGATTTTCTATCTGTGGCGCAGGTTCATTCCATGTTGATCGACCAGGTGGTCGAAGTCGACGAGGCGCTCATGACCTTGTATCTCGAACAGCGCGAGGCGTTGAACCCCGAGCAGTTGCACGAACCTTTCGAACAGGCTTTGCGGGAAGGCCACCTTGTGCCGGTATGCTTCACCTCCGCGAAGACCAACGCCGGCGTGCCGGAGCTGCTGGATGTCATCGCACGCCTAATGCCAAATCCCCTGGAGGGGAACCCGGCCTCTTTTATCCGCGACGATCCAGCCGGTCGCGAGGAATTCCATGCCATCCCGGACCCCGAGCGTCACGTGCTGGCCCACGTCATCAGGATTGAAAACGATCCTTACCTGGGAAAACTAGCCGCATTTCGCGTGCACCAAGGCACCGTGACCCGGGACAGCCGCCTGTTCGTCGGGGACGGGCGCAAGGCTTTCAAGGTGGGCAGCTTGTTTCTGCTGCGAGGCAAAGAACGGATCGATGCACAGCGCTGCATCCCCGGCGAGATTGGCGCAGTGGCGAAAGTGGATGAAATTCACGTCGACTCAGTGCTCCACGATTCCCACGACGAAGACCACATCCATCTGCGGCCGATGGCGCTACCCACCCCCGTCTTCGGACTGGCTTTGCATGCCGGCCGGCACGGCGACGAGCAGAAGTTATCCGACGTACTGGGCAGGCTCACCGATGAGGATCCGGGGCTGCGCGTTGAGCACAACGCGACCACTAACGAAACCGTGCTCTGGGGTCTGGGGGAACTGCATTTGCGCACGGCGCTTGATCAAATGCACGAACGCTATAACGTTGAAGTCCAGACCAGTCCGCCGGCCATTGCTTATCGCGAAACGATCACCGTATCCGCCGAGGGCCATTGCCGGCACAAAAAACAAACGGGAGGCGCGGGACAGTTCGGGGAGGTATTCCTGCGCGTCGAGCCCTTGCCGCGCGGGGGCGGATTCGAATTCGTCGACCATATCAAAGGCGGGGCTATACCCAACTCCCTGGTGCCCGCCGTCGAGAAGGGCGTCCGCCAAGCCCTAGCATCCGGCGCCATCGCAGGGTATCCGTTGCAGGACGTACGAGTGACTGTCTTTGACGGCAAAACTCATCCAGTAGACTCCAAAGAAGTCGCCTTTATGATCGCGGGCCGCAAAGCGTTTCTCGACGCCGTGCTAAAAGCCCGCCCCATCGTGTTGGAACCCATGGGAGAACTCGTGATACAGGCACCAGTCACCTGTATCGGCGACATCAGCGGGGACTTGTCGGCCCGGCGCGGCCGGATCCAGGATACCCACAGCTTCAGTGAACGTATGACTTTGCGCGCCGCTGCGCCGCTCGCAGAACTCGGCGAGTTCCCGTCCGACCTCAAGGCCATCACCGGCGGTGACGGCAACTATACGGTGGAATTCAGTCACTACGAGCAGGTGCCGGCGAATATACAGCAAAAGCTCGTCGCCGCTTACGGAACGGCGGCTGACGATGCTACCTTAAACGCGTGAGCGCCGCTTCTCGATAGGGTGATAAGAGCGGCTCGCGAGTAATCAAACCATTGGACAACACTTGGCTCGCTCCCACTGGTGGCGTCGACGCAAAGCGGCCTTCCCGGATCATCCGCCCACGACGAAAAAATGCCGCTACTACATCACCACACTCCATATCCCCGCAACGGCGTTGCCCCGTGCCGGTCGGAACGGACGGCATCTTTTAACTTCTTCCCAGTACAGTCCACTGAACTTCCGGTCACCCCCTGTTCAAACCTTTTCACCATTCCTGATATTTCTTCGATTCGCGCTGGACATGCGCCGGCACGTAAGACTCGGTGTACGACGTCTTGAAAAAATACTCGTCAATGTATGCCAGCAGCCGAACCAAGCGCAGATACCATCCTATGAAGAGACTATACAATGGAAACAAGCACAGCCCTGCAACTACCACTCACTAACGCCAAGGCGATCATGCCCGTATCGCGGTCACCGCCGTCACGTGCGCTTCGCCCACGGCGTTTACTCACCGCTACAAAAACATCGGAATTGGGTCGGCAAGCCACAAGCTTGGCCACTGGCGCATTGATTTTGGCGGAGAGGGAGGGATTCGAACCCCCGGAGCCCGTTGGGCTCTGCGGTTTTCAAGACCGCCGCTTTCGACCACTCAGCCACCTCTCCGGCGAGGTTCGAGGATAAACCATTTGCGCCGTCGGGAGCCAGGCGGAGGAACAGCCACGGCACGCGTCCAAGCAACAGGGCCACGCTGACGCAAGCAAGCCGAAATCCTGAACGGCGAGGCGATCATCCCAATCAGTCCCTCATTAAGGGCATAGCGCCGAAGCTATCGGCGCTATGCCCGCCGACCCGCTGACCTTTAGCGGTCAGTCAGCGGACTGGCCACCGGCTGTCGCCCCCGTGCTCTGGGTATCCTTGCCGCTCGCTGTGGCGGTGTCGTTGCTCACGGTGATCATGGCGCGGTCCTCGGACAAGGTCTTCGGACCGATACCTTTCACCTGTGTGAGATCATCGACGCTGTTGAAATCGCCATGCGCCTGGCGATAGTCAACGATCGCCTGAGCCTTCTTGGGTCCGATGCCGCTGAGTTGGGTGAGTTGATCCTGATTCGCGGTGTTGATATTGACCGGCTGTGCCCACACAATCCCGGACACACACAGGCAGACCGCAAATAGTATCGCTCGCATCACTGACATAGTTGTACTCCCCTTTCTTGTCGGACGAGCAAGACCGCACGCAGTGAAAGGGACGATGCGAGATGGCTGGACGTCGTCCCTGACGTTGGCATACGGCGCTGCCCGCCGCCGATGCATTTGTGTAAACGGCTCATCCGCATGAGCCATTGTCAACGCTAGCGCATACGTTTTTTGTGTCAAGGCTTCTGCTGAGGGCGCGCCCGCCAAACGGCAGCGAAACGGGCGTTATGTAGCCGGCGGCACTCTTGTTGCGCCGCACCAATAGTTGTATACTACCATCCGGTTTTCGGGCCTGTCGGAAAGGCAGTTTCGAGAGTCGATCGACGGCAGAAAGACTCAAGGCCGCACCTGCGGTACAAGCCTCCTGGGCGATCACTCGCGTCCGCTTGGGCGCCCGGATCTCTAACCGCCGTGCCGAGCGCGTGACCCGCTGTACATACGGCGGGGCAAACAGGGTAACGGCAAGGGAAAGGCCCGACGTTTTTTTGAAGCAGTTATTGGGAGGATATCGCCATGATCATCAAGAGCCGCAAGTCCGTGCGCGTGGGCATCGACACCGCGGAAAAACCGGTTCTGCGCGTCAAGCATCGTCGCCACGCACGGCGCGCCAACCGTGGCCACCATGAGCGGTCGCCGGACACTCTGTTCCTGCCGCACCGCCTGCACATCTGAGGCACGCGCTTCGAAACCGGCTCCGTCGTCGCGGCGGGTAGCACCATCGTGAGGGAAGCCCTGGCAGCATCGCAAGGGCTTCCTTTCAAATCGCTTCACTCCCCTCCAAGGCAGCATTCCGTAACGGCACAGGCTCGCCCAGGCAGAACCACCCCGCGTTATTCACCCAACGCGTCTTCTACAACCGCCGCTCGTCCGGTGCTTTGCGCGAGCCGCTGACACCGCCTATCCTTTGACGCACCCGGTGACGCACCTGGCCGGTGTTGCGCAGGATAAGTTTTCGGCGGCGCCAGAGTGTACGGCCGCCCCGCATCAATAGGGAGACTAAGCTTGACCGACGAAGTCATGCCGGTTGTGCTCGCTGGCGGATCCGGTAGCAGGTTGTGGCCTCTCTCGCGTTCGCAGTACCCCAAGCAGTTCCTCAACCTCACCGACGCCGACCGTTCGCTGCTGCAGCTAACATTACTGCGCTGTGGCGCGGTCAGCGAACATCCCCCGCTGCTCGTGGGCAACGAAGCCCACCGTTTTCTCATTGCCGAGCAGTTGCATGAGCTAGGCGTGCGCGCCGAAGCAATTGTGCTTGAGCCCTGCGCGCGCAACACCGCCCCCGCGCTCGCCTTGGCGGCGATGCACGCACTCGCGCATGACAAAGACCCGTTGCTGCTCGTGCTGCCGGCAGACCACGACCTGCCGGATACCGAGACCTTCCGAGGTGCAGTCGAGCGCGCGGCCAGCGCCGCCGGCCAAAGCAAGCTCGTCGCGTTCGGCGTCACCCCCGCAAGCGCGGAAACCGGCTATGGCTACATCCGCGCAGATAAAGCTGGCGGCGACGGGGTCAGCGCCGTCATCAGCTTTGTGGAAAAACCGAGTCTCTCCGACGCCGAAGCGTACCTGGCGTCCGGCGATTATTTCTGGAACAGCGGCCTGTTCCTATTTCGGGCGTCGGTCTATCTGGAGGAGCTGAAAAAACACGCGCCCGATATTCTTGAGCAATCCAGAGCGGCCTATGTGGGCGCGCAGCGCGACGGCGAGTTCGTGCGCGTCAAGGCGGATGCGTTTGAGGCCTGCCGTGCCGATTCCATCGATTACGCCATCATGGAGCACACTGAACGGGCCGCCATGGTGGTCTTGGACACGGCATGGAGCGACGTGGGCGCCTGGTCCGCGCTGTGGCAGACTCACCCTGAGCACGACCCCAGCGGCAACGTGGCCTGGGGTGACGTGGTGCTGGAGGATGTGCGCGACAGCTATGTGCGCAGCGAGTCGCGGCTGGTCACGGCGCTGGACGTCCAGGACCTGGTGGTCATCGAGACCGCCGACGCGGTGTTTATCGCGCCCCGGCAGCGCGCGCAGGCGGTGCGTGATCTGTTCCAACGCCTGCAGCGCGAACGGCGCGAGGAGACAGTCTCCCACCGGCGCGTGTATCGCCCCTGGGGTTCGTACGAGTCGCTGGTCATGGACCGCGGCTTCCAGGTGAAGCGCATTATCGTCAAGCCCGGCGCCAGCCTGTCGTTGCAAATGCATCATCACCGGGCCGAGCACTGGACCGTGGTATGCGGTACCGCCCAGGTCACCCGCGGCGAAGAGCAATTTCTGCTGAGCGAGGATCAGTCAACCTATATTCCGCTCGGCACCAAGCATCGTCTGGAAAACCCGGGCGTCATCCCGCTGGAGGTGATTGAAGTCCAGACGGGGAACTACCTGGGCGAGGATGACATCGTGCGTTTCGACGACAAGTACGGGCGCTGAGAGGCGGCTTCATGACCAGCGCGCTCACCTGCTTTAAGGCCTACGACATCCGCGGGCGCATACCGGATGAGCTCAACGAAGGCATCGCCCGCCGCATCGTCCGGGCTTATGCACGATGGCTGAGACCGCGCCGCGTCGTGGTGGGCCATGATATCCGCCTGACCAGCCCGGCCATCGCCCTGGCGGTGAGCGAAGGATTGCGCGACGGCGGGGCCGACGTGCTGGATATCGGCACCTGCGGCACCGAAGAGGTCTACTTCGCGACCGATCACCTGCGGGCCGACGGCGGCATTATGGTCACCGCGAGCCACAACCCCAAGGATTACAACGGCATGAAGCTGGTTCGCGAAGGCGCGCAGGCGATCAGCGGCGACTCGGGCCTCAATGAGATACGGGCCTTGGCTGAGTCCGACACGGACTTCCCGGCATCGCCGCCTCGCGGCAAACACCAGCGACTGGACACTCGCAATGCCTACGTCAGCAAGCTCGTGAGCATGGTGGACACCCGCGTGTTTGACCGCCGCCTGCGCGTGGTGGTCAACCCGGGCAACGGCGGCGCCGGGGCAACACTAGCGGCGCTGCAGCCCCACCTGCCAATCGATCTGATCAAGGTGCATTTCGAACCTGACGGCCACTTCCCCAACGGCGTGCCCAACCCGCTGCTGCCGGAAAACCGCGCCGCTACCCAGGCCGCCATCGAACAAAGCGGGGCCGATCTGGGAGTGGCCTGGGACGGCGACTTCGACCGCTGCTTTCTGTTCGATGAACGCGCCCGCTTCATCGAGGGCTATTACATCGTGGGTCTGCTCGCCGACGCGTACCTGCGCAAGTCCGGCGGCGGCGAGCGCATCGTCCACGACCCGCGCCTGACCTGGAACACCATCGAAATCGTCGAGGCCGGAGGCGGCGTGCCGGTGCAATGCAAAACCGGCCACGCCTTCATTAAAGAGCGCATGCGCCGGGAGAACGCGGGGTACGGGGGTGAGATGAGCGCCCACCACTACTTCCGCGATTTCGCCTATTGCGACAGCGGCATGCTGCCGTGGCTGCTGGTGGCCGAGCTCATGTGCCGCGAGGGCGCCCCCCTGTCCGCCTTGGTGGACAGCCGACTGGCGCGCTACCCGGTCAGCGGCGAGATCAACCGCCGACTGCGTGACCCGGCCGCGGCGCTGGCTGCTGTGGAGCGCGTCTATGCAAAGCACGCCACGCGCGTGGAACACGTGGACGGGTTGAGCATCGAGTTCGAGCGCTGGCGCTTCAACCTGCGCAGCTCCAACACCGAGCCGGTCGTCCGGCTGAACGTGGAGACGCGGGGCGATCCGGCTCTTGTGGAGGAGAAGACGCAGGAGCTGCTCACCGCCCTGGATCGCTTCGCTGACTGAGCGAGACGGGGCGCTTTGCTACAATACCGCGCCTCTGAAGACGCAATTCGGTAATCCCCAATGTCGGTCAAAACGCGCTTCGCGCCCAGCCCCACCGGATTTCTCCACATCGGCGGCGCCCGCACGGCGCTGTTCTCCTGGCTTTTCGCGCGCCAGCAGGGCGGGCGCTTTGTGCTGCGCATCGAGGATACGGACCGCGAGCGCTCAACCGCCGAATCCGTGCAGGCGATCCTGGACGGGATGGAGTGGCTGGGGCTGGACTACGACGAAGGCCCTTTCTATCAGACGCATCGCATGGAGCGTTACGAAGAAGCCATCAACCGGCTGTTGGACGCAGGCAAGGCCTACCGCTGCTATTGTTCCAAGGAGCGCCTGGAGCGGTTGCGCGAAGAACAGCTTCTGCGCCGCGAAAAGCCCAAATACGACGGGCACTGCCGCGATTTAAGCTCGGCACCGGCGGACGCCAGCGCATCACCGGTCATCCGCTTTCGAAACCCGCTGGACGGTCAGGTGGTGTTCGACGACCTCGTGCACGGCCACCTGGTTTTCGACAACCGCGAACTGGACGACCTCATCATTGCGCGCAGCGACGGCTCGCCCACCTACAACTTCACAGTGGCCGTGGACGATTTCGACATGGGCATTAGCCATGTCATCCGCGGCGACGACCATATCAATAACACGCCTCGCCAGATCAACATCATGCGTGCACTGGGCCAGGAGCCGCCGCGTTTTGGGCACGTGTCCATGATCCTGGGTGCGGACGGCAAACGTCTCTCCAAGCGTCACGGCGCGGTCAGTGTGCTGCAATACCGCGACCAGGGCTTCCTGCCCCATGCCCTTCTCAATTACCTGTTGCGGCTGGGATGGTCGCATGGCGATCAGGAAGTGTTCGGTCGAGAGGAAATGATCGAAAAGTTCCGCATCGACAAAGTTCAGAAAGGCGCGGCGACGTTCAATCCGGACAAGCTGCTGTGGCTTAACCACCACCACATCATGCACAGCGACCCCGCCTTGGTCGCCGGGCATCTACGCTGGCATCTGCAAAGGCTCGACGCCGATCTCTCGAACGGCCCGGCGCTGGAAGACGTGGTGTGCGCCCAGCGCGAGCGTTGCAAGACGCTGGTGGAAATGGCCGAGAAGAGTCTGTTTTTATACCGCGATATAGACGCTTACGACGAGAAGGCCGCGCGCAAACACCTGGGCGCCTCTGCGGAGCACGGATTGCAGACTCTGCTGGAGACCCTGGGGCAACTGCCGGCTGCGGACTGGCGGCCTGAACCGTTGCACGAGGCCGTCCTCAGCGCTGCAACCCGGCTCGATCTCAAGCTCGGAAAGGTGGCCCAACCCTTGCGCGTCGCCGTCACCGGCGGACCGGTCTCCCCCCCGATAGACCAGACGCTGGCCCTGCTCGGCCGCGCGCGCACATTGGACCGCCTGCAACAGGCGCTCGAGTTCGTCCGCTCCCGGTCGCAGATCGGGGCTTGAGCCATAACGCCAAGACCGATATACTTTGGCGCTTGTTGTGGGGCCATAGCTCAGTTGGGAGAGCGCGACACTGGCAGTGTCGAGGTCGGCGGTTCGAGCCCGCCTGGCTCCACCAGTTCATTTCCCGTCCCCATCGTCTAGAGGCCCAGGACACCGCCCTTTCACGGCGGCAACAGGGGTTCGAATCCCCTTGGGGACGCCAATAAAAGCAAGCGGTTACAAATCCAGCGCCTCCGCGATCTGCGTAATATTGACCATATCAGGCCACAAAATTAGCACATTTTAAGCCCATTCATCGGATACCCGGCCGCATTTTGAGCGCGGTGTCTGGCGGCATGTGCGTGGTCCAAGGTGCTGGCGTTACCGGGTTGATCTTGCCGCCTCAACGAGCCGACATGAAGCTGGAGCTATTGCGGGTCTGGCAACACGATACCGAGATGGGTGTGTCTGCAGTGCCGAACTAAACCGCTCCGGGAGACCGTACCGCGCTCCGGGCATTCGGCCCGGAGCGCAGTCCACTACGACTACCCGTGCGTCTGATCCTGGGTCCGATCCTGGTCCTGGGTCCGATCCTGGTCCTGGGTCCGATCCTGGTCCTGGGTCCGATCCTGGTCCTGGGT
>Ga0209921_1000387_pt1 | contig 14185 bp, 15 predicted proteins | sample SalPonF2_C_D2_MG_FD_185730 | JGI IMG/M metagenome (GOLD analysis project Ga0209921, IMG submission 185730) | Salt pond soil microbial communities from South San Francisco under conditions of wetland restoration - Salt Pond MetaG SF2_C_D2_MG... ...
CCCGTTGAATCCCGCAGATACCACGATTTATGCTTGGTCCAGGGATTATCGAATGAAGTGTGATTGGCCACCCAATCCAGAATCACCGCCATATTCCGTTTATGGGCCTGCTTGACCAGCGTGCGCAGATCCCCGAGCGTGCCAAAGTGTTTATTAACTTTCCTGTAGTTGCGCACGCAGTAAGGCGAATTCTTGGACTTTACCTTCCCGACCGGATAAATCGGCATCAAATAGATCACATTGACGCCCAGTGCCTTGATGGAGTCCAGCCGCGCCGTCACGCCCTGCAGGTTCCCCGCTTTGCTAAAGGCCCGGATATTGACTTCGTAAATGGTTGCATCGCGGGCATCCGGCACGTGTTTAAACGGCGTTCCATATTGTTGAACCGTTTGATGGGTGCCATTTTTACATCCCGCCAAGGACAGCACGCCGGCCAACAGCAAGAAGACGATCGTGGGATATTTTTTCATGGTATTTATTATAAATAGTAAAATTGCGTAGTGAATACATGAAGCGCTTTATTGCACGGAATAAAAATAATATTTTTTATGATGATATTTGGAATGCTGGCTATATCAATGGCTTTTTAGTCGCTGACATTCCCGCATGTTTGAAGAATAAATAGTCGCAAGTTCGAAACTCATCCGGATCGTAACGTTGGCTTAGCCTCTGGCCCGCAATGAGTTGAAGCTTTTTTATTTAATAAAACATTCCTTCCTATCAAAGTTTAATTTCATTCCGGTGCCATAATGGTTACGATGAATGAGGTCGCTTCATCCCAAAGTCTTACTCAAACTTCGTTAATAAATTCTTTCAGAAGCTTTGGACTATCTGTGCAAAGGAAAAATGACCTGCAGGATTTAGATAAGAACAGTTAATGATTGATTTATGAATAAATTTTTATACCAACCGCTGATCTGAGGGTTATTTTTTAAATATTCGACGCTTAAATTGTTATATGTAGCCTCATTTAGACAAAGGTATTCTCTCTGATATAAAGCAACAAACGAAGAATTGAACCGAAGATATGTCGAAATATTTTATTCATATCGACATGTTTTCTATATGTGTCGAAGCTGTCGACATGTATAATTGAATTTTTCCCGGTCTTTTTTACTCTTCGATTAGCCATACGGTTTATTTTTATTAAAAATCATTGCCTATTACTTAGAACTTCATATAAAAGACAACTGAGAAACAGATTCCTTACACTCTTTTTAAAGAAATTTAAAGATACTTATCGATTTGACGAAAACGCCTCTACTTTACAGCTCGATAGCATCTTTAAGAGGAGAGGCCTCATACATTTCTTTGGGATCTGCCAAAGGCAAAATTTCTTTTGCTAAAATAGTACCTTCTCCGTTAGCGGCCAGTGCACCACGTGTAGTAGATAAGGCTATGCTTAAAAAAGTGATCGCTAATCCTTTGGGAACAATAAGATTCCCATCTTTATTAATCAATTTATCTATATTTGATAAATTAAATGTAGTGCTCGTATGAATCTCCCCTATTTTAAGCGCGTCTTTTTTTTCTGTCTGAGCAGTTATTTTAAATTCAATTGACAACGTCTGGTTTTCAATATTGCCATCTGCTCGAAATAAAATATGATAATCCAGCTCATCCTGGCCGACCTCTTGTTCTGGCTCGTGATACTCGTAATCTTTGATTTCAAAGGAATGAAGACTAAAGTCAAGGGAAATTCCTTTTGCCTTTTCGTTACTCATAATTAATTAACAGCTACATATTCTAATTTGCCCTGTGAGGGAACAAGCATTGAAGTCTCATCATTATCTTTATAATTTACTTTATTGCCTGTTTTAATTGAAAAAACCTTGCTTACATTTGGATCATCAGGACGTGTTATCTTATCTCCTTCAAGACGGTATGATTTATTCAAAGCCTCCTGCTGGATCTTAAAATGATCGGCAATTTTACGAATCACCTTTTTTGACATTCGCTTTTTGTAGTTAAGGATCTCGGAGATATAGCTCTTTCCTACACCGGCGATTTCAGCAAGTTCTGTTTGATTGAGATTATGCTCATCCATTAAGGCTTTTATTAACTCTACTGGATCAAGTTCAGGACCAATGGGATGTTTTCTATCCCAATCTTCAATAAGAAGGGTTAGAAGTTCAATCTTATCTTTTTGTGCATCTGCCCCTTCTGAGAAAACTAATTCCTCAAGGATATCACAATACTCATCGTACTGTTCCTCGGATTTTATGACCGTGTATTTTAATTCAACCATTTTTTGCACCCTGTTTTAATATTGTTCGATAGTATATTGTTTCTCTTCAGCGCAGAGTTTGTCATACTCTGCATGTGTTCCTATCCAAAGGACAAATAAATGAACCATGCCCTCACCAAACTGGTACTTGCATAATATCCGGTAATTATTGCCACCTACATCGAATATAATCCGGTTGGTTCCTTTGCCTAATAAGTCTGCTGAGCGAAAAGTACCTAAAATTTCGTTGGCCGTTTCCCAGTCAGCATTTTTGATCATTCTTATCCATCTATTGAATGAACTTATGGATGAAGCATGATTTTGTGCGAATTCCCGTACCGTTTTTTCCTTTATTAGATGAACTTTCATTTATATAACGTACCAAATGTACAAAATAGTTCGCAATTTGCGAACATTTATTTCTAGGTTTTCTTGATCTCTTTCTTCACTTGAGCCCTCTATTTTTCAAAAAGTTTATCCGGTTTGCAAAATGACCAATATGCTTGCTTAATGGTCCAATCACTATCTGAAACACTGTTGTAAGCTACTTGTAAAACAATACTCAAAAGACTTACTACTAAGATAAAAAAAATCTCAAAGGAGGGTTTTGAAACATCTAATCCCCAAATACCATTGGGAAATATTTCAGGAACAAGTTTCATAAAATTCACAAGAACATAAAGAATTATAAAAACCAATAGAGATAATCCAAGTCCAGTCCAGGTTTTTCTTCTTAATGAATTCTTTATGTCGATTAATTTTTGGTTAGCTGTAGAGTGTTCTGTTGGGTTATCTACCTCCTATATTCATTCATAAGCCCGGCAGACTCCTTAAACTTCGATATTAACTGTTTCTATCCCCATAGGAATCATTTCCTTCATACCTTCCCTTCTCAATAAAAAATGTGCTGTAAATGGTATCTCCCTTTTTAGATATTTTTAAATCAAGTATGCCCGTGCCTCCGTAACTTTTTACCGTGCTAACTATCTCCTCAATTAATGATGGAATTGAAATATGTTCAACAGCATAAAAGTTGAGCTGTTCATCATAAGCGATAGTATAATTTTCAAAATTATTTTTGAACTCACTTAAAGGAATCTTTCGGGGTTTCCTGCTTATTTTTTGCTTTGCAATTATTTTAAGATTCCCGGTATTGTGTATATCAGAGCCAAATACTTTAATTCCGTTATCGTAAAACTTCTGATAATCAATTTTATATCCGCTAATGCCTGCCTGATCTTCTAACAGATTGGCTGATAAGTCATTTTCTTTTTTGGATACAATCTTCAACAACTGCTCAAGCGCTTTACGTGTTCTACCACGATTTTCTTGAAAGTTATTGATCGTAAAACGCACATTATTTATCCCACCGGATGCAGAGCTTTCTTCAGGGTTTCCATCCTGTGCTGCATTAAGGCGGAAATAAATTTTATTGATGCCGGAATTCATACTAAAAAAATAATTTTTCCTTTCCCTCCAAACATGTCCGTTATCCTTCTTCAGATCGATTTGGTATAGCCCATAGAGCTTTTTCAAAAATAGTTTGCTGTCATTCAGTGATAAATAGATATCAACATCTTGGTCTGGTATTTTTAAGTATAAATGGCTGAAGTACATATTCCCCCGGAGCGTTACATACTTAAAAAACGTTAAATCCATTTCGGTCTTACCATAATCATAGACAGTTACATTTTTTATTTCTTTTTTTACAAATATAGATCTGCTTTTGGCAATACTATCGGCGGCTGAGTTTTGCGCTATCAGAGACTCACTGTTACTTAAAGTGATTATGCATACTAATATTACGATTTGATATAGTTCAAATCCTTTCATTTGGTTTTTATCCGTAGTTGATTTTTTCGCCATTCTTATATACTCCTGCTTTATCCCACAACGTCCCGGGATAAATCTTACCCCCTTTCAAAAAGATAATCTTACGCACCATCCATCAGCCATCGATGTTCCGCTTTTTAACTTCGCTTTGATGAAGTAGTGTAGTAATGGGAATTATTCCGAGGTATCAGACTGCGGGTTCTCGTTGCCTTCAAGTGATTCAATTTCTTCACTCTTTTGTTTAGCTATCTCAGAAAATTGTACGGAGGGTATGGATATACTTCCATAGTTTGTTTGCCCGGTCATTTGATGAATCAAATTACGCGCCACACCATAGAGCATACTGGGGCAACTAATATTCAGATGATATGCTTTTTCATCCTTATCAATTTCTTTCCCAAAAAGAAAGATACCTTCTATAATAAGCTCTGCCTCAAAAGGAAGATATATGTCTTTTTCTGTAGAAGGGATTATTTCCAAATACAGATCAACTTTATGCCTGTCTTCTTCCCTATTATCACTAAACAGCTCATAATCTACATTTAATTCAAAAGCAGCTTCAGAAAAATCGATCTCTTCGAAATCAGCTATTATCTCGAAATTAAATTTTTTTATACGATAATTTGCTAATTGTACTGGTGAACTCATTATGCAGCTATATCTTTTTCCTTATTTGGATTTTTTTCTACATCACTTTTCGTCTCAGATGTAAAATCGTTATTTGCAAATGAAAGCTGTTTTGAAGGTGTTGTTTTTGGTTGTCCAGGAACTGTCTTTGGTTCAAAATTATTGGCTTTTGATTCCTTAAACTTGATTTCCAATTGCAAACCCAGCACAGAACCCAACTCTACTAACTTTTTCACACTGAAGTTTGTGGGGCTATTAATAATCCGGGAAATCCAGCCAGGTGACTTACCCAAACGCTCAGCAAGATCTTTTTGCTTAAGCCCCTCCTTATCTAGCTTGGATGCTATTTGAGCTGCTAAATCTATCATTAGTCCATAGGAGATATATTCAGCATCTTGTTCTAATGATTTTACTTCTTCGTCAAACCATTTCTTAAAATCAAAGTCATATTTAGCCATGATAAAACCGTTTCTTTATAGTTGCTGCTTTTTCTATTTCCTGCTGTAGCTTTTTACTGTTCTTTTTTTGTTTTCTAAAACCATGGGTTATACAGACTTCGTTGCCTGCACAATAGAAAAGGAAAAACCTTGTTTCGTTTGAGATTACAAGCTCCCATAAATCTTGCTCATGAGTTAGCTTCTTGAATTTTTTAAGTTTCTTAAAAGCTTCCGGATTATCTTTTAATTTGTCTAAAAATTTAATCGCTTTTTTAAATGTTGGCAGGTCATCCTTTTTTAGCTTTTCTAAAAACTTATGCAGTTCCGGGTGTCGATCCCGTTCAATCAAATAATTGATCTTTAGTTTCTTACCATGTCGCAGTGTTTCTTTCTGCATCTCCCTATAAATGTTTACAAATATGTAAAGATTTTAGTTTCAGAACAAATTTATTTCTTATTACTCTTTCACTGTCAACTTCCCCTTCCCATCCGGCACTAAATCATTTTTTCTAAGCCATTTGATAGCTTCATAGAACTCATGCTTGGGAATATCTTCCTTTTCCTCGGTCCAGTATTTTTCGGTGCTTGACCACTCGACAATTTGATCATCAGATGGATCCTGGCCATAGGCAATTAAATCGTGCCAGGCAGCATATACAGTTTGCCGGACTTCGGCCTCGTGGGTAGTTAAAGGAATGAATAAATTTATAATACGATCAACTTCTACTTTTTTTCCTCCTAATTTATTGTCCAGCTTTTTATAAGGTTGGTGAAAGCGTGTTCCTTTTTGATAATTGATCACGCCATTGATCTCAGTTGCGCTAAACCAACCTTTCTTTTCGGCTTTGTATTCTACTTTATTTACTAATCGTTGAAAGTCAGCCGCGCCGCGCGCCATTCGTTTAGGCATTCGGCCCATATCAATTTTAACATGCGACTCAATAATGTGATTGGTTTTTTCTGTCTTGGTACGCCCAAAGTGCTCCTTAGGGCCATCATAGTTATCATACAGAACAAATATACGACACATAGATCCCGCTTGTGTATCAATGGTGGAGATCCCCGATACTTTTTTAATTTCGCTACCCACTTTCCGGCGCTGTGGAAATGGCAGTATAGTTGCTTCCTCTGTCTCTTCAGTCTCTTTTTGCTTTTCTGTGGCCTGTTTCACCAATGCCTCCAGCAACCGCTGGTCAGTTTGCTCGGAACGGTTTAGCTTTTCTTTAAGATCATCACACCAAGCAAATAGTCTATTTACTTCTTCCATAATTCGCTTTTGCTCTTCTAATGGTGGCAATGGCACCCTGATATGCTGAAGTTTTGTACCATTAAAATTTGCTTGGTTAGTTTGCTGAGTTATCTCCGGTTCTATTTCAACTTTTCTGCAATTCTCTGAATTAATAAAATTATGGAGATACTCTACAGAAGTTAGATGATGGAATAGCTGTACTCTAATTAAATAAGATGCAAAAGTATATTTATCATCTTCACCATGATAGAGTCCCATTTTCCCAACCAATTCATAACTATTAGTCCTATTGAACAATAGATCTTTGTCCTTCAGGTAAAGTCTTGGCAGGCCATCTATCTCTTCATCCACATACTTCAAGTTATCTAAGGTGAGATTTCCAAACTCATCAATATTGCCCATTCTTAACATAGGAACACCATTAGGCTCCTTGTGTGACTTCTGTGAAGTCCCGTACTCAACTACTTTAGCAATATCACCTACTCTTGCCCAAATCCATCCATTCGGCAATTCATATGGTATCTCTTCATCCTATATTTCTGGCAAATCCTTCGGCTTGCGAATCTTAGCTTCATCATACAATCGCTGTTTTTCTTCTTTGATACGTTCCAGTAATTTTTTCGCCGGTTTGTCGTTGGAATTCTGAGGGACCAGACGGCCACGAACGGCTTCGTTAAGGATGGCTTGTTTGAGTTGGTCGATATGCTCGGGCTTGCGGTAGATCTGCTCGAAGTGGTCGGTTAGGCGCTGCCAGCTCTGCCTGGAGGCTTCGGGGGTCTCGGCGGACTGTAGATCGTTCAGCACGGCTACTTGCAGGCGTTCGTCTACCTCGCGGTCTTGCCGGACTTTCTGCTCCAGCTCATCGACCTGGGAAAAGAGGGTTTCTATTTTTTGGACGATGCGTTGTTGCTCTTTCAAAGGGGCTAGAGGTAACTTAATCTCCCTAATTTGTTTAGTACTCAAATTGGGAATTGCACTACCTAATGATTTCTTCAAGTTCTCTTCAATCTTGGTATTTAAGTAATGATACAAGTATTGCTTCGAAACGAAATAAGGTCTAATAATACCAACTCTCTGATTTAGGAGATAAGTTTTATCAGAGTTATTAAAGGCTAATTTGCCTGTTGTTGCCCCAGACATAGCAATCATTAAGTCACCAGGTAATACATCGTACTTGTCGCCGATATCACTCTTAATATCTGGAGAGATGTAGTTCATGTTCGATTCTGTAACAGAACCATTTTGTAAATCACCAATCTTAACAACTCCAATTCCTTCATCAATAAATTCACTACTTTTAAATGCATAGCCATTTTGATAGGTCATCAAATCTCCTAACCTACACCATTCCCAATTTGAAGGTACTTTAAATTCAGGTGACTCTACTTCAGGAATGTCTTTAGGCTTTCGAATCTCTCCTTCATCGTATAACTCTTGCTTTTTCGCCTCAATCCGATCAAGAAGTTTTTTAACAGGCTCATCTTCCGGATCTTGATGGGTTAGGTTTCCCCTAATAGCCTGTTTTAATATTACTTTTTTAAGCTGCTCTAAACCCTTTTCCGTATCCGTCACCAACTCAAACTTATCAATCAATTGCTCCAAGTTCATGCCAGCGTCTCTTTGAGTTCGTTCTTCAGTTCAGAGCGCAGATCATTAATATCTTGCTTCAGTTTCGCGCGCCGTTTGAGCAGTTTATCCACATCGTATGTTTCCCCGTCGCCATCATGCGGATTATTAATATCCAGGTTGTAATCCCGCTCTTTGATTTCATCAATAGTCACCTTCCAGGCGTACTGGTTTTCCTCCCGGTCATCCCACCATTCCTTCTCACGGTCGAACTCTTCAATGCGAATCGGTTTGGTTTTGGAGTAGCTTTTATATCCTTCCGGGTAGGGATGCTCGTAATACCATACTTCATCGGTCGAACCGCCTTTTTCAAAGAAGAGCAGGTTGGTATTAATATTGGTATAAGGAGAAAACACCCCTTTGGGCAGGCGCACGATGGTATGCAGCGTATTGTCATTCAGCAGCTTTTCTTTGATGCGCGTTTTTACCCCTTCCCCAAACAAGAAACCGTCGGGCAATACAATAGCTCCACGTCCGCCTTCTTTGAGCAATCGCATGATGAGTACCAAAAACAGATCGGCCGTCTCGCGCGTCTGAAACTTGGCCGGGAAACCCTTTTCAATGCCGGTTTCTTCCTGTCCGCCAAAGGGCGGATTGGTCAGAATCACATCCACTTTATCTTTTTGCTTATACTCATTGAGCGGTTTCTTCAGCGTATTATCATGTCGGATTTTCGGGACTTCTACGCCGTGCAAGATTAGGTTGGTCGTCCCCAGCAGGTGCGGCATCGGTTTTTTCTCAACGCCCTGAACCGTGTTTTGAAACACCTGATAGTCTTCCACCGATTTGGCCTGCTCCTTCATGTGTTCGATAGAATCCACCAGAAATCCGCCGGTGCCGCAGGCCGGATCAAAGACCGTTTCGCCAATCTGTGGGTTCACCATCTGCGTCATAAACTGGGTGACCGCGCGCGGCGTATAATATTCGCCCGAATTCCCGGCGCTTTGCAGATCCTTCAGGTTTTTTTCATAAATTTCGTTAAACTGGTGTCGGTCGGCCTGCTTATTAAAGTTGACCTCATTGAGCTTGTTAAGCACCTGCCGGAGCAGCGTACCGGATTTCATGTAATTATAGGAATCTTCAAACACATCCCGCACGACGAACGCCCGCTCGGTGCTTTTTTCATCGAGCTCCATATCTTTTAGCGCATCAAATAATCCGTCAATAAACGAAAGGAGTTCGTCGCCGGTGATTCCTTCTTCATCTTCCGCCCAGTTCCGCCAGCGATATTTTTTGGGAATGGGAGATTTGTATTCCGATTTCATCAATTCCAGCTCTTTCTCACTGTCGTCGAACACCTTGAGGAAAATCATCCATCCAAGTTGCGAGATCCGCTGGGCGTCTCCATCCACACCCGCATCTTTCCGCATAATGTCCTGGATAGACTTAATTACGTTGCTTATAGCCATAAAAAATTGGTTCTGTTTTAATCTGTGTTAAGAACTTCCCCCTTCGAAGGGGGAAATGAATTTCGGCGATAGCCGGAAGAAAAAGGGGGATGTTATCTTGCGGATAATTTGACCTCTAATTCATAGGTCATAAAATCCCCCTAACCCCCTTTAAAAGGGGGAAGATTCTTGCGTTTTTCTAATTCAATAATCTTTTCTTCAATTTTAAATAATACACCATTAAGGTGGTTCATTACATCGTGGTCATAAAACCGGAGGACTGTTAAGTCCAATGCTTCTAATCGTTTTTGGCGCCGACGGTCATACTCCTCTTTACCATCATGGCTGTCACCATCAATTTTAATCACAAGTTGAAGTTTCTTGCAGTAAAAATCGACAATAAACTCATCAATGGGTTTCTGCCGGTTAAAGGTATAATTCCGCATATTTCCTGTACGTAACGCTTTCCAAAGTTCGATTTCCGAAGGCGTGCTGTTGTTCCGCAGCTCCCGGGCCCGTTCTTTAAGTTTGGGATTGTATTTAATAAAATCCATTATATTAATAATAGCGAAGTTATTTCCCCCTTTGAAGGGGGAGGATTCGAAGGAGTCGAATCAAGGGGGATGTTCATGAAGCCGTGCTGTATAAATCGTCTTCAATACGCTGGATGGCTTGCTCATACTGATCTTTGCCTCCGAATTCCTGGACCAGTTCCACAACGGATCCCATTTTATTGAACGGATCAAGCTTAAGTACATTTAAATCCTCAAGATTTTCAAGCCCTTCATCGGCATATTTTTCTAAGAGCCCTTTCAACACTTTCCGCGCCGTTTCTGAGTAGGTGCCAAAATAATTTCGCTTCTTCACCTGGTTGGCGCGCTCCTGCCGGGTGAGCGGCGGTTGATCGTAAGCAACATGACAAATCAGGTCAAAGGGGTCGAGATCTTTATCCACTGCTTTTTTCAGCTCCTCAAAAATAACGCCTTTCTCACGAAGTTCATCAACAATAGCCTGTTTCTTTTCACTTTCTTTCCAGTGTTTAAGAAAATCGTCCAGCGTTTCATATTCCGATAAAATGCTTTTGCGGGAATAATCTTTCACCGAATCCGTCACCAGTTTACCGTCATCACCATAAAACATGACCCGCTCATTAATGACTTGAAACTCCACATCATCTACGTAGTAGCGGCGCCTATCATCTTCGATGTCCCCGCCGCCCACCGGGTCTGGCTCCACAATTATTTCATCACCATCGTCAATGTCATCCGAATCTGGTGTGTCGTCATCATTCGGCGAAGGGATATCATCGATATCAAAATCACCGTCCTGAATAGGTTCCCCATCAAAATCGGGGTCGGCAAAATGTCGGGTGACATCTCGAAAGTCGATAATCGAGAAATAGTGCTTCTCATTTTCGATATCAAGGCGCGTCCCCCGGCCAATAATCTGTTTGAATTCTGTCATCGAGTTAATTTCGGCATCCAGAACGATCAGTTTACATGTAGGAATATCTACGCCGGTCGTAAGCAGCTTGGATGTGGTTGCGACGACCGGATAGGTCTCTTCCGGGTTCATAAAATCGTCGAGCTCCATTTCTACATTCGAAACATCGCCGGTGATTCGAACCACATATCGGCTGTTTTTATTGATCAGCTCCGGATTCAGATTCACCATGGCGCGCCGCATGCGATCGGCATGTTCAACATCCTGGCAAAAGATGATCGCTTTACCGTAGGGATCATTCTCCTGCATGAATTGCGTTACTTTCAGCGCCACTAACACTGTACGCGGTTCGGCGATTAGCAGCCGGTCAAAATCCTTCTTATTGTAAATGCGATCGGGGATGACGTTGCCATAGATATCGGTTTTTCCGTCCTCGGGCCGCCAGCCTTCCACATCCCGATCCAAGGTATAACGCATCACTTTATAGGGAGCCAGAAAACCGTCTTCAATCCCCTGTTTTAAGGAATAGGTATAAAGGGGCTCACCGAAATAATTGATATTCGAAACATCGCGCGTTTCCTTGGGTGTGGCCGTCATCCCAATTTGAGTAGCCGGTTCAAAATAATCCAACACTTGCCGCCATTGAGAATCCGCGGCGGCGCTCCCCCGGTGGCACTCATCCACGATAATTAAATCGAAAAAATCCGGACTGTATTCGGTGAAAATGTCTTTATAATCTTCGTTACCGGTTACCGCTTGATAGAGAGCGAAATAAACCTCGTGTGCTTTACTTACGTTCTGTCGGGAAAGCTTCGTAACGACATCACCAAAGGGGGTAAAGTATTTATTCTTCGGATCATCAACCAGGATATTGCGATCGGCCAGGTACAAGATGCGCTTGTTTTGACCGGCTTTCCAGATGCGCCAGATAATTTGAAAAGCGGTAAGGGTTTTCCCCGTTCCCGTCGCCATGACCAGCATAATCCGCTTCTGCCCTTTAGCGATCGCTTCAATGGTGCGGTTGATAGCAATGCGTTGATAATATCGCGGCGTACGGCCGTCTTTTTCAAAATAATAGGGTTGGGTTACCAGTTCTTCCTGATCATCCTCTACAATACCCTTCCAGGTCTTGTAGCGATTCCATAACTCCATGGGGGATGGAAAATTATCTAACGGGAGCCGCTGTTCAATATCTCCTTCCGATTCGGTGCGGTCGTATTCAATAAATCCATCGCCGTTTGAGCTATAAACGAATGGGATATCCAACACCTCGCCATACTCCAGGGCCTGTGAGATACCGCTACCTACGGATTTATCATTCGACTTGGCCTCAACAACAGCTAATGGGATATTCGGCTTATAATAGAGGATATAGTCGGCACGCTTCGGTTTGCCTCGGGTTACAAGTTTACCCCGGACTTTAATCTTACCTTCGGTAAATGAAACCTCCTCGCGAAGCTGGCGCTCCATATCCCAGCCCGAATCTTTAATGGCGGGGGTAATATATTTAGTCCGAATGTCTTGTTCCGAAAGCTCGCTTTTCTTCATAGAACTATTGTTGCCCCTAAATAAAGCTCAATATTTCATATTGTATTATAATGGAAATAATAAAGAGTTGCTAAGAGATTAGAAATTAGCAGCCATCACGCTCCCTTCTTCCACGTATTATTCCCCCGGTCCGCGTCGGGATAGTTGTAGTTGGGGTCGATGACTACCTTGGTGACGGCGCTTTTGGCATCAACATGCAGCACTTTTTGGGTGGCGCCCTGCAGCCAGGTATTCACTGATATGTGCCGGCTGAGGATTTGGCCGTTCGCCAGCGTGATCTGCACCGTGGCCGGCAAAAGCTTTTCTTTCGATGACCTCAAAAAAATTACGATAAATTAATTTAGAGTTCACAATTATATTTCGTTTATTACGTTTGTAATACAAATATATCGTAATAAACAAATAGGGGAAATCATGGACGCCGTATTACACCGACCCTCAGAAGAAGAGCAAAAGGAAGCAAAATTGGCCCACGACACGCTGGAAGGCGCTTCTAAATATCTTGAGAAAGAAGAAGGGAAGCATCGTGTTGAATTATCGGTTGATGAAGGCGTTAAAGTGTCGGTTCCGGAATCGGCGCTGAAATTCTTGTTGCAATATTTGCACAGTTTAAGTGAAGGGCAGGCCGTGAGTATTTTGCCGGTGGAATCTGAAATGAGTACGCAGAAAGCCGCCGATATCCTGAATGTATCACGCCCCCACCTGGTGAAGATGTTGGAAAATAATGAAATACCGCATCATAAAGTGGGCAGGCATCGGAGAATCAAGGCCGCGGATCTGATCAAATATAAAAACCAAAGAGACGGAGAACGAGAAGAGGTGCTCGATGAACTGGCTTCGCAGGCACAGGAACTGGATATGGGTTACTGATAAATAAATGATTTACAATTCTGGATTTACGGTAATCTTAGATGCATGCGTGCTTTATCCCGCGCCCCTGCGAGATCTCTTACTTCGTCTGGCCCAGGAGAATAATATTTATGCATGTTGACCCACCCCCGGCCCCTCCCTAATGATTTAGGGAGGGGAGATCCGCCACCGGGCGGATGGGGAGGGTATGAAAAACGGGTCGTGAATATGCCAAAGCGTTATTTAGTTCTGTAAAACATAGATTTTATCTTTTCCGAAGCGATAACAAAACAGCGGGAAGCGCTGGACAATCCGCCTAAAACGAGAGAGGAGTTGCGCGATATCCTTATTCGGTCGGGGATACCCAATTCGGCCAATACGCTGTATGCAGACTGCCCGCCCGAAAAGGACCAATAAATAATACGGAGTGGCGACTTATTATAGGTCTTTAAAATCCACCATTTGTGTCATTCTGAACTTGTTTCAGAATCTCTTCACAGTTTAATAATTTCATTTTTTAAGTCTCCATTTACCCCTTCTCCCACCTATTATTGCCCCGGTCCGCGTCGGGATATTTGTAGTCGGGATCGATGACCACTTTGGTGACGGCGCTTTTGTTATTAACATGCAGCACTTTTTGCGTGGCGCCCTGCAGCCAGGTATTCACTGATATGTGCCGGCTGAGGGTTTGCCCGTTCGCCAGCGTGATCTGCACCGTGGCCGGCATCGGAATTTGGCCCTTGTCCCGGATGGTGATGTCTGCGCCGTGGGCCGTTTGTTCCACCTTTCCCACGGCCTGGTCGAGCGTCCACGTTTCGTAGTACCAGCTGCGCCAGAACCAGCCCAGGTTGCGGCCGCTGACGTCATCAAAAGTGCGGAAGAAATCCCAGGGGTACGGATGCTTGTACTGCCAGCGCCGCATAAACGTTTGATAGGCTTTGGTAAACGTCTTTTTGCC
>Ga0209921_1000388_pt1 | contig 14174 bp, 12 predicted proteins | sample SalPonF2_C_D2_MG_FD_185730 | JGI IMG/M metagenome (GOLD analysis project Ga0209921, IMG submission 185730) | Salt pond soil microbial communities from South San Francisco under conditions of wetland restoration - Salt Pond MetaG SF2_C_D2_MG... ...
TTACTCGATCTGGAAAAAGATTTCAAAACAGACCCCCATATTTTTTATGCCCTGCTGAATGCGCAGTTCCCCGTTTAACTGTTTGACCAGGGTTTTGATGAGTGTCAATCCAAGCGTTTGCCGATTGTCAATATCGAAATCGTCAGGCAGTCCGCAGCCATTATCCTCTACGGCAATTTGCAAGTGATGGTCTTGTTGTTTCAATCTAATTAGTATGTTGCCTGTCAACTTATTTTTAAATGCATGTTCATAAACATTTGTGATGAGTTCGTTGAGTATGAGTCCGCATGGAATGGCGTCGTTAACGGACAGATGTACCTCATCGAGCCGGTAATGAACCGTAATATCTTTTTGATTGGTGGAGGTTGTTGCTACAATTCGCTCCGTCAATTCCTGGATATAATTTTTAAAGTTGATTTTTGCCAGCGACTCTGATGCATATAATTTTTCATGAATCATTGCCATCGAGCGGATGCGCATCTGGCTTTCGCGCAAAATTCCCTGCAGTTTCTTGTCCTCCACCCTGAACCTCTGAAGTTCCATCAGGCCTGAAACAATAGCCATATTATTTTTTACGCGATGATGAATTTCCTGCAACATAATCTCTTTTTCCTCGAGGGCGCTTTGGATACGATTTTCCTTTTTGACGCGGTCGGTTATATCGCGTATAAAAGCCGTAAATTTTGGCGGATCTGTGTTCTTTATACGATTGATACTCACTTCCACCGGAAATATTGAGCCGTCAGCCCGCTGAGCCCTCATGCGTCTCCGCTGGCCTAAAATTTTGTGTTCACCGGTTTGCAGGTATCGTTGCAATCTCTCCACGTGCTGTTGCTTATATTCTTCCGGAATGATAACCTCATGCACCATTTTACCTATCACAGCCGATATATCGTGCCCAAACATCTCTTCGGCCGCTTTGTTAAACTCGATAATACGTCCCTCGTGATTAATGGTCACAATAGCATCGATAGCAGTTTGAAGAATCGACGCTTTTAAGCTTTCACTACTCCGAATTTTTTGCTCGGCCAATTTATGTGCTGTAACATCAACCAAAACCGACTGAATGGCGGTTTCCCCCTTATAATGGATGGGAATAGAATATACGATGACATTTTTAATGTTGCCTTTCACATCGATTATCCTTTGCTCTTTCGGCGGCACTTTTTGTTTGTTCATTAATTGTGCATCGCGCGCTTTTATCGTTTCCCAGTCATCGGGGTGGGCAAAATTGTATTGCGATTGCCCTATAATTTCATCCGGATTATCACAGCCAAAAATGCGTGCGCCAGCCTGGTTGATATATTGAATGGCTTCATCAATGCAAATAATCACACACTGCGGATTATTCTCTACGACCCGGCGCCAGCGTTCTTCGCTTTCCTGTAGCTTTTCCTTGGCTTTACGTCTTTCACTGATATCTTCGGCAACGCCAAAAACGCCAATGATGTGGTCATCAACAATCATTGGAAAATTGGTAACCCGAACAGGTATTTCTCTGCCCTGCTTGGTAACGCCCACAATTTCGAACGTCTCGACTTCACCTTCAGCCGCTTTTTTAAAATGATATTGCGTACGCTCCAAATCTTTATCCGAAATCATCGGAACAAAATCGAGGTCAAGCAGTTCCGAACGGGAATAGCCTGAAAGTTCTTCCATTTTAGAATTTATATCCAGAAAGTTTCCCTCCGGATCCATGATGTAAACCGAGTGAGGGTTATGCTCAAAGAGCGATTTAAATCGCTTCTTGGCATTAAGCATTTTACGGTGTGCCTTATTCCGGTCGGTAACGTCCCATATCATACCCGCAATATAGGTTTTGCCATCAATGTTGACAGATGCAGCACTGACGTTCAATTCGATCAGCTTGCCATTTTTGGTACGATGCTGGGATTCAAATGATTTGCTGTTGTCTTCGGCAATACTGTTAAGCAATTTCAGCAGCTCTTCCGATGAAATATTGCCGCGTAAATCGGTAAGCTTCATCGAACAAAGTTCTTCTTTGGAATACCCCGTCAAGCGGCAATAAGCTTTATTTGCATCATAGATACGGGCTGATTGGTCAACTAACAAGTATCCTTCATGTAAATTTTGTAGTATTTTTTCATAGCCTGCTCTACCAATGTTGTGACCCGATGATTTTTCCATGTTGCCTTACTTTATTGCACTTCTGAATAGGCTCCAACCTTTCCACTATGGTATCATTTTATCAGAATATTTCAAACATACTGGATATTATAATTTTTTAATGATACAGATCATGATCGGCGGGAAGATACCAGTCAAAATTCCTTATTTTTAATAGCTTTTCGATCGCAAAGAGAGAATGCATACAAATCCGACCACATTTTTTTGATTAAGCCCGGCTCAAATCACCTGCAAAAAAATGGAATGGCAACAATACCAGCCAAATGCAAAGCGTTTATCGCTGATCACAAAATGCTGTTTAGATTATAGTAAATTCTTTTCATAAAACGGACGGTTAAACTTGAGATGGAAATCGCCATCCGGAGTATGAACAGTCACATCAACCCGGATAATCCAGTGCACCGGACTTAATCTTTCGCCGCGGATCAATCCGCTTGTCACCTTAAATCCGGCGCCGCTTATGGAACAGGCACAGGAGCGTTGATAAAAAACGTCAGCCTGCGAGAAATTTTTGTCCTGATAATCAAATTTTTTTACATCGGTCGGTATCCGGAAAACCAGCGTTTCCGAGAACCCGGCGTCCCGGGCATGATCCGGCGCTTTCTTTTGATGGTTGTAACGAAAGACAAGACTACTGCCCGATTGCACGGAAAAATTATAAGCCGTTATGGTGCTGTCCGGGCTAATATGGAAAAGAGCTGTATCAGCCTGAATAGCCGCATTGGTCTGAAAATCGCAGGCGTAGGTATTTGGGGGTCGGCTGGTATGATTGTTGAAGATACAGGAAGAGAGAACCGGTACCAATCCCGTCAGCACAACGAGTCCCAATAGGCGATTGATATTCCATGAAAAACGCATGGGAAATACTTGCTCTTAATTAATGTGCATCACGAATATTCCGGCAGTAACTCGAAAAATTTCGCAGAAGTACGGATGCCGCGATAAAAATCCTCGAGTGAAAATTTCTCATTCGGCGAGTGAATGGCATCACTGTTCAGCCCGAAGCCCATCAGGATGGATTGTACGCCCAGAATTTTCTGAAAATCTGCCACGATGGGGATCGACCCTCCTTCGCGCGCGAAAAGCGGTTCCTTGCCATAGACGTCTTCAAAAGCCTTCGCAGCTGCCTGCAACCCGTAAAAAGAAAGATCTGTGATGGACGGATGGCCGCCGTGATGCTCGGTAACTTCAATTGTAACGGTGTCGGGTGCCAGAGCCTTTACATATTCCTCGAAAATTTGCGCGATTCGCTCCGGATCCTGGTCGGGAACCAGCCGCATACTTACTTTTGCGCCCGCCTTTGAGGGGAGCACAGTTTTAGCACCCTCGCCCTGATAGCCGCCCCACAGACCGTTTACATCCAGCGTGGGCCGCGCCGAAGCGCGTTCCAGCGTCGAATACCCTTCTTCGCCATGCAAGTCTTGCAGTCCCAGGTCCTTTTTATATTTTTTTTCATCAAACGGGAGTTTTTTATAGGCTGCCCGGTCTTCATCACTGAGCTCCTTCACTTCATCATAAAAACCCGGGATCTGAATAACGCCTTTTTCGTCTTTCAATTTGGCAATTATTTCACAAAGTACATTCGCCGGATTTTCTACTGCGCCGCCATACACGCCTGAGTGCAGGTCACGATTCGGACCTGTTAACTCCATTTCCATATAGGTCAGCCCCCGCAAGCCGTAGGTGATTGACGGTGTGTCTTTGGCAAACATGGCCGTATCCGAAATCAACACCATATCGCAAGCCAGTAAATCCTGGTGGCTTTTAATAAACGGCACCAGATGCGGTGAACCGACTTCCTCTTCGCCCTCCAGGATGTATTTGATATTGACGGGAAAATCCGTGCCGGATTCACGATAGGCTTCGAGCGCTTTAATATGGGTGAACGATTGCCCCTTATCATCGCTGGCACCGCGGGCATAAATATTGCCATCACGTACAGTCGGTTCAAACGGGGCCGTTTCCCAGAGGTCTACCGGATCGGGTGGCTGCACATCATAGTGCCCATAGACCAGTACTGTGGGTTTCGACTGATCCGTGATTAATTCCCCGTAAACGATGGGATTCCCCTCCGTCTCAAAAATTTCTGACCGGTCCAGATCCAGCGCTTTCAGTTTATCCTTCAAATACTCAGCCGCCGAGCGAATATCTTTTTTATGTGCGGAACTGGTGCTGATACTGGGTATCCGCAACAGCTCAAACAGTTGGTCCTTAAATTTTTCCTTATTTGCGTCGATATAGTCGAATACGGCAGGCATGGGTCAGTTGTTGAAGGTTAAAAATTCTAAGTTAAATATTAAATCCTTCTCAATCAGGATTCTTTTTATCCATCGGGTATCAAGAACCCTATATCCGGAAACTGGCGTCTAATATCTGGTCTCCAGTCTTAAACATTCAATTTACAAAATTTTAATTTCTTTTGATTGAATCCAGCCGTACTCTCCATTACTCATACGAACGTAGCTCCAGCCCGCATGCTTTTTACTCTTGTTACGATCCACAGTGAAGACATACCCATCGTAAGCGTTACTGACCAAGTCAGCGCTGGTGCCCGGTTTTTCTCTGACCTTGGCTTGCTGCGTAATCATCACTGCTTTATGATAACGATGTTCACGGTAATTGATATAAAAGCTTAGCGCAACTACCAAAACACCGATCACCATCATGGTTAAAGCTGTTGGAGGCAATAGCTTATGCGAACGCCCGGAAAGCCAGGGAATGATATACAAGAAAATACCAAAATTAAATATCAGCAGTCCAATGCCCAGTAGAATCGTCACGCCCAAATGGCCGGCCAGCCAATTTAGTGCCTGTTGCCAGGGCAATTTTGGCAAAACTGCCGACTGGTGGCTGAATTTATTTTCCACGTATTGAAGTCCTTTTTGAGCGCGCGAGCGGGTTTCCTTAAACTTCTCAGCCTTCATAAAATAGTATTTGGCTTGTCCCATTGAGTCAACCCGAAGGTAGGTGAGCCCCATATTCAAGAATAACGCTCCGGATACCTGGTTTTGGCTTTCAAGCTGGTGATACAGATCAAGTGCCTGGTTAATATTGCCTTTCTGCAATTGATCGTTGGCGCGACCAAACGTACGTTGCGGGTCATTTTGCGCGGCCGCTTTTATTCCACCAAAAGCAGCAAGTATCAATACGACAGCAAAAAAGAACGTTCTTTTATTCATAGTTGCCGGTACTTTTACAACTCTTTGCGAAGTTTGTTGATGATGCTTTCTCCCAATCCCACATGAGATTTTAATAATTCAGCCGTACGATCAGGGGCATAATTAATGGTAGCGCATTTATTGAGCAGCATGCGAACATTTTTCACCAGCTCAGCGTTGACCTTTTGTTCTTCAAGTGCAGATACGTACTGTTCAATCGAAAGCCCCGCTTCAGGCAGTCCAAGTCGATCGCTGATAAATCCCTCGATGGCTTTTTGCAGCGAATTGTAAGCCTGTTTCGTTTCGCCATTTTCGGCATTCTCCAGGGCTTCATCAAGACGCCCCCGTGCTTTCTGCACTGCCTTTTGCGATCGGGCAAAGGCGCGGTCCGTATTCATTTTATAGCGATAAGATCGTTGCCAGTACGCCAGGGCAAGCACAGCCAGGGGAATAAACATGCCCGCCCAGAACCACCAATACCTATAAAGTAATTGGGAATGAGGCGAAACCCAACTGGCCAGCCCGGTTATCGGCTCAAGCGAAAATGATGAACTGGGTTTTGAAGTTTCAGCCGTCCCGGGCGATCCGGTAACCTTAACCGTTTGCGCCGGCAGCGTTGTGGCAATCATTTTTTTCTTTTGCGGATTGTAATACGACAATGTTTTTTGTGGTATTTTAAACGTGCCCGGCGAGCGCGCGACCAAAACATCCGTAAATGTTTTTGTGCCGCTAATACGGTGATTACTGCGGTTAATATTTGAATTTTCCTGGGGCTGATACACTTCAAGTCCGGACGGAAATTTATACCGGGGCTTATCAATAAGCGGAATGTTGCCACTTCCTCTGATCGTGGTCTTTATCTGAATGGATTGCCCGACTTTCGCCTTTTTGGTATTTATCGAACGGCTGATATTAAAATCGCCAACGGCTCCTATATATCGTGAAGTATCCGCCTTCGGAAGCGAATCGACGGTTATAGTAATAGGATTGGTTTTCAATTTTATTGTTTGCTGAGAGCTGTTGGGACTGCCGAAAAAATTGTTAAACGGGCTACCCTGCTGGGAAATCGACTGAACGGTCACCTTAACCTGGTAAGGACTAATAGTCAATTCACCTGATTTGGTGGGAAAAAGCGCAAACTGCATCAAGCGTGCCTTGCGGAAACGTACTCCGTTAATAACGGTCGATTGAACGCTGGGCCGCTGATTGGTATTCAGTGATTCCTTCCAAAAGCCGCGGGCTTTCCATCCCGGAACGGGTTGATATGATTGAACCTCCAGTCCCTTTTTGAAATACAGCTCCACGTTGGCAATAAGCTGCTCGCCGGTAACCGGATGCCTTTTTGAAATATTTAAGCGAAGATAAATATTGGAACCCGAATTCTGAGACTGATTTTGTGAAGACTTGCTGCGGTTTTCAACTTTAATATTGATCGGGTCGGTTTTATATACTTTACCGTCAACTTTAATACTCACGGGGGGGATGCGCTTCCGACCCTTGCTTGTTGGCACCAGATAATAATTGTAAGCGTAAGATGATTTAGTAACCCCGTTTATCGTACTGATACTCCGCGAGATGGAAGGCGTGTTATTCAGAAGTTTAAAACCAGGAAAATTAGGCAGTGTGGGACGATTTACATTTCTGAAATCCCCGCTTATAGTAATTGTAAGTTCCAGTCGCTGCCCGGTAAAAAGCGTGGTATTTGAAACGGTTGCCTGTACAGAGGGTGATTTTTTCTGCCCAAACAGCAATGAAGGTATACAGAAAAAAAGCAGCAGGAAACCATACCGGTAAATATCACCAATCCTTCCCATGGGAACTATTCGTAGACTTCGTTTTCTTTTTCTTTAGCTGCTTAAGTACATTTTGTTCATCTTTTTTAAGGGCCTGCAGAATTTTGCGAGCCTCAGCCTTGGTCATCTTATGCGATCGTGATCGTTGCTTACGCTTTTTCTTCTGCTGATTACCATTTTTCCCGTTTTGCTGATTCTGCTTTTTCTTATTGTTCTGATGTTTCTTACTATTTTTATTATTTTTCCCCTTCTTTTTCTGGTTTTTATTCTTTTTCTTCTGCTTATTCTTTCCCTTTTTATTATTCTTTTTCTGTTGATGCTTTTTATGGCGTAAAGCCAACTCGTAATTGTGCTTGGCATCCGCATCGCTGGCATTACGACGCATGGCGTTTTTGTAATATTTTATAGCCTTATTCCACTTTTTTTTCTTGGAATAGATATTTCCGATATCATAATCAGCCTTCCCTTTTTGATCAGTATTGCGGGTCATTTGTTTATATTTTCGATAATACCGGATGGCCTTTTTAGGCGAACCGCTTCTTGCAAGTGCGTTGCCCAGATTATAGTATAATTTCGGATTATCTTTATGATGTTCGATTGCTTTCTTATAAAGTTGAATGGCTTTCTTATATTGCCCGTGATTATAGGCCTTGTTAGCCTGGCGCGCTTTCTTTCCAACGCCGCCGAATACAAGAAAAATCAACAAAAAAGTTAGTAAATATTGCATAGTCTTAAACTTCTAATCCTGCACTGCGTTTTACTGTACTTTCTAAATCGTTATTTATTATAAACGACTAACATTATTTTTAATTGCAAAGTTTAGTCGATTTCTTTGCCGAGGGCCAGTGTTTGCTCATCCATTTTCATATTGGTAAACACATTTGAGACATCATCGTTATCCTCAAAATCAGACATCAGCTTAAAATTAGAAACCGCTGTGTCTTCTTCAACCTTCACTTCTGTTGAAGGGATACGAACCAGTTCAGCGGATTCGATTTCATATCCCTGATCTTTGAGATTATCACGGACCTCATACATTGTTTCGCGATCGGTGGTGACAGCAAAAAAATCATCATCAGCTTCAATATCTTCTGCTCCCGCATCAATGGCTTCAAGCATAAATGTTTCTTCATCAATACCATCGGTGGGGATACGAATCATTCCCTTTTGCTCAAACAGATAACCAACGGAACCGTCCGTACCCAAATTACCGCCATGCTGGGAAAAAATATGGCGAATTTCGCCCACCGTCCGGTTATAGTTATTGGTCGTTACCTCAATAAAATATGCTATGCCACCCGGGCCATAGCCTTCGTAGGTGGCATCTTCATAACGGCCATCCCCTTCATCCAGCTCACCGGTACCTTTTTTAATTGCCCGGTTGATATTATCTTTTGGTACATTATCGCTTTTAGCATTGCTGATGGCGGTATCGAGGCGGGGATTCATTTCCGGGTCACCACCGCCCTCACGGGCCGCTACCGTAATTTCACGAAGATGTTTGTTAAAAATCTTCGCCCGCTTTTTATCCTCTCTGGCCTTTTGATGCTTAATATTAGCCCATTTTGAATGTCCTGCCATAAATTTTTAGTCTTACATGAAATATTTATTTATGAGAGTATGTTTGCTCTTTAAATTGAGCCTGTTTTATTATAATTATGTTTTACAGCGATATTTAATATAACAGTTAACGCGCTTTACACCTAATAATAAGAATGAGGAATTTTAAGTTATGATATTTATGTTGATATTAACCGGAGATTGATCAGATCAATTATAAATTACTTCAACTAAATAAATTGAATATGAATATCGGAATTGTTTGCTACCCCACTTTTGGCGGCAGCGGGGTGATTGCAACAGAGCTGGCTAAAGGATTAGCCCAGCAAAATCATAATGTACACATACTCAGTTATGCCAAGCCTGCCAGACTTGAAACGTTTCAAACAAATATTTCTTATCACGAAGTCAATTTAAATTCGTATCCATTATTTGAATATCCACCTTACGATTTAGCACTGGCCAACCAGATGGCCAGTCTTATTGATTATGAAGGTATTGATATTCTGCATGTCCATTATGCTATTCCCCATGCCACAAGCGCTTACCTGGCCAAGCAGATTCTGGGTGAAAAAGCAACTCCGGTTCCTATTATTACCACTTTACACGGAACAGACATTACGCTGGTGGGCAGCGATCCAAGCTATAAGTCCATTGTTGATTTTTCTATCAACCAGAGCGATGGCGTCACCGCCGTCTCGGAGTATTTGCGTGATGAGACCTACCGTCGATTTGACATCAAAAAAGATATTAAAGTAATCCCCAATTTTATTGATCTGGACCGGTTTAAGCGCTCTGATAAAGACCATTTTCGAAAGGCCATAAGTCCGCAGGGTGAAAAAATAATCGTCCACGTTTCAAATTTCCGGGAGATCAAGCGCGTTCCCGATGTAGTTTCCGTATTCGATTATATCCTAAAGCATGATATAAAAGCAAAACTGCTGCTCGTGGGAGATGGTCCCGACCGCAGGCGTGCCGAGCAGCGCTGCCGCGATTTGGGGGTTTGCGATGAGGTCCGCTTCCTGGGAAAACAGGATCAGGTTGAAGAAATATTATCCATTGCAGATCTATTTTTAATTCCATCCGGTTCGGAGACATTTGGGTTGGCAGCACTCGAAGCAATGGGGTGCGGCGTGCCGGTCATTAGCTCAAATGTAGGTGGACTGCCAGAAGTCAATATTCACGGTGAAACCGGCTTTACCTGTGATTTGGGAGATATTAGAGCAATGGGAAAATATGCTGTTCAGATTTTGAGCGATGAGGAAAAACATGAAAAGATGGCTGGGAATGCTTCCAAACGGGCCAGGAAATTTGACTTGAAAAAAATTGTTGCCCGTTATGAGAAATATTATAAAACCATCGCTGAAAGCTTACCGACAAAAAAATCGACAAAATCAGTTTAAGAAACTTTTCAAACCCTCTGATTGGCTGAATAAGCGAGCATTGAAAAAGTGGAACAAGCCCTCTTCCATTGGTAAAAAAACAATATATGAGCACTTGACACCTCAAAAAATTACTGACTTGACTTTATCACGGTAATGGTAATTTCAACCGTTCCTCATTTGCTGCAATTTTACCATCGGTGAAGTAGCTCTGTTTAGGTAGGCATGGATCGAAATATTCACAAATAATATTGCAGAAATTGTAATGGTCGTCCAGACGACAGCCGGATGGCTATTCCAGTTTGCAAAGGCTATGGCAACCAGAGCCCAAATTCCCGTGGCGGCGAATTCCCGCATATTGCGACTCCAGATCATAAATACGTTAATTGTTCCTGCGAAAATCGCCATGATTATTGCCCAGCCGGCATCACCTATTCCAATTCCATACCACCCTGTTTTCGTAAGATAAGCGGCCATATTTACAAAAAAAGCTACCGTAACCCATCCCGAATAGACGCAAAAAGGCCACCAGAGCAAACCTATTTTCGGGAGCGGCGCGTCCCACCGCTCCATATTGGTATTCACAACAATTTTCATGAGTGAAAATAGGAGTATCCCAATAATCAAGACAGACAGCCCCGTCCATTCATTAATCCAAACGATAATCCACACAGAATTTGCTGCGCAAGAGATGACAAACCACCAGCCGATTTGCATGACAAAATCTTTTTCACCGGCTTCATCAAAAAGGCTGGTTCCCTGGTAAATGACAAAGCCCAGTAACATCAGGTAAATCAGTGCCCAAATGCCAAAAGCATAACTCGCAGGGGTAAAAAGCGTATGATACTTGTCGGAAATATTGGCAACCGTTTTGCCATTAATCACCCCGCTGGTTGATAGGTAGTTAACCGCAATTGTAATTAATAATGCGATGATATTCGATATCTGAAGAATCTTTTTCATCCCCTTGCAGTTGGGAGTTAGTCAGGATTTAAATGCCCTGATAAGCTATTTACCAATTATTACAGGAACAGTTCCGAGCTGAAAGATAATTCATGATAGCTCGTCATGGCATTCGGAAATTTCTCTCAATCCGGCTGACGTGCAACCATGGTTTAGATAGCATTTTTGATATGGGGGTTTTGCACAATCAATTCTTTTGTCATCCTATGTTTGGAAGAGTTATACAAATGGTAGATCTTATATTAAATAGAAGGTTGGTGGCGGGCAGGGAACCAGTTGTTTGCTATTGGGGCTTGTAGCTCGTCCGAAATGATGCCTCAGCGCCGGCATCCTTTACTTTCTAATTCAAACGATATCTCCTTTTATCGTAAAATCTGGATTTATGATAATACAGCCGGCCCATCGAATAGCCGGGCATTGCTGTAACACTTAACTCTATTTATTTGGGCACGCAGCAGAAAGCCTAAAAAAGACCTGCCAGATCTTCAAAATCTGACAGGTCTCAGAAAAGAAATATTACTTACAAATTAGGCCGCCAACACGTCGGATACCTCCTGAGCAGCTTCCTTGAGCAGTACTGCGGAAATTACATTCAAGTCGCTGTTATCAATAATCTCTTTGGCTTTCTCCGCATTGGTTCCCTGCAGGCGAACGATGATGGGTACATTTTCAACCTGCCGGGCAATTTCCGGATCCTTCACCGCTTCAATAATTCCGTTTGCCACGCGGTCGCACCGTACGATGCCGCCAAAAATATTAATCAGAATGGCCCTTACATTTTGGTCTTCCAAAATGATGCGGAACCCATTTTTCACCGTCTTCACATTGGCACTGCCGCCAACATCCAGGAAATTAGCCGGCTCACCGCCTGAAAGCTTGATAATATCCATCGTAGCCATAGCCAAACCTGCCCCATTCACCATGCAACCCACATTGCCATCCAGCTTGATATAATTCAAGCCGTATTGCGAAGCTTCAAGTTCCACCGGATTTTCTTCCGATTCATCACGTAGCTGCTGAATGTTATCATGGCGGAAAAGCGCATTGTCATCGAAGGTCATTTTAGCGTCCAGCGCCAGAACATCACCGCCCGGCGTAAGAACCAGCGGGTTGATTTCAACCAAACTTGCATCCGTCTTTTTGTAGCAGCGATAAAGTTTCATAATTAATTTCACGCCCTGCTTAAAAGCATCGCCTTCCAGGCCCAGCTCAAAAGCAAGGTGACGGGCCTGATTATGCTGAAGCGCCATGCCGGGCTCAACCCATTCCTTCACGATCTTTTCGGGTGATTCCTCGGCTACTTCTTCGATAGACATACCGCCTTCAGTTGAAACCATGATAACGTTCTGGCTCTTGGCACGATCCAGCAGAATGCCGAGATAAAATTCCTGTTCAATATCAACGCCGTCCGTCACATACACCCGCTGAACTTTCTGGCCTTTTTGGCCGGTCTGCTTGGTGACCAGTACATCGCCCAACAGCGATTCGGCCGCATCTCGTACTTCATCAATCGTTTTACAAAGAATTACGCCGCTAACGCCACTTTCCCTGGTTTTGCCCTTTCCGCGACCGCCGGCATGGATCTGCGCCTTCACCACAAACAAGGTGGCACCATCTTTCTTTAATTTTTCAGCGGCCTGAACTGTTTCTTCTACCGTTTGGGCAACAGAACCGCCCGGCACTGCTACACCGTAATTATCTAAAATTTCCTTTGCTTGATACTCGTGAATTTTCATAACAGGATTTTAAAAATTTATCGCATTCATTTTTACAGAGCAAAATATAACAATTGAACAGCATTTATTTTAATTGAATTTATATCCTACCGAGGAATCGGCTCACAAAACTGAACTTGATATTTCTTCTTTTTAAATATTTGTTTCGGTAGCTGAAAAATACAGCAATATATAATTGAATAGCTGTTGCAACGTTTGTAAATTATATTGCAACTTTGACAATAGTGAATAATTATGAGTACAGCAGAGAAAAAAATAGAATGGTTCGGTATGAAGTTAACTCCCGAACAGAAAGACAAAATCCGCAAGCTTGCCAAACGTCGTGGCGTGAGCCAGAAAAAAGCGGTAATGGATCTGGTGGAAGAAGCCGTAGAGGAAGAACCAATTGAAGCCGAACCGGGATCATTTTTAGATGGGATCGAGCATTTAGTTGGCTCGGTTGAAGGGCCGGGCGATTTATCAACCAATCCAAAATATATGGAAGACTACGGCAAATGAGTACTATTATCGATTCTGGTCCTTTGGTTGCTGCTTTGGACAGGCGAGATCAATATCATAAATTTGTTGTCCATCGCATGGAACAGTTAAAAGCACCATTTTATACATGTGAATCAGTACTTTCTGAAACTTTTTTCCTCTTACAAAGAGCTCATGTTTCCCAACGGGGATTTATAGAAATACTCACAACGGACAAAATTGATGTCTCGTATTCGTATCAAGACCACGTCTCAAGAATTCGAGGAATAATCAAAACTTACGCTAATCTCCCTGCCTCTTTTGCCGATGCTTGCCTGCTACAAATGGCGGAAACATTACCGGATGCGCAGGTTTTCACGCTGGATACCGATTTTAATATTTATCGAACGGCTTCCGGTCAGTCGCTGTCGCTGATCATCCCGGATTGAAAAATTCCCGCATTAGCAGCAAATCGCTGCAAGCCGGATACCCAGGCTATTCCCTCTCCAGCTCATCCATTTCCTGTATGCCTTCCCAAAGAGTGTCAAAAATGGGAATATTATGCCTGCGCAGCCATTCCTTATCCTGGCTTGGCGCAAAACGGGACCGGATAAAAAGAGGCGTGATGCCCAGCTCAATGGCAGGTTTCAAATCAGTGATTTTATCACCCGCCATAAATGATCTGCAAAAATTGATATCATGTTTACGGGCGGCCTTTTCGAACATCCCCGTGCCGGGTTTGCGATCTTCCGGGTTGTATTTATCGCCATCATCATGCTCGGGATGCCAGGGGGCATAATACCAGTCGTCAACGGTAATGTCATGTTGACTTAATTTTTTATCCGCCCATGCATGAAGATGCCGGGTATCCGATTCAGAAAATATACCCTTGGAAATGCCCGACTGATTCGTTACCACGATGATTTTGAATCCCTGCTGCTGGATCCAGGACAGTGCATCGAGCGCCCCATCGCACCA